>Ga0131853_10001790_pt1 | contig 38423 bp, 34 predicted proteins | sample TergutLab28metaG_FD_92764 | JGI IMG/M metagenome (GOLD analysis project Ga0131853, IMG submission 92764) | Labiotermes labralis P1 segment gut microbial communities from Petit-Saut dam, French Guiana - Lab288 P1 (version 2) (version 2) | ecosystem: Host-associated > Arthropoda: Insects >... | reverse complement strand
TGCTGATCCCGGCGATCTGGTAAGTCGCGGCGGTCGTCGCGCTGCCTTGGTGGTTGCCTGCGTTGTTCACTCATCTTTTCTTTTCCGCTCCAATAGTTAGTCCGGCCTCAGAGCCTGGCCCAGCCGGTGGTTGGCAAACAAGTTTCGTGTGTAGTGGGTCGCCTTGACTGCTCCGCGCGCCCAGTCGGCGGCGGGCATTGGCTTCCTACCGAATGGTTGAACGAGGCCAAGTTCGACGGCGCAGGTGATGGTGCCAACCAGCACAGAGCGCTTACCCGCCCATACCTCACCCGGTGCCAGGTCAACAACGTCGGGCTGCGGCGTCACCGGCCCAAGACCCAAGCGCCAACCCTCCGGGTGCATCGTCCAGGCACCGGGCGCCGGCGTGCAGCCCCGAATTAGTCGATCAATGGCCACCGCCGGGATTTGGAAGTCGATGAAGGCGTCATCTGGCAGCAGCTTGGGCGCGAGCGATACCCCCTCCGATGGTTGCGGAGCGGGCGATAATGCCCCGGCCTCCAGCGCGTCAAGCGTCTTGACCAGCAGCTCGGCCCCGGCGGCGGCGAGACGAACCAACAGGTCACCGGAGGTGTCGCGTTCCCTGATGCTCTCGGTCATCACGCCCAGCGTCGGGCCGGTATCCATGCCCTCATCGAGCAGGAAAGTGGTGGCGCCGGTCACCTCGTCGCCAGCGATGATGGCGCGCTGCACGGGGGCGGCACCGCGCCAGGCGGGCAGCAAAGAGAAATGCAGGTTCACCCAGCCAAAGGGCAGTGCAGCGAGTACCTCGGGGCGCAGCAGATGCCCATAGGCGACAACGGGTGCGGCATCTATGGCCAGGCCACGTAGCCAGGTTACGAACTCATCACCGCGCGGCACATCGGTGCACACGGGAATCCCGGCAGCCTCGGCGACGACGCGCACGGGCGATGGCGTCAACCGCCTGCGGCGCCCAACCGGAGCATCGGGGCGGGTGAGAACGGCCACCACCTCATGATTGGAGGCGATCAGTGCCGCCAGGGAGGGGATGGCCGCCTCGGGGGTTCCAGCAAATAGCAAACGCACGCACGCAGTCTAGGCTGTTGCGCTGCCGGGCAGCGCAGTTGGCCAGGCCGCGACCGATCTCAGATCGCCGCCAGCACAACCGTGGCTAGCGGGGCGATATTGGGCGGGAGGTTGGCCGGATCTACCCAACGAATCTCGGCAATCTCGGCAGAGGCGGCGGGTTCGATGGGCAGCGGCTCGATGTACTCGAAGAAGGTACCTTCGCAGGTGTAGCCGGGTTCGTTTGCGGCCTCGGCGGTAAAGACTCCCACCGGGCGCACCCGGCTGGCGTCGAGTTCGACGCCTAGCTCCTCGCGACATTCCCGCAGCGCGGTGGCGAAATAGCTCTCCCCTGGCTCCGGTTTTCCCCCGGGGTGCATGAATCGTTCGGTGCCCTGCTTTCGCACGGTCAACACCCGCCCGGCCTCGTCGCGCAACAGCATGGCGGCCACCCGAATCACATCATCCACGAGCGGTAACCCTAGCTCAGCGAGCGCGGACCGCCTTGATGATGCGAACAACAGAGCGCCCGATGACGCAGAGCAGCGGAATCGAGGCCACCGTTATCACCACGGAGTTAGGCTCAAACACGGTCTTGCCGTCCCGAGTGATCCAGGCGCCAAACGGCAGCGACCAGCTTCCACCGCCGCCTCCGCCGTTGCCGTTGTTGTCTCCGCCGCCGCCGAAACCGTAGGCGGTCGCGGCGACGGGCAGAATCTCGGCGTCACCCATCACCACCTTCTCGCCATGCGTCACGGATACCCCGGCGCGCACGCGATCACCAATCTCCAAAACAACATCCCGGCCAGACTTTTCAGCGCTCATGACCACAGGCTACCGCCTGGGCCACCCCACACAAATCCTCATCCGGCACCAAACCGGGTGGTTGAGTAGGAGGGTCGCCAGGCCCGACATGTCGAAACCACCAACCGTACGTCAAGTAGTTTCGACACGGCCTCCTTCGTCGGCCTACTCAACCAGCCGCAGAGCGGTGAATCACCGGGAGAGGTGACGCGCGAGTGTGAGAGTCGTCACCGCTTCGCCGAGCGGTTCTATCGATCAGGGGGCGCCAATTCTGAAAAAGAGCGACTTTTGGCGACAGATGACTTTTCAGATTGCGCCACCAAGGGTTGGGTAGCGCCAACGGACGCTCCCGCGTCCACTCAACTGAGAGGCAAGATCATGAAGACAACGATCCGCAAGCCCTCCAAGGCGAAAGCGGGACTTTGCGCGGCGGCAGCCGTGGCCGTGCTGCTCGGCGGGGCCAGTACGTTTGCTCGCTGGGCTGAGGAAGCAGACCTACTGTTCACCGGCGTCAGCGACCCAACCATCTTCTCCGGTAGCTGGACGCTCAATGACCAGGAGGGCGATATCTCCCTTCTTGGCTGGTTCGACACCTCAGCAGAAGTGACGGATGACACCTTTGAGCCGCAGGGCAATGACTGGATTGGCGATGCCGATTATGGCGACTGGCTGGATATGCCGGCCGATGCCAACAACGGTGGCCTAGAGATCACGCTCGCCGACTTTGCCGTCGTGCCAGGCGATCAACTCACCGGTATTTTCGCGATTGCCTTACCCGCTGATGCCGACATCGACCTAGTCGGTGAACACCTCGTTGTCGAGGTTGAAGGCGCGGTGTGGGACAACATCGAGATGGCACCCGCCTCCTTCGCCGCGTGGGGCGACACGATAACCGTGACCCCATACACCTGGCTCGACGAGGACTGGGGACCCGACGACGACGGCCCCCTCGCCGAAGGCGAGATTGCCATCGTGATCGAGTACGCCTTTGGCGACGATATTGCGGACTCCCCCGCTCACCATGACGCCGCCGCTGGCAACTCGCTGACCTTAACCGGCGCGCTGACCATCACCGGCATAAAGGTGACCGTGGTTCAGACCCGATAACCATCAACTAGTGGGGTGGGCGGAAGGTCCGTCCACCCCACAACCGTAAGGCTTCCCGGCCACTGAAAGGCTTCCCGGCCATGAATACAAGCATCCACTCATTGAGCCACTGGTTCCCCGTGCCCCCCGATCCCGCCGCGGCTGCGGCGGGCGGGGCCACCGAGCCACCGCCCGTGACCTATACGCGCAAGCCCGTGCCGCTGTGGCAGAAGGTGACTAAACGCACCCTCGCCGGACTCTTCTGGGCGACGGCGATCCTGGTGGTAGTCGTAGCGATCCTGATCTACGTGATTCCGCAGGCCCAGGCTGGCGCCGGGCTTACCGTACTCACCGGTTCGATGCAACCAGCCATCAACCCCGGCGATGTCGTCGCCGTCAAGGGCATCAAGGCGCACGAGGTCTGCGAGAACATCGCGGTAGGCGATGTGGTCACGTTTATGCCCGAAACCGATGACGCCACCCTGGTCACCCATCGCGTCATCGCCGTGAACACCACCGATAAGGGCAACACCATCGGTGAGGATGTCAAGTACGAGACCTGCACCGTGCAAACCAAGGGCGATAACAACAATGTCGCCGACGCGGTGGTGCCCGCCCGCGCCATCAAGGGCAAGGTCATGTACACCGTGCCCTGGGTGGGGCACGTACTAAACCGCATCCAGACGCAAACTGACATGCAAACCGTGGCCCTCATCGTGGCTGGCGGGCTGGCGCTCGCCGCGTGCTGGTACCTGATGCCGCGCTACGCCAAGATCATCGAGCCGGAATACGCCATCTAGGGGAAAGGCCATGCGAAACGAGCGACGAATCCGCAAACCGGTCACGTACCGGCGCCTAATGCTGGGCGCCTTGTGCGTGGCGGTGGCTATCGTCATGCTCGCCGCCTCCCAGGCAACCCAGGCCCGTTGGGCCGGGGACTATGAGATTTCCGTCACCGATTCTGTGACCATCAGCTCCGGACGCTGGAACCTCCAGCCGCAAGCCGAAGGCCAGTGGTATCACCTGGGCGAGACTCAGCCGCGCTGCCCCATCCCGGAGGGTTGCCAGGCGGCCGGGCCTTACGACGCGGCGGTTGGCGGGCTACCGATAAACCTGGGTACCTACCCCCTTGGCTCCGGCGCGCAGGTTCGCGGCATCTACCCGATTCGTCTGGGTGCGGGCAGCGCATTCGTGGGCGAACACCTGCGCGCGCAGGTGCATTCCGTTCGCATCCAACAGGCGCCCACGCTGGCCCCAGGCTGTGCAGAATGGCTCGACCTCGATTACGAGTACGTCAGCTCCGTGCCCTTCGGTCCGCAAGACACCCTCGTGATCGATGTGGCCGTGGAGATGTCGTCCGTTACCTGGGAGGGCGAGCAGGTTTGCTCGATCTCTCTGGGTACCCATCTCATTGACATAGTGCAGGTGCGTGGATCATGAGAAGCATTCCTACCCCCAAGACACCCCGCGGGGCTGGCCTCACGCCGGGAAGCCTGCCAGCCCTGCGGGTGCACCTTATTGCCAGCCCCCGTCGCTCCGCCCTAGTTGGCATCGCGCTGGTTGTCGCCCTGCTGGCCGCGCTCATCGGCGGCACGGGCCTCACCGACGCGCGCTGGGCGCAAACCGACGAGCTGGCTCTCGGCACGGTAGACCTGCTCGGATACAAGCCGCCTAAACCCGTAACTCCCGGCTGCGCGGAGGACGAGTTCCTGAATCTGAACGGCGACTGCGAAGCGATTGCCCTTTCCTGTGCCTACGACCCCGAACTCGCCTACGTCACGAGCAACCCCTGGGAGTGTCTGTGCGCTCCTGAAGACACGGACTACGAGTGGTCGCCGGTCGCCAGCCCGAACCCGTGGTTTGCGCAGTGGTATCCCGACGGTGGCCTGCCCATCGGTGGCTGCCAGTACCCAACGCCGCCCGAAACCGATCTGGCCGTGAGCAAGACCGTCAGCGGGGAGAGCCTCACCCCGCTGCCCGACCCGCTCATCGTCGGCTCCTACGTGATCTACACCATCACCGTCAGCAACTCAGTTCCCGGTGAGTACGTGAATAATGCGACGGTGATCGACCGGCTGCCGCCCGAACTTACCTTCGCCGGAACCGACACCATCAGTTACAACGAGGAGACCGGCGTCTGGCTGGTCGGATCGCTTGCTCCCGGCCAATCCAAGACGCTGCACATTCGGGCGCTAACCACCGTCGCGGGCGTGGTAGTGAACACCGCCACCGTCTCTACCGACATAAGCGACCCCAACGGCGCGAACAACATCAGTTCTGCGACGATCCTCGTCGAGTGGCCATCAGAAATCGTTGACCTGTGTTCGATTCCCTCCTACCGGGTGGCGAATGCCGCCATCTGCGGCTGCCCCGCCGGGCAAAAGGTGGCCGACGCGCTTTGCCCTGGGGCGGGCGGCGAACAGGTGCCCTGCACCGTGTGTGTCCCGTTGGTGCCTGAGCTACAGATCACGAAGACCGCGACCGTGACGGTTCCCGGCGGGTCGGCCACGGCGTACCTACCGGGCACATCGATCCCCGGACGCGTCAGCTCCACCTACACCTCGGCCGCCTTCACCATCGTGGTGACAAATAATGGCGAGACTCCGCTAACCCTCACCTCGCTTGACGATGACATTTTGGGCCTCTCCTCCCCCCTGGAGCCGACGCTGAATTGTCCCGGCGGCGCGCCATCGAGCCTAAGTCCCGTCATTTTGGGGACTGGCCAGTCACTGACCTGCACCAAGAACTGGACTATTACCGACTGGGAGATTCAACGTGGCGTCCACGAAAACATCGCAACGGTCACCACTGCCGAGCTGGGCGCCGCTTCGGTCGCCCTGACTATCCCCTTGAACTCGCCGTCCATCTCTGTGACCAAGCGTTTGGCCACCATCGGCGAGACCGGCGCCACCAAGAGTTACCTGCCCGGCTCTGAGGTGTCCTACCTGGACACGCTCAACTTCGAGTATGTGGTGACAAATACCGGCGTCACAACGCTAACCGGCATCGCCCTTACCGACATGGTGGCTACGGATGGTCAACTGCGGGCCGTCTCCTGTCCGGCCACCACCTTGACCGCCGGGGCCTCAATGACCTGCTTGTTTACCTGGGTGGTCACCCGTGAGGAGAGCGCCGTCGGCCTGCACTCGAACACCGCGGCAGTTACCGTGGCCGAGAATGTGGGCGGCTCATCGGTAACCGTAAACGTGCCGGTCACCGAGTGGCCCATCATGATCCACAAGAATGCCCCCGATGGTACGTACAAGGCGGATGACGTGGTGACCTTCACCTACACCCTGGCGAACCATTCCGATTCGACCTCGTGGTCGCTGGTCTCCTTGTTCGACAACAAGCACTACGCGGATGGCAATCCAAGCGCCCTGATCCCGATCACCGACTGTGTTGGCGACCTAAAAGACGCAAAGGGCAACTGGATGCTGCCACCAAAACCGACCCCAAGCTCGGCGCCGAACGTTGTCATCTGCACACAAACCATGCAGATAACTCAGGAGATGCTGGAGGATATCTTCACTGATGGCTTTGAGGAGAAGGGCGTCTACCGCAACCGCGCCATCGCCAACCTCGAATCGACCATCAACCACCTTCAGCTCACGGTCTCTCAGGAATCCACCGCCGAATGGTGGACCACCGTGGATATTCCGGCCATTTGCTTCCCTGTTTGGGACCCGATTCAAGGCATCTGGACCTGCGATCCGGTGACCATGCCACCATTGAACGTAATCCCCGCCTGCCGCGCATACATCGCCTTCACCACCACCGGCACCATCGGCTGGACAACGCTCGGCAACGGCGGCGGCGAATATCGGGTGACCGCGGGATCCGGCGGCACGAACACACAGATCTTCATTCGAATGCCGATGCAGATGAGCTTCTCCAGCAGCGACGTCTCCCCTGCCCTGCTCACCGTCTCCTTCCCCCAAGCCTGGGTGGACTACATGTTCAGCGGCAATCTCCAAACCGGCGCGAACGGCACCCTGCGCATCTACCTGGGCGATGCTGACCGGACTACCGACTACGTGGAGATGACCCGAGACGGCAACAACTGGTATACGTTGATCGACTTCGACGGCGCATCGACCTATCAGCCGTACATTCACGTGGAGTTCCAAGGGAACAACTCCGGCAGCGCAATCGCCAACGCGGTCAACCTGCTGGCGACGCTGTTCGTGGAGCAGCCGGACCTTGCAAGCTCCTGGACCGCGCAGGCGTACACGATCACGCCGTCCCTGCACAAGAACAACGTGACCACATGTTCGACGGCCACCTCCGGCAACTGGATGTTCCCCTCGGACCCCTACGCGCCAACCCCGCCAGCCTGCTTCGGTTGGAAGAGTGGCAATCCCTCCGCCTGCTCAACTCAACACTGGCCACCAAGTTTTCCCAGTCCCCGTTTCGCCTTCGCGTCGCTAGACCTCGAACCCTTCGACTCAGAAGTGTTCACGGAGACCGAACCGGGCGAGCCTGTCGAGGAACCGGAGCTATCAGCCCCGCCGCTGTGCCCGACCCTCGAAACTGACGAAGGCGATCACGGTGACACCCCAGAGCCAGAATCCGAGCCGGAGGAGGAGCTTCCCCCGGTAGTTGAGGAAACCTCGACAGACTCAGCCGCCGACTAGCGTCACCGCAGGAAACGAACGTGGGTAATCTCGTCGTTTTCGACACGGTAGACGGCAACGACGTGCCCCTCACCTTCGATACCGGCGCGGCCCGTGACGCGCTCCTCGTCCAGCACGTACTCGCTCAACACGATGCGACTGACCACGCGGCAGTGCAGGTCGGGCGAGGCGGCGAACATGCGGCCATACGATTCGCGCATGGCCTTCCGCCCGCGCATCAGCTCCTTGCCTGCGCCATCCTCAACCACGCAGTCTTCATGGAAGTTGAGCACGAAGGCGTCGATGTCACGGGCGTTGTATGCCACAAGTTGCCGGATCACCGGGGCGTCGATTCCCATTGCGATTACTCCCTACGTCGGTAAATGGCCTAAGCCGCCAACCCTAGTACCATTGGTGCTGCCATCGCCGCCTCAGTGGCGTGGCGCCCGCCTCCGTAGCTCAGTGGATAGAGCGCCGGACTTCTAATCCGTCGGTCGCAGGTTCGAATCCTGCCGGGGGCGCACTACTAGCAAACCTCGCCCCAACCAGGGTGGGAGCCATCGCCACCTCCGGGTACATCGCGAGGACAGCGCGAGCCATCAAAGTGCCAGGCGCCAAGCCGAAGATCATCTCCAGACTGTCCACCTCGTCAATGGTCCAGGGGACACGACCACTCCAGCGATCCCCCACTGACTGACGTGACATCCCCATCAGCGGGCCTAGCGCACTCTTTGTGAAACCGCAGCGGCCGGCTTCAGAACGAACCTCCAACCGCACCGCATCTGATCGTGTTGCAGGAGGCGCCGCTGGGGCTGGCAGTGTGATGACCATGGGGAAAGTATGCCGCATTTCTCGTCATTGCGCAACGCAGGTTGCCGCGTGGCGATTTGCTTGTCGCCGAAATATTCGGCACTATGACAGCATGTGCGACACCTTGGGCACCCAGCATCACTCGATCCGCGAACGTCGACGCCTGCGCGGACTGAGTCAGACAGACTTCGCCGAGGAGGTTGGCCTAACCCGACAGACCCTCTCCGATCGTGAGCGAGGCCGCGTCAAATGGCAACCTGTCGAGCTCGCGCGCGTGGCTCAGTTTTTTCGCGACACGCTGGAAAACGTGATGGCTGGAGAGGGCATAAGCCCAACGGCGGAGGCTGACGCCGATTCTGCTGTTGCCCCTAGTCGGACGCCTGTTCCTGCACCTCAGTCGGTTCCGCCGCCGCCGGGGTTTAAGCGTGGGCGTGATGGTCGGGTGATTCCGTTGGGTCGGGATGTGTTGGACGAGACTCGTGAGCGGGTGCGGGCTCTGGTCGCTGTTGGCTGGAGTGTGGAGGTGATTGCGGCGGAGTTGGGTCGTTCGCCGCGGTTGGTTCGCGCGGATATTACGGCGTTGCGTGCTGAGGGGCATCTTCCGCCATCGGATGTGGGTTCGACGGTCAGCGCAGGGTTTGCGTCGACCGTGCAGCCGGTCGCGGATGAGCCCCTGGCTGTTATTGCTGGTTCTGCTAGTGCATCTGGAGGTGCAGTGTGAGTGTTCCCGTTGATCTGCGAGGGTTAGTCCAGCGCGGAGATGTGCCGCCTTCGTTGGAGCGCCTGTTTCAGGTTGCTGGTGTGTTTGATGGATTGTCACAAGCTGCTGCTCATTGTTGGCCTGGCGCTTGGTTGAGTGAGGATGCGCTTGAGCGTGATCCGGTGTTGGTGTCCATCCTTCATTCGGCGCGATCTGCGGCGCGGCTTTTTCTGGATTCGACCGCGCGCCTTGGGTCGGTATCAGTTGAAGTCGATCGGGTGTTCGATTGTGATAGCAGTGCCGTGGCTGATGAGAAGGTCGCGTTTCATGGCGGGTTTGTGTCCGTAGGGGATGGTGTCGATAGTCACCCAGCCGCCCCCTTGCCGGAGTTTGATCGCGATTTTGGACTTGATGGAGTCGATCTCGCTGGCAGGAGTTGCGAGTACGTCTCCTGCGGCGATTCGCAGGAGGGCTTCTCTTTCGGGTCGGGTTTCCATGAGGTTTCACCTCTCGTTCGTGCAGGCGAGCCGGGTGCTCGTTCTGCTGTTAGCGCTCCCGAAGGTGGTGCTTCGGGTGTGGTTCCGATGGTAGGTGATGCCGGTGACACCAGAGGTGGTTTTTCACCTCCCGCCTCGGTGTTGCTGGGTGCGGGTGGCGCAGGCTCGGTGTCTGCGCCACCTGCGGATTCCGTTCCGTCAGTGCAAGGAGGTGTGGCGTGACTAGACAGCAGGAGCATCGGCTTGATGGTCGAGTGAGGTTTTCGATGTTTCGTAGGGTTAAGCGGGCCGTGCAGGGCGAGCCGGTTTTGAGCGTGTGGACTGCTTCTGGGCGCGGGTGGGATCGCGATGGCGTGTATGGGACGGTTATTACTGCCCATCAAGCTATTGACGGTGATGATCAGTTCTTGGTTGGGTGGCATGTTGATGATGCGATAGCTGAGCTGGCGTGGATGGCCGCGCAGCGTAAGCGTGCTGCTCGTGTGAAGCAAGCTGAGCGCTTAAGCCGTCCACGGGTGGAGTCCGATGTCGAGCGGCATCTCGAAACGCAAGGGGATGTGCGGCGAGATGAGGATTTGGTGGTCGGTGGCCGGGGTCATTCCTTGGCCGAAGGGACGGCTGGTGCCGTCAGGGGTGCGCTTGACGGTGACCAGCGATCCACCGGTTTTGAGGGCGGCTTCGATGTCTTGCCGAAGTGTTTTGAGGTCGGTCTCCGGGTGGAGGTTTATCCGCTCTCCGGCGTAGACCAGAACGTCGGGCCGGTCGGCGAGTGGCGGGGTTTTCTTGGCCATGTTGAGTTACCTATCAGTTGTGCAGGTGAGGCTTCTTCTCGTTCTGCTGTTAGCGCTCCCGAAGGTGGTGCTTCGGGTGTGGTTCCGATGGTAGGTGATGCCGGTGACACGGTCGACAGTGGCCTTCGTGCTGCTGTGATGTCACCGGGTGCGGGTGGCGTGGCGTGCGTTGAGGTTCCTCCGCGCGCCGCGCCGCCTGCTGGTTCCGCTCGGGCGTCTGGGGGTGTGGCATGAGTGATGTCGCTTTGTCCTCGGGCTCGATGGTTGCTGAGGTTGTGCCGGTGGCGTCGGCTGAGGTTGCTCGTGAGGTGACCACGTCGTTGAAGTCGGCATTGGTGCGTAAGCGTGATGTGGATGCTGAGGTGTTGTTGTTGGTGCAGCGGGTTGAGCGTGAGCAGATGTGGCGGGCGTTGGGGTATGAGTCGATCACTGCGTATTGCGAGGCCGAGCTGTCGGATATTCACTTGTCGCAGCATAAGGCGGCTCGGGATGCGGCGGTGTTGGCGTTTGTCGCGATGCTGGTTGCTGATGGTCATTCTCCGGCGACGGTGTCGCATGACACGATCGCTGCGGTGTATGGGGTGAGTGCGGGCACGGTTCGGCCGTTGATGAAGCAGGTGCGTGCGAACTATCGCGAGACTCACGGGATCAAGACGTTGGAGCGGGCTGAGTCCGCGCCGCTGCCTCCCGAGCGGCTGGAGCGGTTGGCGAAGATACGGGCGATCAAAGCGGTGTCTCCTGCGGCCCTGGTGGAAGACATCGCGGGCATGACGAAGGCTGCTGCAGGCACGATCAGCGATGACCTGGCGCTGCTTCGGGTGGCGGACAAGACTGGTCGTTCAATTCCTGGTCTTGATGAGGTGGTCTTGCCGGCAAGTTGGTCGCAGCCCACGGGTGCTGCGGAGTGGGGCGACGTGCAGGTTCATGCTGATACCACTGCTGCGGTGAGTCCGATTGGCCCTGCCCAGGTCTTCGATCCAACAGCTGTGGTGGATGGTGGTTCTGTGCGTTGGTCGCCGGTTGCGACGTTGTTGACTGAGGCGAAGCACGCGGCTTCCGCTGCCGCGGCGGCTGGGGAGCAGCTGAGTCGGCATGTATCGACGGTGTTCTGGGAGACTGATCCGCTATTCCGCGCTGATCTGGCCGCTGTGACGGTCGAGGCAGGGCTAGCCGAGGCGTTGCAGCGGTTGGCGTGGGTAGCGCGGATGCTGGGAATCGATCTTGAAGAGTTGTATCGCCGTCATGATGACGACGATACGGATGTGCCATGGGTTGCTGACCCTCGTCCTGATGCCGTGACCGCTCGCCGTTGGTGGGCGTGGACACAGGCCACCTCTGTTGGGGCTGTGGCCGATCAGGCGCAGGTGCCATTTCAGGAAGTTGTTGAGGCGGCCACCTTGATCGATAGTCTGCCGGCCGAGCGGCGGCTGCCCCTATCGGGGGCGGTGCCTGATCCGGCAACACTGCCGCCCCTGCCTGCTGGGGGTGGTGGGCCGTGACAGCAGTTGCCACGCCTTTACCGCGGGTGGTCGTAGTGCGCCAGCGGCCACCACAGGTAATCCCTCGCCCCGAGGTTAGCCATCAGGTGATTGCCCCGCTGCGATCCGAGCCTGGGCTGTTGAGTGATTCAGCGATCGCGCACTGGATTTCCGCCCTCGGGCACGACAAGGGGTTACGCGGAACGATCACCAAGACCACTGGTGCCCGCGCAGTAGCGCGCGGGGTGCAGGTTGACGCTCACGATGTCGCTGACGATGTCCTCGCACGATTAGCGGTCGCCTTGTGGGACTCCCGCGCAAAGTGGGCGGATCGTGATGAGGATGGTCGTCGCGCTCGCGCATTCGACACGGCGAAGAAGCTGGCCTTGCAGGCTGTTGACGCTGTGGTGAGCCAGTCCCGCAAAGTGGCAGCCGCCGGGGTTGAAGCACGGCGTACGGGAGCCATTGAGGTCGTCGGTGCCAGCCAGGCCACGTCCGCGGCGGCCGATCCGGTTGATGTGGAGCTGGTGCGGGCGGTGCAGCAAGTGATGGGGCTGGTAATGGCAGCTCCGGGCGTCGGCTCGACCGGATGGGATCGGCTACTCGCTCGCGCTAGACGCTCCCCCGGCACCAAAACGTTGCTGCTGACTGCCGTGGAACTGGCTCAGGCCGGGCGGGTACCAGATGTGACCGAGTTGGTGCGGCCGGTGCAGTGCTGGCAGACCTGGGCCATCTCCCGTCTGCGTGCAGGGCAAACGCTATCTACCACGGCTGCCGTCGCTGACGGGCTGTTCCACGCGCCCACAACAGCACTACGCACTCTGGCTGAGTGGTGGGTGACGCACCGCCATCCGGCTGCTGGCGACCCGTGCATCAATCAACTTGTCGCAGCAGGCTTAATGGATCATGCGCCTGCCCGCGTGAAGGCAAAGCGAGCACGAGCCGTTCTCACCGGCCTGCGCAACCACAACGGCGCCTCCACGGAAGTCCCATACGGCTGCTCCATCGACGGCCAATGTACCCCTGCTGTGGGCGCGCATGGCATCGATCTGACCAAGGTGGTGATCGCATGAACCTGGATCAATCAGTCATTGCGAGGACTCACGGGGAATCGGGGACGGCCAGGCCAGAAGAGGAACTCTTCGCAGGCGCGAAGTGTATCTTCATCGACAGAGTAGGCAAACATCAGCAGTCGTGTTGTTTCGTAGTCGGCTGTTGCCACAGGCAAGAAGAGCCTGTCACCTGTTGCTGTAATTACCATAATCTCGCTGATTATGTGCAGTCCAGGAAACGCGACTACGCCAGAGGCACCGGGCTCAAGGCGCAGCGGGAACTCCCCGCATCCCCAAATGTCAGTGAAAAACCCGTCGAAGATCCGGATTTCGGCTCCGATGATGTCAACTTGAAGGCGCCCGCTGTTTGTGATGACGACCAGGGTTTGCTCCTCTCTGGTTGTCGGCACACCAATACCCAGCCCAATCTCGATAGTAGGGAGATTGGCGATTGCCGCAAGTTCAGCTGCTCCTTGCTCCCAGCGGGCGGCCTCAGCGTCCACGGTGGCTTGCCAGCGGTCAGTGTTGACGTTCGCGGAATGGATGGCCAAGAAGATACCGACGACGGCCGCAATAGTAGCGCCAGCCTTGATCAACCCCCATACGATGTGGAGTACATCTGCCGTTTTTGCGGCTCTACCTCCTCGAACCCGAAGGCGTCGTGCCGTCCGGATAAAGGGGTCATCTGGGAGATCGCTCACGGCTTTTTCAGCGAGTTGCTGATCATGCTTGGCTTCAAGCGCAGCTACGCGCCGCGTGAGCCTTTCCTTGCTTTCCGACAAGACTCTTCTCCTACAACTCGTGCAGGCGCGGCGGATTCCGCGCCTGCTGTTGGCACTGTCGAGGTTGCTGCCGAGGTCGCAGCTTCGGTAGCGGTTCTGAGCGTAGGAGGAGCCGGTGACAACACACATGGGGGCGCGCCTCTGGCGCGCTGTGTTGATTCGCCGGCCGCTGGTGGCGCGATGCCAGGAGACGGCGTCGCGTCACCAACGAAGGCGGTGATCGGTTCATGAGTCATCATCATGAGCGTGTTACCAGGTATGCCGTTGATTTTGTTTTCTGGCCGCTGGTCACTGCCGGGATCGCGATCATGTCCGGTAGTCGGTTCCCGCTGGTTGTCGGCGGAGTGCTTGTTGTGCTGGGCGGCATCGGGGCGCTGGCTGCGCCTTCGCGGGTGGTGCCGGGGTGTACGTGTGGGAGGTGTCGTCGATGACCGCCTGGTTCGATGTCCCGTTGTTCTCGCTGCCCACCGCTGGTGGTGGTGGGGTTCTTGGCGGGTACGCAAAAACCCCCGCCAGGGGCGAGGGTTCTGCTGAGCGAAGTTCGCAAAGTCTCGGTTTGGTCGCCAGGGATTACACGATCTTCGACTCGGAGTTCAACACCTACCAGCAAGAACCGGGGGTGCGCTATGAGCATAGCGGCCGTTCGTGATTTAGGCCAGCGGCATTGGCACAATGCATGCCCCACGAGCCACGTTAACTGTGTGAGCTCCTGTCAAGGACGACAGGAACAACGCGCTTCACTGCCGCTTTCTGTCCTGTTAGGAGCCGCCACGGCGGCCTGGCTCCTGTTGTCGATCCGTCGCGCCGGCTTGCGCGGGAAGCGGTGACCCGCGGCCCGACCCTGATCTCTGAGACCCTGCACCTCGCTACGGCGAGGTCTTTGGCGCGCCCAGAAACAGACGACAAGCTCCCTTGCCCGCAGAAAGACTGCGTCCGGGAGAAGCACACGCGCGGATCGCACATCTTTCCCCGGCGGCCCACTCGTGAGCAGGAGCGCTCTACCTCGACGATCACCGCAGCGATCCCAGCCGGACGTGTGCGTCCCACCACGGTCCGTCAGTTCCGCAACGCCTACCAGCATGCCATCGAGGTAGCGAACGTGCGAGCAGACCGGGAAGCGAACCTACTGGCGGTTGGTGGGGTGCTGGCGTGGTTCGCGGACTTGACCAGGATGACCACCCGCCCCACATGGGCACGGCTCATGGAACAAACCGGCCTGGCTCGCTCCACCGTCGGCTCAGCACTGGCCTGGTTCAAAGCCCAAGGGCTACTCGGGGTGGTAGCCGGTGGTCGCTCCGCCGGCATGCAGCTTCGCCGCGACAAGTTTGGCCCTCCGCGAGCCGATGCGGCCGTATACGTCCTGGCCGTTCCTAAACCTGTGGAAAGAACTCGGACCCCCCGCGTGCTAAGCACGACTACAACGTATCCCACACCCGCGCGCAAGACCGAAACAGAGAAGGACGCCCTTCGGGCGCGTTCTTCTGGCTCGGTCGTAGGCGCAGCACCGGCAAGCGAGCCGGTGGCGGGAGGTACCGACGCTGCTTTCAATGACGACGCGTGGGCGGGTGACGGGCGGGTGACACGAAGAGCAGCCCGGAGAATGTCCCTTTCGGCCGCCGAAGCCCTCCAAGACCGGTTACCGGTGCTTCGACGCTCCTCGGTGCGGGCTATCGCGGCCGTGATCCGCCCCTGGCTGGCCGCTGACTGGACGGTAGCTGACCTCCACCACGCCGTTGACTGGCGACCCGATGACACCAGGCCGCCACACTACGGTGCCTACGGAGTCGTCCACCCGGCCAGGTGGCTGATGTACCGCTTCGTGGCCTGGATGGGCGACGACGGCCAACCACTGCCTTCCAAGAGCCAACGATCCCTAGCCAGGGCCAGGCAGATCGCCGCCGGCACCAGACAGCAGCGCGAGCTCCACGCCCTTGACGCCACCCGAAACCACTCCCCCACCACCGAGGAGAACATCGTGCGAGCATCAGGACTCGCTGCAGCTCGTGCCGCGCTCCAAGCCGCGCGCGCGAACGGCGGCCAGCCGATGAACACAGCCAGCGTCCGGAACACCGCCGCGTACCTCGCCGCCGAAGCCGACCTCGCCCGAGTAACCGTAGGACGACCCAAGCCCACCCCCATCGAGCCACCACCACGAACCGATGCACGAGGTCGACCAGATTGATGGCCTGGCCGAATTGACCGAGAACAGTCTTGGCCGCACCAGCCACCAGGTGTGCTGTCGAGCCATGCCACAGGAAAGCGACGACAACGTAAGCGGCATCCACGATCTGCTTGATGACCTTGAACCAGTCCTTGCCGGCCTTCCAGTGCTTCGCAATCATCGCCAGACGCCGTCCGCAAAGCTGATGGATGCGCCAGCTGATATATGGCAAGAGCTTTGTGAGCCAGCCGCAGGTCGGAGCGTGTTTTTCACGCCATACAACTAAAGGCGGGCGCAGCTCTAGTCGGATCACTCCTGTTATGTGCGCCAACCCGAGCTGACAAGAACTAGACGAAGAAGCAGAGCAAGGCCGTATCACAAAATGACTTCACCCGTGTGCGCCCCAGAAAACGCATTTTCGCCGTTCTGACCTGCGCAAATGCTGATCTGATATCGGAATCGGGGCTGCGTCACCTGATCTGAGGTGTTAGTCGGTTGCAGCTGGCTGAGTTTGGGACGGAGGTGTCAGCGCATGAAACGACGTAAACGTTCGGCCATCCGGCGTCTGACACTCTTTGGGCTACTCGGCGTTGGAGGCGGCGTTACCGCTGCGGGGTTGTTCCTGGTGATGCTGCTGGCCGGATTCGTGGGTGCCGGGTCATCGAACCAGGCATCGTCGGGTAACGCTCATTGGAGCGCGCCGTGTCTGTTCCCTGACTACCAGTTAGATAACTGGTTTGGCGTAGCTCAGTCCTGGTATCGCGTCGGTTCACGCCCGCATCCTTCGTTGTTGTGGCCCGAAGATGCTTTCGTTCAGACCCCGCCGAATATCGCGCGGGGCTGGCAAGCCGGGTATCCCGAGTCTGGGCATTTGCGGTATCGGGAGCATCCATTGATGTGCAGGATGTCGCCACCGTTTGCAGAAGACGCGACCTGGTTTGGCGCGTTCCTTCACTGTGATGCTTGGGCCGGGCTCCAGGGCCTACGTACCGCGTTCTATGAGCAGTTCGGTGTCCCACTTGGGATTGGGAACGGGTATCGGACTCGCGCCCAGCAGGGTGCGATGGTTTCTAATCCGTTGGCGGCTACTCCGGGGCAGTCTTGGCATGGGTGGGGTATCGCGGTCGATTTCACTGGTCCTGCTGCCGTGTTCGGTATCGAGCATGACTGGATGCGCGCTAATGCGGGGCGGTTCGGGTGGTTTCACCCGACATGGGCACATGCCGATGGATCAAGGCCTGAGCCTTGGCATTGGGAATGGGTTTCCGCAGAAGAACTCGGCATTGACTGCTTGCCCAATCCTGGGGGGCATGGCGATACCCCTGAGCTAAACCGGGTACTTGGTCAGGCCATCGCTGCCGAGCAGGGCTGGGTCGGGGATGAGTGGGAATGCCTGCTGGAGCTTTGGATGCGCGAGTCGGGTTGGGATCACGAGGCCATCAACCGCACTCCTGGCGGGTGTGACTGCGCCAGTGGTTGCGGAAACGCCCGCGGGATACCCCAAGCGGTTAACACCTGTCACCCAGAGACCGCCACTGATGCCTGGCTTGCTTCGCCTGATTCACAGATCAGGTGGGGCCTGAACTACATCCGTAACCGCCATCAAACCCCTTGCGGGGCTTGGGCACACTTCCAAGATCGGGGCTGGTACTAGACATGAGACTTCTTTGGCGCGCAGTCGTGCTGGTATGGGCAGCGCTGATTACTGTAGTGGTTGGCTGGCTAGCCATCTCGCGGTTCAGCGATGAAGTAGAACGCGTAAACACCGCCGCCTACTCGCCTGCCGTGATCGTGCCGGTCGAGCCAGCCCCTACACCCACTGCCAGCGAGGGGCTTTTCGAGCCTGGCGGCACTGCCGCATCTCCGATCCACCCTGTCCCTGGGCCAGATGACGATGCGGTGGCCGGATATGAGCCGACCGCTACACCTGAGCCGGTTACTGATCCGATCTCGTTTGAAGAGCATCAGGACAACTGGCAGATCGCGCTCGCGTGGCTGCGCGAAGCGTTTATCTACTGGCAGCCCGAAGACCTCTCTGTAGAGCCTTGGTCGCTTGGCGCACCAGCGACTACTCCGTGGGACGCAGCCGCTGGCCGTGCTAACGCTCAGTGGCTAGCAGATGGTGGGCAGACATATATCGGCGATGACCTGTTGCGTGAGCTATCTGACCGTGCTTTACGTGCAGACATTCATCCTCGCCCGATGGTTCTTGACGCCACTGAGTTATCAACCATTCAGTCCGGGTCAGGTGGCTTGCTGGCCTTCGTGTGTATCCAATGGGAAAACACTAACGATGGACCACCACCAGTGTTCAACGCGGTTGCCGGTGAGATCGGAATGGTCATAGCAGACGGCCTAGTGCGAATCGTGCAGCTCCATCCGTTCGGGAATATGCCAGGAGCGACATGTTAACCACCCCCTCTTCTCTGACAGCCCGACTCGGCGCCGTTGATATCCCGCCAATCAATCTCGAATGGGTCACCAATGACCCCCAAGGAAGCACACACACCGCCTCCATGCACAGCGGGCTTCAAGACCTCGTCGGAGCCATTATCTATTCTGCGCTCGTCATAGTCGGCATCGCATTCATCCTGGCCATTGTCGGTGGAATCTCGTACAAGGTCGGCATCCAGCCCTTTGGCCGCTCATCAGGTGACTACATCCAAGGCGCCCTGATCTGCCTGATCGCCGCGACCATCATCGGCTCCATCACCGGAGCCGTTGCCTGGTCACTGCGCCATTCCTTAATGGAGGGCTGGACCCTCTTCTAACCCGACAACCTGCACCCTCCCTACCCCTTAGGAGAACCGCTATGACCACCCTCACCTCACACTTAGCCACCAGGCTGGGCGCCAACACCCCCTCACCCGCCCCCGGTTCAGGCAGTGGCAACATTCCGCCCAACTTGGGCGTGACCATGCAGCACGACCTGATGCCTTGGCAACGAATCATTGTTGATATTGCAGGCGCTATCCAAGCATCTGCCTTAGTGGTTCTTGGCATCCTGCTGGTGTTCGCCATCCTGGGCGCTTTGGCCGGGAAGTTCGCTAAGTCCAGCATCCTTCAGCAGATCGGCTGGGGTGTAGCCATCGCCTGCGCTGTCGGCGCGCTGCTTGTCGGTGCCTCGTTCGCTATCGTTGCTTGGGCTGCTGGCCTAGAACACGGGTTCTAAGCACAGGGCCGTGGATAAAACCGTCGTGCCCGAGCAACCCACCCCGTCCCGGTGGGCTGCTCGGGCATGCCGTGTTTTCCTAGCGCTCTTCGCTGCCCTGGCTTTCCTCATCGGCCTTGAAGTACCAGCTACCGCCGATACCGCTGATACTGCTGAGCCGGGCTGGGACTGGACGCCCGAACAAGTCGCCCAATGGTGCATCGATGATGAGACTAGATTAAACACTTACTGCACAGTTGTCACCGATCTTTTTTCAATCACAAGAGTAAATGTTCAACTGCGGCCAGGAGCGCCCTGGCCTGGCGGTGGCCCGCGCCCTGCCCCGCCAGAAGAGATTGCCGAGCAGGACTTTTGGCCTAGATGCCTCGTCCTTGGGCATACCGTGCAGGAATGTGATGATCTGGCCAACCAGTTGTTTGACCCACTGACTCTGCCGTTGGACTGCGGCGGGTACATCAACCTCAACCCGTTCAACATGTCGTTCGACATTGGCGGGTGGATTTCGTGTGAGTCGATCAACGCGCTGTACCGGGTAGCTGAGCTGTTCGAGGCTGCGGTCAATAACCCGTTGACTCAGATTGATGACACTGAGTGGGCGATCGTGCTTTCCCAGACCGCTAGGTGGGCTGGGCTGATGATCTTCCCGGCCCTGGCGCTGTGTGTCCTGGAGATCGCTAAGGGCGCGCTGACCCGTAACGGGTCGATGATGATCTCCGGGGCCATGTGGGCGTTGGCCGCGTGGCCAGCAACGATGGCCGCGCTGATTATCTTTGCTCGCTTGATTCGTATCGGGGATTGGGCTTCAGCGCAGATCCTGCACTCGGTAGTGCATATGTTCAATGACCCATCTGGTGCGGCCCTAGTGGCCTCGGGGATGACCGCTGGTGGGTTGATGGCCGTCAAGATGGCTACTGCCGCGCTCACGCTCAAAGGCCCGGTCGGGTGGCTGGTGCTCGTCGGGGTGGTAGCCGGGGCGTTTATCATGCTGCTCGCCCTGGTTGGGGTGCTCGCGCTGGTCACCTACGGGCAGATGCTCCTGGCGGCATTGGCGCCGGTGGCGTTGTTCTTAGCCGGGAACCGGCATACCCGTTCGATGTCTGTGCGCTGGCTAGAGATGGCGACCACTCTCGTGCTGGTCAAGCCCATCATTTCTGGCATCTTGTCGCTGAATCTGCTGCTCATCACGCAAGGCGATGGGTTCAACACGTTGATCACCGGGATTATCGGGATGATGATGGCGGTAGCCGCCCCGTTGGCGGTGTTCCAGTTCGTCGGGTTCGTTTTCGCCAACCTAGGGCCAGCTATCGGTGGGGCAGTCAACTCGGCCAAGGGCGCGTTCTCCGGGCTCGGATCGTTTGCCGGGAAAGTTCAAGAGGCGAACAACAAGGGCAAGGCCGACGACGACTCCTACAAGAAGTCGGCTAACAAGGCATCCGCTGGTGGGAAAGCCGACGCCACCGATACCTCGCCGGTCAGCGGCCAGCCAGGTGCGGGCAACAGCTCGCTTGGCCTCGGTGGCCCTGGCCAAAACCGCAACACCAGCGGGCAGGGCTCAACCTCCGACAGCGCCAGCGGGCACACGGGTGATTTGAGCTCCCTGGCGCCAGGGCCAATCAGCGGGCCTACTAGCGCTGACCAGTCAGATACAACCGCAGGCAGCCCCTCGGATGGCAGCACCAGCGGTAGCTTCAGTCCTTCGGGCTCCGACCTGGGCGGCTCAATTACAGAACCCGTCGGCGGGTTCGGCGGCGCGGATTATCCAGGCTCCGAAACGGGCGGCGCGCCCTGGTCTGGCCTTGATGGGTCAGATAGGGCGGACACAGCTGGCGTTTTCGACCCACGCGGCGGCGGGAGCGGCTCGCTTCCAGGAGATGGCACCACTGGCGTGCTTGGCGGTGGTGGCATCACGGGCGGCGGGGTCACCGACGGTGGCGTACTCGGCGGGGGCGGGATTGCCGGAGCGGCCTCGAGCGGCCCGCAAACCCCCAAGCGTGCTCACGTCGGCCCCACTCCCCCCGCGCCAAGTACCACAGGCGAAACAGATGGTGGCCGGTCGCGGCCAGGGGGTGGGGGTGGGCAAGGCCCGGCAGGCGGGTATGCCCTCAACCCAACCGGACGAGGCACCACTACGGGGCCGGTCAAACGGTTTGGGCAGATCAGACCCACCCCTACCTCACCAATTTCCACGTCGACCACTAGTCAGCCTGGCGGTGGTCGTAAGCAGTACCGAGGCCGTAACAGCACGCCTGGCACCAGGGAGCAACAATGACCGATCATCCTTCAGCTGACATCGTCCCCAAGGCCACGTTCGCGCCCCTGTCACGCACCGGAGTGCTCGGTGGGCTGGGCAAACGCCAGATCATCTTGCTCATAATCGCGGTCGCCCCAACCGCGTTGCGGATGTTTGGTGGGAATCTCGGCGGCGCGTTTCAGGCATTCTTCCTCTGGACGCTACCAGTAGGGGCCGTAGCAGTCTGCTCCTACCGGGGCCGAGCAGTCCTATCGATCCTGTGCGTTCAGGGGATTTTTTTGATCCGGAAGCTGGGCGGTCAGACCGTTGCTATCCCCTCCCTGCGCGCTAAGTCCGCCCCTGACCAGATAGCGATCCCCGGCGCCGTCGGGGAACGCACCCGTGTCCTGCCCTTGCTGGATGTTGAGTACGGGAACAACGCGTGTCTCGTGTGGGATGCGAACCCGAAAAACCCGACCGCCACCGCAGTGATATTGGTCGAGACTGAGGGGTGGATGATGGCCGATGACCAGGTCAAAGCCAATCGGGTTTACGCAACAAACGAGCTGTGCCGGCAGATCGCGCAGGTCTCCGGGGTGATCCGTGTCGGGCAGTGGGCGCGCACCTATGAGGCCGCCCGTGACCAGCTCCCCGCCCCTGACCTGATCGACGACCCCAGCCCGCTAGGGGACTTCACCCGCGTCGAGTACGGGCAGATGCTAGAGCGCACCCAGATGACTTCAACCCTGCGTCGTGACGTGCTGATCGGGATCACCATCTCCAAGAAGAAGGCCCTAGCTGACATCGAGTCCCACGGCGGTGGCCTCGAAGGGCTCTCTGTGGTGCTATCGAACCGGGTAGAGCGGCTCATGCACATGATGCCCGACTGTGGCGTGCTGACCACCAACGCCCGCTGGCTCGGCGCCGGCGGCGTCCGCGCCGCCATCCGCCTAGCATTCGATCCGGCCGCAGCGGCCTGGCTCGAAGACAACGGCTGGGAACACCCCCATGACACTCCGCTCGTGACTTACGTCGATGAGGCTCGTGACTACCTGGTCACCAACTCCGGGGTTCACCGCTCCTGGTGGATCGAACGGTGGCCATCTACCCCTGCCCGGGCCGGAGTCATGACCGAGCTCGTTGCCGGTGGAACCATCCCCCGAACCGTCTGCCAGATATGGGAGCCCTTCGACCTTCACAAGTCCGAGAAGAACCTCAACCAGCTCAGAGTCGCCCGTGAGACGGCCGCGAAGACCAACAAGATGCTCGGCCGAGCCGAGTCCCTTGTCTCCGAAGTCGAGGGTGATGACGTTGAGACCAGGCACATGGAGATGCAAGCCGGATACGGCGATGTCAGCTACTCGGGTTGGGTTACTGTCCACGCTCGCACCGTTGACGAGCTCGACCAGTCCGACATGTGGGTCAGGCAAGCCGCCTCGGGCATGAACGTCAACCTCTGCCGCGGCCGGCAACTCGCCACGTTCGTCACCGCCGCGCTCCCCCTGGGGTTCAGGGATGGTGACGAGTAATGGCACCACGCATCGATCCTCCTCCTGGGGTGGAAATGACCCGCGCGGGTCGCCGCGAAGCCGCTAAAACCGCCAACAAGCCGGGCAAGACCGTCTCAGCCGCGCCCGCAGCAACCATGTCGTCGCCGGTTCGTGCTTCACAGCGGCAAGTCCGCTCCCGACGGCGGGCGCGCTCAGCCGCTGATGCGCTGCTCCGCACCGCAGTCGTGGCTGATGTTGGTGCCCGTGGCCGAGATGCCAAACGCGCGCTACGCGATGAGCATGCCCGCCAGTCTGCTGCTCTTTCCAAGATCACTGGCACCACCGTCACCAACACGCCCCTGCCGACCATGCCGCGCCGCCTCCGGCGCGGCCGCTGGAGCAGACACCGTTTGTGGGGGCCGCTCTCCCCCGGAGTGCCAGCCCATCTGACCAGCTCGGCGCGCATGGGCGTGCTCTCGCTGATGTTGGCGCCACGCACGATGGCCATCGAAGGGCCAATCATTGGGCTTGAGACCACCAGCCGCCAACCCTGGACCCACTCTCCCTGGGGCCCAGTCCGCGCCGGTTCGGTCACCAGCCCCAACGTCGTCGTATTCGGGTTACAGGGCTCGGGTAAGTCTATGGGCGTCAAGATCTGCATGGTCCGCTACATCGAAGACGGCGTGCAGGTCATCGTGTCCTCTGACCCCAAGGGTGAATGGATCGCCCTGGCCCACGCGCTCGGCGGGCAAGTTGTTTCCATCGGGCCAGGCTCCGGTCAGGTGTTCAACCCGCTCGATGAGGGCATCAGGCCTGCCGGTATGGCCGAGCATCTGTGGCGGCAGCTCGTCCTAACCCGCCGCGCCCTAGCACTGGAATCGATCGCAGAAACCCTCCGTCACGGCCAAACCCTCAACACTCGGGAACAAGCCTGCCTAGACCGCGTGGTCGAAGCCATCGCCGACGGACAAGTCGACGCGACCATCCGTGGCGTCGTCTACGCCTTGCAGAACCCATCTCGCGAGATGTTGGTCGAGGTCGGCCCCGACGCTCCGGCCGAACTGGCCCTAGTGTTCGGCCGGTTGGTGCGGGGCCCGATGGCCGGGATGTTCGATACCGAATCCACCGTGCACATCGACCCGGCTGCCCCCATGGTCGTCATTGACACCTCTCACTTGCGCGGGGCATCCCCACAGATCCGCGCGATCGCATCGGCCTGCTCGTCTGCCTGGATCGACGCCACGCTACGCAGCATGGATGGCCGGTGGCGCTGTGTGGTCTCCGAAGAAGGGTGGGACGAGATCAGGAACCCAGCCCAAGCTCAAGCGATGGACGACCGGCTCCGGATGACCGGTCACTGGCGCTGCTCAAACTGGCTGATTTTCCACGAGCTGGCCGATATCACCCAGTTCGGTGAAGCCGGGTCAGAACACCGTAACCAGGTCAAGGGCATCATCACCAAGTCGGCCACCAAAGTGCTCTACCGGCAGTCGAACGAAGCGATGGCCATGATCAACGAGTTCGTTAAGCCCACCGCGTTCGAGGCCCGCCACCTAACCACCCTCCCCCAGGGGGTCGGGATGTGGCACATCGGGGACGACACTCCCATCTCCGTCTACCCGGTAGCCGGCCCTGACTTGTACCGAATTATCAACACCGACGCCGGAAGGTTCGGCACATGACCAACAACAGTAAGCCGATCATCCGAGGCCCGGGCCAGCAGCGCGGGTTCAAGCGCTGGTGGATACGCCATGGCGGAGCCTATGGTCACCTGGCCGACCTCAACGGCAAGGAACTCGCCAAGACTCTAGGGATGTTCTGGCTACTCGGCCTGGTCGGTGGGGTATTCATCTGGCGCTTCGCCCCGGATGCTGCGCTCATCCCCTGGGCAGCCGCCGGGATCGGCATGCTCGTTGTCACGGTCACGGCGGCACGTTGGTGGTTCCGCTACCGGTACTCCGGGCGCCAGCACCGCCACGTCCTATTTTCTCGCGCCGGCGTCATCGCCAATGGTAGCGAGATCGCAGCAAACGCCTCAGCTAAAGAACTCATAGCTCGTAGCGGTGACATGCGCTCCCAGTTCTCTGCCCGAGCTGACCTCTCCCGCGGCTACGCCCTAGCCCCCCAACTCCTCCCAGACCAGGTACGCGAAGGCCTCGAGTTCATTACCGCCCATCAAGCAGAACGCGGCAAGACCGTCACAGCCAAAGACGAGTCCCTTACTTGCGCTCGCCTGGCCGAGAAATGGGAACGCGTCGCCGTCCCCGCAGCCACTATTGGAGGCCAGTCATGACGCTCCAACTACTCTCCGCCCCGCCCGTAGCAGGCCCAGCTCAAGGCTTCTATGACGGGCCGCAGCTGCTGCGCTGCGCCGCCCCGCCACTAGCCGACCCACGAAAGCGTGGCCGTCGCCCACAGGATGTGGGGTTCTGGCTAGGCACCTCCAACGGCGAAGACGTGTGGGTACCCGTCGAGCGGCCCATCTCGCTGATCGGTGCGACCCGTGCCGGTAAGGGATGGCACTTCGTGATCCCATTCCTGACCGAATACCCCGGCTCGATCATCACCACCTCCACCCGCCCGGACAACATGATCGCCTCAGCCGTATGTCGCGCAGCCTGGGGGCCGATCTACTGCTTCAACCCCGACGGCGTCGGCGGATATCCCCACAACGTGAACTGGTCAGCCATCGAAGGATGCGAGATCCCAAAAGTCGCCCGGAAACGCGCCGCTACCCTCGTTGGAGCCTCCGGCCTTGGCGGGGACAACAAAGACGGCGTGTGGGCCACCGCCTCTGGCGGCATCCTCCAAGCCCTACTCCACGCAGCAGCCGTGGAGGGGCTCACCATCGAGGATGTCTACCGGTGGTCGCGGAACATCCAATCTGCGGAACAAGCCATCAACATCCTGCTGGCTGGTGCCCAGCGCCGCGATGACCCACTCATGGATCAATGGCACCTCACCCTCACCGCCGTCCAGGCTCTCGAAGGCCGCATGCAGGACAGCAAGTGGCTTGGCGTTGAACAAGCCCTCGCCCCCCTGCACGAGTACAAAGTTCGGCGGCACTTCGCTCACAAGCCGAGCGATCCTGGCTACTTCAATACCCGAGAGTTCATCCTGAACGGCGGCACGGTCTACATGATCGCCAACGGATCAGACTCCACCGACGACACCGCTGGCACTGCCGGCGTGTTCTACTCCCTGTTCCTCGATCACGTAAACGACGTGACCCGTGAAGTCTCCCAACGCAACCCTGACGGGCGTCTCGTCATACCCCAAGGCCTGCTGCTTGATGAGCTGGCCAATATCTACGCGTGGAAAGCCGCTGGGCGGGTCATGTCCGCCGGCGCTGGCGAAGGCGTCCAAGAAGTCGCGATCTTCCAGACCTACGAACAATCCGTAGACGCCTACACCCGTGAACGCGCCGGCGTCATCCGCGACAACTCCATGACCATCCTCCTTGGGAACTCCAAGAACGCCGAATACCTACAAGGCATCGCCGATCTCATGCCCACCCGTACCGTCACCGAAACCTCCCGCCAAGTCGGCGGCGGCTTGCCCCTACTCGGCTCCACCACACACTCCACCCGCGAAGTCCCCGGCCTAACCGCAGACGAAATCCGGCGCCTACCCTTCGGCACCGCCGCGATCCTCGAAACCTCTACTCGGCTGATGATCGTTGACCTCGTGCGCTACCACCACCGAGCTCACGCCAACTGCATCAAAGCTTCCCGCGCCTGGCACGCCGCCCACCCCGGCCAACTCCTAACCTCCACCGTCGTCCCCAAAGGAACCACCCAATGGCCACTCCCCTAACCCCCACCGAAGCCCGCCAACGCGCACTGGCCGCATACGACCAGATACAACCCGGCAACACCGAACATTCCGATACAACCCCCGACAACGACGAGCGTTACCCGACAACGCTCAACAACGACGAGCATTGCCCGACAACGCCCGGCAACGATGAAGAACACTCAGACGACGATTCGATCCCCCGAGCAGTTCGGATCGGCCCGGGCTGGCCACAGTTCAAGCACGAGGATCCAGGCGTCGTCAACTGGCTCGATGCTGAACTCTGGCAAATCGAAGCCCTGCTAGAACGAGCTGAACGATTCGCCGAGTGGGCAAGCCGCATCTGGCGCCTACCCGAACTCACCCCCTGCTGGCGCCTCCATCCCGACGTGGTAGTCGCCATGAGTGATGTCGAGCGAGCCTGGACAGAGTTCCACCGCGGAAAAGACACCTCAGCGCCCGGACTGTTCCGCCGCCGCCTTGAAGACGCCCGCGACTGGTGGCGCTCCTCAATGGTCACTTGTACCGCGACACGCCACGAGCCGCCCATCGCACCACCGGCAGAGAACATTGACGCTCGCCGCGTCAGCTACGCCTCCAACCCTGACGTGCATGCCACATTCACCTGGCCCGCCCTCGATGAAGCCGGCCGCCCCTACAACGGCATCCACCTCATCAATGATGGCCGCCCTGGCGATGACATCCAACAGATTCTCTACCCACCAGGCGACCCAGACGATGAATGGAGCGGTCAATGAACATCGATACCACCGACCTGGCCCAACAACTAGCCGACGCTAACGCCCGCCGTGCCGACACCCTCGCCGAGCGCGCGGCCCAAGCGGCCGAAGAACAAGCTCGCAAAGCCGCCCGGCGTGCTAACCGGCCCTGGAACCGCAAACGTGCCACCAGCACCGCCGAGCCCGACCCCTTCGACACCGCGCATTACGACATCACCGCCACAACGCCCGACAACGTCGAACGTTTCCAAACCACGCCCGACAACGCGGGCCGTTCTGCTGTAACGCCGGACAACGCCGAGCAACGCCCCGCAATGTCTGACGTTGCGCTGCAACGCTTGACCACCGAACGCGACACACTGGCCGCGCAGCGAACAGCGCTAGAGGAACAAGTCATCGAGCTTGGCGATACCTGCCGCTCCCTCCAAACCCAGGCCGACGCCCTGACCCAACAACTCGCTGACGCAACAGACAACGCCGAGCGTTCTCGCGCGTTGCTGGACAACGCCGAACAACGCGCCACAACGTCTGACGTTGAGCTGCAACGCCTAACCAGCGAACACGATGCCCTCGCTCGTGAACGAGATGGACTGGCAGGCCAGCTGGCTGAACTTGATGACCGCTACAGGGGCGCACTGTCTGGCCTCAAAGCAGCTGAGCAAGCCCGCGACCAGGCCCAAACCGAAGCCACGGACGCCCGCGATGAGGTGGAGCGGCTCAACACCCGCGTCATGCAACTCGCGCTATCACCCACCAAGGCCAGGCCCGAAGATGCCGAACTCATCGAAACACTCAAAGCCCAATGCGACACCCAAGCCGAACAGCTCACCGAAGCAGCCACGCACGCTGAACAACGCGCAGCAACGCTCGCCCACGTTCAGCAACGCGCAGCAACGCTAGACGAGGACGTGCAACGCCTAACCACCGAGCGTGACCAGGCACTCGAAGCCTGTGAAACCCTTGCTGTCGAAGCCGCCGAAACCCGAGCGTTGCACGACGACGCCGAGCAACGCGCCACAACGCTAGACAACGACCTGCAACGCTCGAACGCCGACCGCGATGAACTCACCAGCAAACTCGACCAGGCAAGCGCGCTGTGCCGCGGCCTGCAAGCCGATCTCGACCAAGCCAACAACGCCCTACGTTCTCAGGCAACGTCCAACAACCCTGAGCAACCTGCCACAACGCCTGACAACGCAGAACATTCCGCCATAAGGTTCGGCAACGACGGACAACGCGCGGCAACGCCCGACATTGCGCCACAACGCCTCGACGACGAGGAGCACACGCCACCAGCACCAGCCACCGTGATCGCCACCACCTGGTGGCCGCCCTTGCACGACCAGAACACACAGCCACCCAACACAACTGATCTAGCCCCTGCGCATGTCGCCCTGGTCGAGCAGCGCCCGCGCAGGCGAGCACTCCTTGGCGTAGGCGCCCTGGTTATAGCGGCCAGCATCGCCCTCGGAGCAGGAGGATGGATAACCCTGAGATCAACAACCCTGCTGCCAACAACCATAACCACCGCAGAAACACCCAGCCCAACCCCAACAGCAACACCCGAAATGACACCCACTATCGAGCCGACCCCAACAACTCCAGCAGAATCAACCACACCCTCGCTTACTCCGAACGCGACGCCCACCTCCCTAGAAGCATCCCCCGCACAGACCGCCACGACACCACCCGCTCCCACCCCAGCAGAGCCGCCAACCCTGCGGACCGAACCATCCCCATCCAAACCCACCACCCCCGCCAACGAAGAAGAAACCCCGGCACCAGAGCCAGACGCACCTGACACTCAAGCCCCAGCGACGAGCAATCACATCGTCACCTGCACAGGAATCGGCGCTCTAACCATCACCGCAGAAGGCTCAGGAACCATCACCATCACCGCCGGAGGCCAACAAACATCCGGCACAGGCGCCGCGACCCTGACCATCCCCGCTGCACCCTCAATCAGCGTCACCGCACCCACCAACGCCACAATTACCTTCGACTTCGAAGGCACCGGCACCTGCGGATAGCCCGCAACTCTCCCGAAACGAACTACTACGCATCCACAGGCAGCATTCTCGGACGCAATCCACAACACACACTGACAGCCCTCGACAAACACCCAACAACCCACTGGAATGACCATGACAACCGGAAAACCAGACACAACGCGCCTAGCAACTCCCGATACCCGAATTGATCCGGCACCCTAAACACCAAACACACAGCAGCAAGGAGCCATCACCATGAACACCACACTACTCAGCAGATACCAGGCCGCGCGCCTCAGCGTAGCTGTGGTCATCACCGCGCTCTTCGCCGCCTTGGCTCCCGCTGCCGCACACGCCAACACCGTGCCTACAGCGGAGTACATCATGGAGACCGAAGGCCACGCCACATCTGAGACGGCATCAGGGCAGCGGTTTAGCGATGTGCCTAGAACCCATCCGTTCCATCGGCAGATTGAGTGGATGGCGGAGATGGGTATCACTACTGGTTATGGTGATGGCACGTTCCGTCCGGGTGAGCCGGTATCGCGGCAGGCTATGGCCGCATTCATTTACCGCGCTACGGCTACTCCTGGCCGGTTCAACGCGCCTGCTACGGCAACCTTTGGGGATGTGCCTCGCGGTAGCCAGTTCCACCGGTATGTCGAATGGATGAACCGACACCAGATCACTACCGGACACGCAGATAGGACGTTTCGGCCCACGGCACCGGTAGAACGTCAAGCGATGGCTGCATTCTTGTTCCGCGCTGCCGGGTGCCCAACGTTCAACGGCACTATGTACGCGACATTCACTGACGTTGGGTGGGGTGGGGCTTTCCATCACGAGATTGAATGGCTCCGCGCTCGTGGCATCACCACTGGTCACCCTGATGGCACATACCGTCCAACCCAGCCTGTCACCCGCGAAGCAATGGCCGCGTTCATATACCGCGCCTACACCCTGGGCTTCCTTGACGGGAACTACAACACCTGCACCCAACCCGCACACCGCACGGTCGTGCCGCCAAGAATCGGCACCCCCGAACACAATGAATGGCAACTCACCTGTCCCCTCAACACTTCACAAATGGGTAGTCACCAAAGCGCTCGCTCCCTGTGGCGTGAGTTGAATTGTGAGTGTGGCCAGATCGCCGTGGGGTCGCTTGGGGGTATGTATCAAGGGCAACCGGTTAATAACTTCTGTGCTGTCCGTACTGGTCCTCTTCCGGGGTTGCCTCATGGGATTCTTGCGCCGGCTCCGGGGTGGTTGGAGAGGGCACTGCATTGCGGGGACGGACGGTGCTAGAGTAGAACCCAGGACGACGGAGGTAGGACTCCGCCGCCCTGGGCTTCACCCGATCGTTAGATCAGGTGGTGAAGTAAGTGCACCAGCGCGTTGAGGGCTGAGATTCCCGAGAACCATATGACGAGGTTCGGGGTCTTGGCCCTCTCGCATGTGCAGGCGCACTCACTGGCGACGAAGACGGTGATCTTCATCTTGTCCACCTCCTTTCTTCCCGCAGCGTGCCGGGAAGAACAGGTGCACCCATGATGGCTCGGCGTCGCTGACGGTGAGATGATCGGTGGACGTGTCACAGTTTACGCCTTCATGTTGACAGTGTTGCCGATATCGAAACGGGGGGTAGTTGCTGTGGGGTTGAGGTGTGGGGTGGACGCACTGCATGCCGCCTCACCAACCGGTGGTGGGGCGGTGTGTGTCCGTCACCTGCTATAGCGCGCGTCTTAGCGGTGGGAAAGCATTCTCATGAGTTTGTGGAAGAGACACCGATCTGGTGTTGATCCAAATACAGTGTGTGGTGGCCGTGGCCGCCATCGGCGGACGGGCCGTTCATTGTCCAGGCTCCGCGTTGTGGGCGCTGGGGCACTGGTGGTCGCGATGGGCGCTACTCTTCTTGCGGGCGCAATGGCCGCGCCGGCATACGCCGAACCCGAACCCGAATCCGAATCCGGGCCGGAAGTTTTGGTGGCTCCGTTGGTTGAGGCGGTGTTGCCGCACAGTTGGATGCGGAGTCCTGATCTTGCTGTTCAGATTCCAGCGGTCCCGCCGGTGGTTGCTCCGGGTTACCGGTTCAATACGAACATCGGGTCGGCTGACCCGAGATTCGCTCCGCTGGCTGGGCCTGATGGCCGGTGGGCAATTTGCTACGCAACCCATTATGGGTTTAACCAGACCGCGACCCAAGCGGCGGTTCCACAGCCAGCTACCGCTCCAACTGGTGATGCACTGCTGTTGTTGGTCAGTCATGACCACTTCTTACCTGGCCAGGTTGACTGGCTGATTAACAACCTAGACGAGCCAATCTCCAGAGAACCTGGCGTGGTCAACCCCGCAGCCCAAGCTGAGGCAATGGCTCGCCTGGCCTGGGTCTTTAACTACCTCGAAGGCCAGAACAGCCAATCACACGCCTCTAACGCGGCGCTGGTGTGGCTGGTCAGGATGTTCTATGACCAGGGCCGTGACTCTGGCGGGGTTAACATCAGTCCCCATCTGGCACGTATTGACATAGTGCACAACACCCCAGCCCACATCATGGCCGAGGCCCAACGATTGTGGACGCTAGCTGGTAACGCTCGCCCTCGAGTAACTACCACAGCCGGATACACGACAACCACACTGTCACGCGGTGAACTCACTGGCATTTACGCCACCGTTGATGGCATACGGGTTGCCGGGATCGAGTTCACCATCACTCTTGATGGCCCCGCAGTGTTCGACCGTGACGCTATCCCCACAGCCTTCACCGTCTCAGCCGACGGCCGAACTCTCTCTGGTGCAACCACCACTGAGCGGCTGGCATTCCCTTGGGTAGCCACCGGAAACGGCTACGTAAATCGGAGCATTGTGTTCAACTTCGTCGATCCGGGGATGTGTCGGCGGGAGCCGGATGGTTGGCAGCCGACGTTTGAGCGCACCAGCCCTGAATGCGCCTTCGAGCACGAAAACCGTCCGGTGTCTACGTCGGTGATTCGTTTTGAGGTGAGTACGGAGGCGGATTTCAGTATTACGACTGAGGTTCCAGTTTCGCATGAGCGTATTGCTGCGTGTGAGGCGTGGGCTGATTTGGTGCGGTTGTGGCCTGACCCGGAGGACGCGGATTGGCCGACTTATGAGGACGGCACGAATATGACGTTGGCTCTTAGGGCTCGCGTGTGGCGGTGGGACACGATTCAGCCAGTAGGCACACGTCCGACTGCGACGATGCGTGCGGCTGGCCCGGCTGATGAGGTGTTCTTCTATGCGACTTCGTGGGATGACCTCGCGCTGGGCGTCGCTATTGGCGGTGTCCCAACGGGAGAGCTGTGTGTGCCTGGCGCTTACACGATCAATGTTGCTACTGATCTATCGCGGATGAGTGATGAGGCACGCGAGGTGTTCGGCCATACCGAACACGGCTACTGGCAGCCCTCGCAAACAGTGATTGTCGATCCAATTGAGATTGCGATTACGACGGCGGTACCGGGCACGCATACTGTGGTTGCCCGTGGCGCGCAGCGGTGGGCTGATCGGGTGATGCTCGCTCCGGCTATCGCGGCACAGGCTGGTATTCCTTGGCCTTCGGTTAATGGTGTGGCTTACGCTCATGTGTTGACGGCGCAGGTTTATGGTCCGTTTGATCGTCAGCATGTTCCTGGTACTGCGGTTCCTGTTGGCATGCTGGTTGGTTATGTCGAGTTTACGGCGTCGTCGTGGGATGATGTTTTGCTTGGTTTGCCGGGCGGGATTGGTACGTTCTATTTGCCGTTCTCTGGGTGGTACACCATCGTGGTTTCCTCTAGCGCGTATTTGCGTGGTGAGTCTGGGACGATGATTGTTCCGGCGTCGCATGGGGCTTGGCAGCCCTCGCAGACGGTGTTTGTTCCGGCTGAGCCGCGAGTGGTCACGGAGGTGACTCAGGCTCGGATCACGGAGGATGATCTGCCGACTGCGTTGTGTGATGACATCACTGTCAGTTTGCCGCATGCTCGTGACCAGTGGCCTCATACGGGTTTTGGTGCGGATGCGAGTCCTGGTGTGTGGTTGGTGCGTAATGATGTGCGTGGCCCGTTTGACCAGGCCCAGTCTCGTCGCCCGTGGGCGGATGTAACTCCTGCGTTCACGAATTTTGTTCCGTGGGACTCGGTAGACGCTACGTTTACTGGGGTGGGTACGCAGCGGGTGTGTACTGCTCGTGAGTTGACCATGATTACTGTGCCGTCTCCGCGCTTGGGTCTACCGCGTCCTGATAGTGGCCCGTTTGGGTTTTATACGTGGACTTCTCACGGTCAGGAGACTGCGTTGTTTGCTGCTTATGACACCGATTGGTGGGTAGGCGAAGAGACGCACTCGGTGTTGGGTCGTATCCGTAAGTTCTCGGTTGCCCATGAGTTTAATGTCGCTCCGGGCGGCCGGTTTGGTGATGATATGACGATCTCGTTTATGCCAGCCACCCAGGGTGAGTTTGCTGGGGTACCGGGTTGGTGGGCGCCGGACCAGCTCACGGCAGATATTGCGTTGATGGGTCCGGTTCGGGAGATGTTCGATACCGCTGTGGTGCCTGAGGGCACCCCAGAGCATGGTCGTGTGACCGTGGCGGCTGGGGCTACTTCGATTACCACGCCGTATGGGATGTGGGAGGTTGGGTTTGGTGACCTGCGTTTACCGCCTGCTCCGATGGGACCACCAGGAGAGGACTGGTGGGCGCCTTGTCCTGGGAACTTGCGCATGGAATGCGCCGCGGGTTACTACGTGTTTGTTCTTGATTTCGCAGGGGATGCTCGTACTGAGCCGTTCTTGAGCCGCGCTGATGATGAGCGGCAGATGGCTCGGGTCGCCTGGATGCGCCCGCGTAACCTGCCTGGCCCCAGGGTTGCGTTAGAAAAGAGCCACGGAACGCACCTGCCTCCTGGTATCGGTTCAGGTGCTGACCTGCCAAACAACTGGAACGGCATCGAACTGGTCGCCCCGAACATCGGGGATTGGTCAGCGTTGGCTTACCTCGGCGACGGGGAGTTCGAGTTGTTGCGCGAGGTTAACGTGTTGGTTTACTCAGCCCGCCAAGAATGGGGTGATGAGTACGAGGGTGGTTGGGCAGAAGCCAGCCGTTGGATCACCCTGGGTTCTGAGACGTTGATTGAGTCTGACAGTCAAGGTTTCTTTGTTGACTTATCTGTCTTGGTTGGGTTTGACCCGGTGGTTATGCCCTCGCTCCTGCGTCTGGAATCGATGGTGTTGACTGGTTTGGATGCTGACACTGTGGCTACTGCTGCGGTGGTCGCGGTTGGCCGCCCGATTGGCGTGTATTTCACCTGGGCTAACGTTGGTGGCGAGGATGTTCATCACATCACGCTCACAGATACCACGGTCGAGGGTGACACGGACGTAGAAGACATTGTTTGGTGGATTTGTACCAATGGGGATCCTTCTGGGCTGTGCCGCGAGGATGACCGGGTGGTGTTGGATTTGTCTTCAGGTATTGCCCGTCTACCGGGCGGTCAGATACTTGTTCGTGCCTCTTCTGGGGTCCACATCCAAGGCAGCCTGTATGCACCTGGTGAGATGATCTTTGGCCGCGGCGTTCTACCAGGCCTGGCTCGTGGGGAGCTACACGGTAACCGCGCGCAGACCACTGGTCGTGGCGTGGTCACAGATCGTGAGGGTTCGGACTTTGATTACTGGTACGTCCGCGCGTTTGGTCCCTCGCTCGACATCGAGAAGAGCCACGGCCGCCCGCTGCCTCCAGGACAAGGCTCGAACCAGGACGCCCCGGATAACCACGGCCAGATCGAACTCGCCATCCCGGCTATCGAGGACTGGTCCGCGCTGCTATGGCGCGGGGAAGGCACGTTTGTCCTGTCTCGTGATGTGCGGGTACTGGTCTACCGTGACCACCAAACATGGGGTAACCAAGACCAGGGCGGCTGGGCCTCCCTCACCCGCTGGCTCACCCTTAGCGCAGATACTCTGATCGCTTCGGATACTGAAGGGTTCTTCGTGAACCTTACCGAGCTAGAAGGGTTCGACCCCACTGGTATGCCCGCGGTCCTGCGTCTAGGAACAGTCGTGTTGACCGGGTTGGACGCGGACACCATCGAAACCGCCGCCAGCGTGTTGCCGGGGTTGGATGTTCCGGTGTATTTTGCGATCACGAACACCGGCGATGAACCTGTCACTGAGATCACCTTTACCGATACCACAATCGAAGGCGACCGCCCGGTAGAAAACATTGTCTGGGGTGTGGAGTTCCTCGATCACTCTGTGACCTGTAACGAAGACGACACCGAGTGCCTACTCGGGGCCGCCTGGGCAAAGGTCATAACCCTAGACGAGAACAACATGTTCCGCTACTACCACCAGGGCACTCTCGGGGAACTCGTTGTACTTCACCCCACTACCGCTTACATCTCACACCGGATCTTCGGTGAAGGGGTACTAACCGGTATGGAACCAGGCGAGCTACACGCAAACCGCGCTACCGTCACCGGTCGTGGCGTGGTCTCAGATCGTGAGGACTCGGACTTTGATTACTGGTACATCCACACCGAAGACGGCCCAGGGATCGACGTCGAAAAAGGTCATGGGTTCTGGCTTGGCGCAGGGGACGGCAACATGGGCGATGCCGATAACAACATCGCTTACGCCCTTGTCCCGCTCGTTGATGACCGCAACGCGGTCAGGCTAGATCGGGTCTCAGGAGGCGCGTTCTTACGCGTAACCAGAGACGTGACAATCACCTATGGCCCTGATGCGGGTGAAGTGATCCCAGCAGGGACCACGATGACTCCTTGCCCAGATGGTGGTGATTTCTTTATCGCGACCTATGTCTCTGGCACCCCAGAAACAGGCATGGCGTCCTCGATGCTGCCACAAGTCCCGGCCTACCGCATGACCGGCGTAGACGCCGACAACATCTACACCGCACTCCTGGTCGGACCCGGCGCATCAGTCGAAGTATGGGTCTCGTTTACGAACAACCGCACCGAACCTCTTTCTTGGCTACGGTTTACTGACACCACCCTCTACGGCCCAGACGTTACCGGCTGGACCTGTGACTACGAATGGAATGCCGAGGGCTACTTCATCACCTCTGATGGCGAACTACTCGTACTCCTACCCGGTGAGCGGTTCGGGTGTGATGGCATCCTCGAAGGACTAGAAGACAACGAGATACACGCTAACCGCGCCCGCATCGAAGGCATAGGCGTAATCTCCGGGCGCCCAGTCGAAGACGAAGATGAGTGGTGGGTTATTGACCCACCACTGGCCTCAACTGTGGCGTTGGTGTTCCCGTCTGGGGCTTCTGATGATGCTTTGACTGGCTACCACGTGATTCGTGGGCCACGAGGAGAGGCTATCGGCAAGATTGGTGATCGCTCTCGTGACCGGGTGTTGATTAACCGAAATCTTGTGCCAGCTGGTTCGACCATCCGCGTGGAGCAGTTCTTCAACGCTCCTGGCCAAGAACTGGTCTGTGTGCCAGGTAACCAGGTATGGGAATCGGCTCTTATCACGGTCGGTACTGCCTTAGTTGACGCTGATGGTTGGGCCACGTACTACACCGGTTGGGCACATGATCTTGACCGGGTTGGGCGCTGGCATTTCCGCGCCAGGGTCTACACCCCGGTAGGTGATCTGCTCTGGCAAGATGAATGTGGGTGGCCAACCGAAGTGATCTACGTAGTTGACCTATCCACCACATCAGGCTTCACAGGCCGAGACAATGTCGCGCGTCGCGGGGATTACTTCTTCGATCAGATTCACTTCCAGGGCGAAGTGCCCAGGGGCATGAACGCGAACGTATCCCTCGGGGCTGACGTGTTCGAGATACCAAGCACGTGTGTGGACTGGCGTATCGAGATAATTCCTGGTGTAACGCCCGTGATCGATGCGTTGGGCCTGCTCGAATGTGCCTACCAGATGCGTCACCACATCGGGTTCCTCCACGTTTCTAAACCCTTCACCGGGCCGGGTACCTACCGCACGAACCAGTTTGTCTGGGGTGGAGGTTCTGGCTCGGATGCCTCGGTGGCATTGCACTGGGTAGGACGTGCGGTAATCACCAGGCCAGGTGCCCCGTCCGTGACCGCCGATACCCCCGTAGCTGATCTCCCAGCTGGTTCTCTTGTTATCACGGGCCAGTGGGACGCTGAAGGGCAGACCACCGGCCCAGTCCACCGTGATACCTGGCGCATCCAGCCAGACCTACCAGTTACCGGTACACAAACCTGGCCGTGGCTCCTGGCCGCTGGGGTACTAGCCGCAGCGGGTGGTATCGCGCTACTTACAACCAGGCACAGCAACCGGCCAGCCAAGCAGACCGGAAAGCACTTCGCCTAACAACACCTGACCCCGCTACCCACGCGGGGCCAGCTTGGGTGGCCCGCCTCAAACTTTCTCCCAAGAGCGGGCCACCCACCCTCTCCTCACCCACTACACCTGAAAGAGAGATACATCATGGCTGGTGAGACCGTAATCACAGTAATAGGTAACCTCATTGCGGACCCGGAGCTGCGGTACACGCCAACAGGTTTACCCGTAGCAAACTTCCGCATCGCCTCTACACCGCGCATCTTTGACAAGAGGACCAATGAATGGAAAGACAGCGATGGTCTGTTCCTTTCATGCTCCATTTGGCGCGAGCCAGCAGAGAACGTAGCCGAGACGCTGACCAAGGGCATGCGCGTTATCGTACAAGGTCGCCTGGTGCAGCGCTCGTACGAAACCCGCGAAGGCGAAAAACGTACCGCCTACGAATTACAGGTCGATGAGATCGGCCCCTCGTTACGCAACGCGACCGCGCAGGTAACCCGCAAACAACGCACCGGCCCTGGCGGCTTCATCTTCAACGCGGGCGGCGGAGCGCCACAGGCGCCTACGTCAGCTGAGAACACAAGCGATCATGATCCTTGGGCGGCAGCCGATGCCCCGGTGGCGGACGGGCCGCCGCCATTTTGACCTAATCGAGTCGAGCGGCCCCGCCTGGGCGGGGCTGTCTTGGCCTTCCCTTACCCGTTTACGCCGGTGACGGCATCACATACTGACGGAGACAGAGATGACTTCCCATCTTGGCGGCGTTGGCGCCGACCCTGTTGTCGTAACTGAGCCCTGCTCATCATCTGCTGGCGTTGATGACGATGTACTCGGCTCGCATGCCGCCACCTCGATACTCGATGGCGAGCCATCTGGC
>Ga0131853_10001789_pt1 | contig 38427 bp, 26 predicted proteins | sample TergutLab28metaG_FD_92764 | JGI IMG/M metagenome (GOLD analysis project Ga0131853, IMG submission 92764) | Labiotermes labralis P1 segment gut microbial communities from Petit-Saut dam, French Guiana - Lab288 P1 (version 2) (version 2) | ecosystem: Host-associated > Arthropoda: Insects >... | reverse complement strand
GCACATTGCACATCGTCACTTTCACTATCACTACATTCCGAACCAGTTACCTCAACTACAGTCAAATCATCGGTCCCACTTGAGTCATCATCGTCACTACAACTACTCTGATCAGAAGCTGTACGTTCCCCTAGCAAACTTTGTTCAATCTCATCCTTCAACAAACACTTCCTACTTGACGCCATCATTGCAACAGACTGCAGCTTCAATTGAAATCCAGACCCGAAAACAGCGGTGAAGGAACAAACAGTCTATTGATATATGAGGGTGATGTCATACACCATTTCAAAGCTACATAGCTTAGGTACATGACAATAGTGATAACATTCGTTTCCTGTTTCATTTCACTGTTAGAGGGACACATAAAACTGTCTGTGAAATTAGGGACTGCAAAAAGAAAACCCAAACTTCGAGAACAGAGAAAAAAATGAAGAAATAATTTCTAGTAACTGCCTTCCACACCATAAGAGAGCCAGCTCCTTCACGAACAAGCACGAAGCAGCCCGATTACATTTTCTCCCTATGTTGTCGAGATATAGACGAATGAGTGAGAGCGTGCAGCTGGACGAGCAGTGCTCGTCACTCCACGACTGCAAAAAGAAAACCCAAAATTCGAGAGCAGAGAAAAAAATAAAGAAATAATTTCTAGCAACTGTCTCCCACACCATAAGAGAGCCAGCTCCTTCACGAATAAGCACGAAGCAGCTCAGTTACATTTGCTCCCTATGTTGTTGAGATATAGACGAATGAGTGAGAGCGTGCACCATGAGGAGCAGTGCTTGTCACTCCACGACAGGTGATGTTTTCGCTATGACGAGCAGTGCTCGTCACTCCACACTGAAGGGTTAAGATAAACATATATAAAGAAGGTTGAACATAAATGAATAAACAGATTTATCATCACATTACAAAATAACAGGCAAAAGGAGAGTGAGTGACATAAAAACGCAATTCAAATATAACTCTAGGTGCATCATCATAAGGACAAAAATTAATTAAAAAAAAAAGTGGCTGTTCCTGCACTGCACTGCACTTGAACTTCAAGTGCAAATCTTGTAAACAGTATATCTGTACATCAGGAAAATGGAACATATGGTATGTACATTTTCTGGCTTACACATGCACAATAAAGGAAAGCACATGACATTTGACAGCAATCAAACAAACCTTCCAAAAATCTCTTATGGGTTAATATTTCAATAACAGTGTTTAGACAGATGAAACTGTTCAAAAACTAAAAGTTTAAATTTAAAGTTTGTGTACAAAATTATTTGTCATTGTCCCAATGAAGAACAAACACTGAAATTATTTCCCATGTCTTCCAAAATTACCAAACTGACTGACACTATGCTTTTACAGGACACAAAGAAATAAATTCAAACATAAAGCTCTAAGCAGTCTTATCTCTGGCACATTACTTACTGTTTCGTGAAAGACCTACACCCAAGTTATGAGTCAGGTCAAATGGATCCTCAATGGCCATACACTTGGATGTCCAAAGTTTATCAAAGCGAAGAAGGGGTGCTCTCTGTCGTATTGAAATAACGTGTCTTTCAAAATCAAACTCAGCACTGTAGAAACGCAGCAACTGAATCCACAAGTCGCCCACAGTGCTTGTATTCTTACCATAGCCAGACCATACTTTCTCCTGTTAAATATAATCACATTCTTCCATGAATTTTATAGGAGTATGAGAATCAATATCTGAGTCTGATGTAGTATTTCAGACAATTTCAATTTCAAAGTATACATCGAAGTTTCATTAGTAGTGACAGCTTCTTACCCTGCGTCTCTGTTTATTTCAACTGACAGCGGTACTGTGTTAAAAACTGGACTGACAGACTGATTGAGAAGTGTATAGAAACTATTACTGAAGTAAACATGTGTACAACTGAATACAACATAAACATTAATCTGTCTATAAACAAAGACATAGTTTAATTTGCATCTATCCCAGAACACGGTATCAAAAACAAAAAAACAATACCCCATTCAATGCCAAAACATACAAGTATGACTTATGTACAAGAGGCTGGTTATGCATAAAGCACCTCTAACTTATGATTTCTGTAGTTCTCAAAAATACGTTAGTGTTGACTTACCGTTATACACATTCCATACAACAGACATGTTGAAGGCAACATGTTACTGGTGTGTGTATGTTCTGTCACAACTGATCAGAAATTTCAACCTGAACTTACCAAATTGCTCAAGTCTTCAAAGTAGTACGTGTCACAGTCCTCTACAATTCTCTGCGGTTTTGGCTGAGTTACTGATAGCTGGAAGAGAGAAATAACATTTTTGAAAGTATTTTCACCTATAACAGACAAACGGGACCATGATATCCCATTCAATGTATATCTGTTTTGACCAAACAGAAACACACTGTCCCACAGTGGGCATTTAAATTGAACAGTACTCCGGCCACTGCAGAAACCTGGAATTCAAAAAGGCAGTATACTAAAAGTTAAAATAATACATCAGTGACGCATGTAAAAAAACAACTTGTTCTGAATCCCCTTCTAAACCAGTGAAACAACTGATTCCTTTTGGTAAAATCTGCTAGGCCTACCATTATCTAATTTTGCCAGTGCTAACAAGCAGTCTCTGTATATTATTACAATCATTTTGTTATTATCCATATGCATCCAATTACAGAAACACAACAGAAAGCTACAAGTTCAATACGCACCGCACAATTTTTTAATTTGTTAACACTCTAGTGCTAGAATTAAATACCCAGGGTGATGTGCAGAAGATCAGAATTTAAAAAGAGAGTTCATAAGAGCAGATATAAAGGTATGACATTAAAAATTTTGAGCATCACACTGCATGTTATATGTATGCAGTGTTTCATGCCAAAACGCAAACAGGCGTCACATATAATTTCAGTAGTTCCCATATCTTATCTTGGGAACAGAGGTCTTTCCTGCTAACTGACATTAAATTTGTATGGCAGCATCTAGAAATTCTGGCATGGAATGCAGCACTAAAGATGTTTAAATTTGAATAAAGAGAGACCAACTTGATGTCACTTGCTTTATTATTTCATTATTTAATGCTCAACATGATTTGGATGTTAATACACCCATCTTCAGGAGCTTGCGACTTATTTGTTGAGTTATTTCATGGGTTGTATTGCTCTGGTTTGATGTGTGTTGGTGTTACATTGTGGTTTGACTGGGGTGGTGTGGTATCCGTATGCAGGTTGATGAAGCTTCAACCTGCATACGGATACCCAACCACCCCAGCCAAACCACAACGTAACACCAACACACATCGAACCAGAGCAATACAATCCATGAAATAACTCAACAAATAACTCGCAAGCTCCTGAGGACGGATGTATTAACATCCGAAACATGTTGAACATCAAATAATGAAATAATAAAGCAAGTGACATCAAGTTGGTCTCTCTTTATTCAACTATCAAGATGACGCATGGTCCAATAAACATAAGATGTTTAAATTTAGTTATACAAATCTTCTCACCTCTTGCAACACTGGCAATACAGGAGGGCTGCACTGTTGAAGGAAATATATCACCATCAGAATGTATGCATATGAAGAAAGGCTACCTCGTGATGCATCGCACATGTCACATACTTTTGCAAACCGCTTAAGCATGTATCCAAGCATCTGAAATACAATATCAATTCACTTAACACCACAAATGTTTGCCATCTGACTTATATTGCCCCATGGACTTTAAGATCTGTTCTAAACTATTAATATTCATAATCTAGGACCTAATTTACTTAACTAACTTTTTTATTCCCATCTACACAACAATTTGTTACACAATATAAAAAATATTCAGTCACAAGTTTTGACATTTTATGTGACCTTCAGACTATTCAAACACCCTTTTGTTACATGTAATTACTTAACAACATATACTGTTGCAAGTTATCATTTCAAGGTTCCATTCTTATGCCAACAGCTTTAAGTAAACACAGTAAAACCCCTTTTCTAACTTCCTGCTCTTTGACTTTGTACAATTTCTGCAAGGCCCTAGCAAATTGCCCACAAGAACAATGCTAAATTTTATGGACTGTACAGTTCCACAGTCTACATCCTCCCAGACTGACACTTCATTTCCTAGTCTTGACTATGAGAAGTTACATGATTTTACATTTCACAGTTTCATTTTCAAAATTTTTATACCACTGGACAGACACTAACCAACTGCAATCAACTGTGTATTCTTGTACTTCCTCGTGTGCTGCCCTGTTGATCTTTAAGCCAGTGCCACAATTTCCATTCTGTGGGTTGGTCATGAGCAGGGAATACATAATCAGTTTTACAGATCAAATGAGATTGTGAATTAAGCATAATTTCACAGAATATGGTGATGGATGGATCAAGGAATGCAGAAATCATTTACAACAAATGGTAGAAATATACACTGCAGTGAAGGCTGATACACATATTACAACTGACATTCATCTGCTATCACAGTTAGGACTTCAAGTGTCCACAAGAAACACAAATGTGAAAACCCCTGAAACAAGCAAAATAATTCATAGCCTTTCTCAAAGAACCCAAAATCAGTGAAACATATGCTGCTGCGCAAACTGCTATCTGCTTTTGCTACATGATTCAAGCAGGCACGTAAAAATAACATTTCCACAGATGGCAATGTTGTCAGCGAGAAAGCCACACATATCATTACCCTTTTTAGACGCATTATCCCCACTGTGTTTTATTTACAATTAAATAGGGGTTATTGTGTGTCAAAACACAACTACCTTATGCTGTTTATCTTTATTTAAGCCGACAAAATGTTTCAGCCCTTGCACTGGGCCATCTTCAGATCACAAGATATATAATTGAGGAGACTATACAGTGTGAATCATAAATAAAATAGTGTGAATCATAAAATAGGATATATATATATATATATCTAAAATTCAACAAGATCTTGTTGTTGTTCAGTTTCCCAGTGGTGTACATTAGCAGCCTAAAACCTGGAAATATAACATGGAAACACGACAGACGTGGTTTGAAATAGACACATATCATGTAATTTTATGATTCACACTATTTTATTTATGATTCACACTGTATAGTCTCCTCAATTATATATCTTGTGACCTGAAGATGGCTGAAACATGTTGTCAGCTTAAAGATAAACAATATAAGATAGTTGTGTTTTGACTCAAAAGAACCCCTATTTAATTGTAAGTATCATTGCTCATGTGCGAAAGGGTGACTTTATGGGTTCCAGTGATTGTGTCAACACATTTCAAAAGACCAAACACTATTTAAAGAACTGAGGCAGGTGATAGCAGAAGCACTGATTCAGAATCAGCAGATGACTGTAATATGACTGAATGTTGCAAAAGATTAAAAAATATGACTGCTGTGATGATGTTGATGAAACAGGCCTATTTTTCAACCTACAATATTGTAAATGTCTTACTTTCCGTGGCGTCTCCCACCATGGTGAAAAAATTCAAAAGAGCATTTACTGTGCTCCATGCATTCAATGATGATGGCAGTGATAAAACTATCACCATTGGTAACTGGCAAATATAAGAATGTACATTCCTTAAGAATGTTATAAAAACCACCTACTAAATATAACGCTAATATAAAATCCTGGATGACCACCATGATATATGAAGGTGACTTTACACAACTTGACAAGAGCAAGGGTGCCGAAAAAATCGCTTTCAGCGATCAATGTGCTTCTCACTTAAAGATCATAACATTTCTCAAGAACATAAAAGCTGCATTTCTCCCAGCCACCTGTACCAGCACACTACGGCTGTGGATTCAGAAATCTGCCATACATTCAAGTGCCATCACAGAATGCAAAAGTCTGTCTCCATGAGTGGATGCTGGACTACCCCATGATAGTGCATGTATTAAGCTGTACTGTGCACTTCACAGCAGAAGCCTTAGGTTGATAGCTACAGATACTAGCGACCACAATGTGTGTTCTTCCAGTTGACAATGCACTGAAGCTTACAGACGCTAAAAAGAATGACTGGAACAGGTTGCAATCTCCTGCTGTTTGAGGACTATACAATGTGCAAGAGTGTTCTTGAGGTTTGTAGAAATCATCCTGTAGACCAGGTGCTGGACAGGCAGTTGAACAGCTCAAAATTAACTGGATAGGAGGAAGAGGAAATTTCAGAAAACAAGGAAACATTTTTGGACACACTCAAAAAACCAGCAGCAGCCAGAAAGTAAATGCACCAATTTGATATACAGAATGATATTAACATAATGTGCAAAAATTTAAAAATGTTCTAGATTATATGGTGTCGGCTGAATTAAATGCAACTATGAAGCAATGATGGAACGACACTGACAAAGGAATAATGAAGTACCAGGTACTACCCTGTTGAGAACAAGTTCTATTTGTGTCAATGAGAATATTCTGATCTCCAACTCAACAGTAAAAAAAATCTAAAACACAAATTTTACAACAGATTTAGGCAGAATGATTATATCATATACATACTTTGGCACGAGGATCAACTTCTGCATATGTTCGCAGTAGTTTTGTATTCTGTTGCCCAAGAATGTTATAAATACTTATATCTCCCTCAAATTCAGATTGTTTATGGAAAAATTTTAAGATCGGCACTTTGGCTGTTGTGATGGGAACCAAGTTGCCCAGTTCATGAAACTTCTTTAGCTTTTCTTGCAATTCTTCTATTACCTTCACAAAGTCATGTTCCTAGGAAAACACAAGAACATCAATCAAACTTAATTTATGATTTCTTACAGGGCAGGATTATTCAGTGAGTTTTGATTACTGGTTGCCACATAGTCTGAGGTTTTCATGGTTTTCCTCAGTCTCTCACCTGCACCTTAAACTATCACATTCCCTTCCTTCAACAAAATCCCATGTAATTAACAGGCACATTCTTAACCTTTATTCTATACATCCCATTGTGATAATATATAAACTACATTAAAATAATCTGTCAAATCACAACTAAAATTTATTGTCAGTGCTTATTATTCATTACAACACATTTCGGTTAATCGAAACATTAAGTTTTATATAAAACTTTTTGTTTCAATTAACTTTCCAAGAATTTTGAATAGTTTTGTATTTACCTGAAGAAGGCCAAGTCAACTGAAACACGTGGGAGGTTAACTGCAACACAAATTTTTAGAAAACTTAATGATGTAATTAACCTCCCAAGTATTTTGTACACTTTCATAGTTACATGATAATAATGCATACTGACAAGAAATCTTAGTTGTGATTTGACAGGTTACTTTAATACAGATTATTTAAACCGGTTTTTCAAGTACACGTAAGGGTACGGCCACACTGGAGCCAAAACTGACACAACACAGCAAAACAACATCTGTCTGGGTATACATCACAGACACATGTGACTACATTTAATCTGACATGTGTCCATACTTATAGCTACAATGCAACGACACTTTAATCCTATGCGCACTGCAGCAGGTATCTGACCAGACTGTCGGCTCGAAACAAACTCACTTTGTTGGTGCCAGACAGTCAGGGGAGATAACATTCCAGTCGTATCGTTTTCAGTGTAGCCACTGACATAAACAGTAATGTTTTTGATTTATAATTCCTTGCCTGGAGTCTGTCCAGACTGTTGTGTTGTGTCGTTTCTGGCTCCAGTGTAGCCATACCTTAATGTGTGTGTATGGGTGTCTACATACAAACATCTTCCACTCTTTCAAAACTTGCAGCTCAGCTGCACAGAATGGCATTTTTGGGGTCTTGTATCAATTATAGTTATATGTGGGACCTTACTCACTAAGCTTTACTTCTTTTCAATGCCATGGCCACTCGTTATATTAGAAGAGCTTCAACAAAATTAAGATTGTCATACTCAGCACAACAAAAACATGCAGCAACACTGTTCTAGCATTGGCACAAAGAAAATGCCAGTAATCACTTCTTACTGACACAACAGATGAACAAGCAACAGTTACAGACAGCTCTGCTGCTTGCCATGCCATCTGGACAATGACATGAGTTGCAACAAGCAAATAAATTCCCTTCAGGGCTACAATGAGATCCACAATATGCATAGAAATCAATGTTTTGTACAAAAATGTTGTTAAATCGCTTAAATGAGACCTGCTAAACAGAGGAATATAATACATCAGTTATATGCAGCTTCAGCTGGGACCAAAAACATGTAGCCTTAAATATGGGAAACTAAAAAGTGTAGGTGCAAACACACCTAAAAATTAATGGCTGCAATAGTCCATTTTCAAAGCAACAGTCTCATTACATCTAATCCTGTATGTACCTTTCTTCATTTGCCAACATGTAATAATTCTTTAATTTTAGATAAAAATAAAGTAAAGACAAAAGCTTCACCTTGTATTTGAGTATATAATGCAGGTATGCTTAGATACAACCAAATATACAAACTAAAAAATTCCTACCTTGCCAGTTTTACTGTCTGTGAAAGTCAGACAAATGTCAATGTCAGACTTCAGTAATCCGAAACCATTGTACGATGAGCCAAACAGCTCTAGTTTTACAGTTTGATAATAATGCAAAACATAATCCTGTATCTGTGAGACAATTCTCTTCCGTTCCTCCACTTCCTCTGGCGTTACTGCCCACTTTGCTAGAAAAAAAAAACAGTCTTGATTTAATTTATTTTAAACTATATGTTTTTCAACAGATATGTGACGTGTGCTACCTCTTGGCTGATAAAGACTTAATTTTCAAAAAATATTACTGTAATTACAAATTTGTTACAATAACCTGAAAAGTAATTATTTACAATAAACCAAAAACTATTCAAATTGTATTCAAGTTAGAATGTTTGGATCAGAGATCAGTTAATAAGCACAGCATTCAGAACTACTTATGGCTTGACAGGCTACTTTCATGTTTTAAGCATTGGTAGATAAAACAGTATAATGCCCAGTGCAAGACTTTATCTTGAAAACAGAGGCAGTTAACAATGCATTAACAAATATACAGCCTTACATATTGATCTTCCACGAAGAAATGCACTGAATCAACATGAAATGGATATTCATATGTAATTTCAATTTAGAACTGTAAGGCTTAAGGGCTGCTATTTGCCTGTCTACCAAAAAAAAAAAAAATCCTACTACTCCCAATCTGAAATCTCACTGGCCTGGCTAATGACACTTCAAAGCAGGAATAAAGACAATGAGAGAAAGCCAGTCTAAGCATTGATTAAAATAATTACTTAAGTCCGCATTGCAACATTTGTCATTCAGTAGGACTGAATGCACACCTGGATTTCCAACCATTCAAGGAAATTCAATATTAGATATCCACAACAAATTGAAAGAGTTTGCTCTAAGAAAAAATTCAGCCCACCAGAAAACTACAGTATTCTCACTGTAGCATGTTATCTGATCTCAATTTAACAAAAGTTGGAAAAAAATAACCCTTTGACAACCAAATTATGTGCCCAATGTACTATGCAGAAGACCCAAGATTTGAATGGCCGTCCATTACTTTGCATGTTTTTGGCTGATGACTTTAGATGACACTGATTTTTCTCAGCACAACGATGTATGTAGTCATCTATCAGCACCAACAGGTTAATGGTACTGTGAATCCTATTATCAAGTTTTCTGACATGAATAAAAGCATAGGAAAATTATACGTGCAGGGAAGTTCATAAGATGGCAGATTCATAGCAACCACAATAAATATAAAATGCATGCAGGAAAATGACGCATAGCAGAATGATGGATAGAGGCTTCATTGTACATGTTCTGGTACTATTTGAAAGTAAGCACCATCACTTGTCCAACAACACATGCTCAGTTGACTGGTTCTTAATTTATTTGATGACTTCAGTAAGTTTTTTTTGTACAACATGATAGGACTGTGAATGATGAATAAAAGAGCATATGACAGGTCCACCATCTACTTTATAGTAACATCCACACATGAATAAGGAGAGACTGACCTAACTATGAAAACCCCAATTACCACAGCCAGCCTCAGGACCAATACTCAAACCTGGAACCTCCCACATATGAAGCAGAAGTGTTAAGCATTACATTGCATCATTCTGTAAATATCTTATTTACAGAACACAAAGTTCCCAGTTGCTCCATGTCATTTTGTTTACAGATGGTTTACTGCATTCTTAGAGGCAATGGGAACCTGGACTGTAGAAATGCATTTACCCAAACATAAGACGGGAATTTAAAGAAATATATCCCACTGTGTATGGCTCAATCAAGGAAAAATGCTAAGTTTTCAGTCAAACACAACATATATTTCATTCAAAAATACAGGCCACATATTTTGGATAAATTAATCAATCTTGAACAAGGCCTGATGAAAATTAAATAATTAATCTGAAATATGAAGCCTGTATATATGCTGTGTTTGACTGAAAACCTGGCATTTTTCCAGGACAAGACAAGAAGCTTTTTCTCAGTCACCATCTAAAAAAGTGGGAGTTATAATCATGCACAAATTTCAACATGCTGTTTGATAGGTCAAACATCTCTGTAACAGCTGCAGCTAGGAAAATGAATAAAATTCCACAGATGCTGCAGTAATTAAATACATTATTGTGTATTGTCCAGTTCATTACTGATATGCTGACAGCATATTTGGTGTTAATTACTGAAGTGAGAAATTGTTAAAATTTTCACGATAAAACATGGGTTATTGTGTGGACAAAAAGGTACAACAGCACCTAAACACCAAACTTACTGTGTTCCAGTTACGTTAAATTAGTGATAATTAAGCACACAGAAGAAAGCAACACCTTAAGTGAGGCATGGAAATTCCATGTCATGAAACAGACTGCATGATGCTGGAGGAGAGAAGAACTCTTTTTACAGTTAGCAAATTTATCCTGAAAAGCATTTCATGGGCACATGCACAGGAATTTCAATATCAATGACTTAAAAATTCTGGAGTAAAGAATGGCCCTTCTGCTACTGGACAGACAATACAAACGAAGAATTCAGAAGCTGCTACATCTCTGAAGATTCCGCAGTAAGATTTCGAAGCTAGTAACAGCTGGGTTGTAAGAGGTTGGCAATTCATTAGAGGGAAAAGCTTCCCGGTCTACCTTGAAAAAGTAATATTGTACCAGCACTACATAATTTTCTAAACCACAAACATGACTGTATCTTAGAACAAACAGACAATGCAGACAAAATTCCAGGTTTTCTTGATATGCCAACCAGCACTACAATTGATGAAACAAAAGCACCAAAATCAGTACCTGTCAACACAACAGGACATGAAAAACTGGAAATAGCAGTGATGCCTTCAGTTTCAGCTGATGGAAAGGGGCTGATGCCATATATTATTCCGAAGAGAAAGATTCTTCCAAATGAAAAACATTCCTTGTGGAATTTACAAAGAACTCACAGCCAAATGGCTGAGAGGAGACTGGGACAGAACACCAATTGCCCTTCTGAAAAAAGTGGAATACTAATTTTCAAATTTTTCAAAGGTCACTATGGAGAGAAAGTAACATGACAAACAATGTATGTATAAACGTAACATTGAGGCACATTCATATAACCACTGCTGCCATGGAAAAGCAATAAGTACTACATATTCTGAGTACAGGTCTGTAGCCTGAGGTATCCAGCATGCAATGTCCATGCCCCACATTATATTGTCATCTGTGGCCTGCCTGCCTATAACAGATTATTCCACATTATCTCACACCCAGCACACTCCACCTCCCTGAGCACCCACCCCTCCCCCCAAAAAAGCTACTGTACACAAATGTGTGTTTTGATTTTCTCTACATGTTTTATTCAGAAAACTTCTCATCCTAACAAGAATTCAGCAAGATATTATCAAAAATGCATATATGTCTTCATGTTAAGTACACGCCATTCTTGTCAGATTTTAATGAAACTTGAATTTCCTCAATAAACTTTTAAAAAATACTCAAATATCAACTTTCATGAAAACCCATCCAGTGGGAGCGGACGGACTGACAGACATGCCCATGAATGTTAATATCTTATCTAAATACAGATCCACTGATCATCCCAGAATGTAATACCTCACAGCTACTGGTTCCTGACATGCAAATCAAAGGCTGACTGTGTCACTTGTATGGGAAATAACTGCCATCTTGAAAATGCCCAATGACACAACAGGAAACATACGAAGACAATATGAAACTCTGCTTCAGCAATGAATTAAGACTGCTTGGAATGACATTTCACCAAACTCCAGTGTTTGAAGGTTTGAAAAGTGCTGTGTGTCAAACAATATAAATGGAACAGAAGACAATGTACTGCTGGATGAATATATTGAAGAAAACACTCTTCTAGTGATGAATGGGTTGGCTGTGACTAGTTAACTCAGTGACTTGTTTGTAAATTCTGTTTGCAACAACATTCTAATGTTCTGACTATCACAATCATTTACTTCCAGAATACTATGCATGCAGACATTAAGTGACATAAAAACTTGGATAATTAGAATGCAAGAGTTTTCCTGAAACTTAAGGCTGTGGTAGGGGAGGGGGTTGTCTTGTATTTGGGTAAATATGGTATCTGTCTCAATTTTCACCTAGTGTATGTGCAAAGAACCTATCCAGCACATCTTACCTAGGATTTGCAAACATAACATGTGCAACACTTGTCTCATTTCTCACCTAGCATGTGTCTACACAATCTGTCCACCAATTGTCTCATTTCTTACCAAGCACATGTGCACACAACTTGTCCAGTACTTCCTTGTGATACGTGTCCAGTGGAGGCAAATCTGCATTGAACTTTGTCAGTTGCTGTTCCTTGCATTTGTCCTGGCTGTGACCATCCTTCAAGCATAAACTGCAAATTTTTGGGTATTCCTGAAAGTGAATACTATAAATGTACACTAGTTTGTACACAAACATCGCTCATAAAGTTTATGACACTTGAAAGTATAAATCTAAAAAAAGAGAGGCTACATTTAACTATTTGGGGAAAATCTGTGTGTTAATATACCAGATTAAAACTTATTTCAGTCCACAAAGAGGGTACATCCCATAGCAAATTAGACTGTTTTCATTCACAAAATGCCAAGAAAAGCTGAAAACATCTTTTTCTGTTGTGTATAGTTCAACACAGACATGGTCATGCTACTTCCATATAAAATATTGTAAGTTAGATGCAAATTATTTCAACAAAAATGTGTTCCTATCTGCAGGAAAAATAATTTCATAATATTTCCTGCTCACACAAGTTGTCAGTGTGTGTATGCTATCAAATATGTTGCAAAATATGCAAGCTAGTTACGAAATTAAAATTTCAAACACCAAATGAAAGATATTTACTTGGCACATATGACATGAGTAACTTGTTTTACCAGAAACACAAGCCTAAGTTGCTTCATTCCACCTTATGAACAGAACACAGTGGTATATTTCCAATATATACTGAAAAAATACAATTTTTCCTTAACATGCAATTTTAAGAGATAAACCTCTAATCCTCTGGGTTACATACTGGTAGTTTCAAATGGAAAACATCTAGCTATTTTATATTAATTAGTTCTGACTAAAAGTTAAACCATGTACACCAGTTTAACCTTTTTTGTCCTATGAGACCACATAATGGTCTTTAAAATGTACTGCTGAATGACCTAGTATGCCACATGCTGGTTTCTGTGTGTCTACTTGGCAGCAATTTCAATGTCCACACTACACCAGAAAAACTCAGGCTATCATGAGATACAACTGGCATTTAAATCCATCTCATAAAGGTTCAACAAGTTATGCATGTCCACCAAGCATAATGCACTCCCTAGCAAAACACCAAGCATTGTAATAAGTACTCTAAGATTTACAATCAATCATCTGATATTACAAGAGAACAGGTTGATGACTGATCGGTCATTCTGCATGCTTGACCATCAACTGTTTCTCCAGCCAAAGCTTATACCTCACAAAGACCGCAGTCTACATCAATTACAAAAACCTGTCACTTCTGCCTCAGTGCATACCTCACAGAGAACACAGCCTCTCTTCACCATCATGAAGACCAATTATGGCGAGAGAGATTATAAAGTATGTAGGTCTTTATACAAAGCATCTCTTGTTTTTTTTATTTTAAACAAAATCAGATGTTCATGAATTTTAGTAAAAATCTCAAATATGAAATACCTGTCCTGTGGGACTACTCCATTCTGTGCAGACAGACAGACATGACAAAGCTAATAATAACTGTTCACAACTGTTCTGCAAATGCACCTAAAAATTTACATGTCACAAAGTACATCATTGCACTGCATACAAAACCAACTACACAGGTGATAACTGCAATGAACCTATCTGCATGGTTACTAAAAAGAGGAAGACTTAACTAATAAAGTGTGAAAACTCCACAGACCTCAGACTAATAACATTAATAACAATGTAAGTAATGAATACCTGATTCCCAATGAAGTTCTGATCATGAAATTCATAATGCAGGTCAGTGCTGTTGAAACAAGAAAACATTTCTTGTGCTGCCTGGACAGAAACGGTAGTTGAGGTTTTCTGCAGTTTCTTTTCTACATCAGACGCAATTATGACAGTAGTACCTTGTACGCTAACACATGGATGATTATTAGTTCTGTTTTCGACAGCATTATCTACAGTACCCATATCCTTGTATGGCGAAGCCAATTTCTCTGGTGCATCCAAAAATATTTTATCAAAAATGGGCCCATTCTTTGTACGAAGAATTCTGAAGTACTTGTATGTGTTTTGAAAACATCTCATACAGTACTCAAAGCATACTTGAGTTGACATGCTTAGCGCCACATTTCGTTTTGGCAGGAAAGGATCTGAAATCAAATATTATTTTATGTAAATAATTGCACAGATAGAATAATATCAACATATTTTGAAGTGATATGCAATTTGGAATCTGGGCATGCAATGTAACATCAAAAAATCAAATCATTCCCTGAAGTTTCCACCTAGGCAGGTTATTAAGCCCTCTCCAGATTCTCAGATTCTCCTATCCTCCTCTAAAGGCTTCTGCTGTAGACATCAAATCTCACTGCTAATCTTTCCATCTCCCTTCAGTTGGGCTTTCATACAATTCCAGTATCACCAACAGTCATGCATGCAGCATCACAATTTTCCATTCACTGTGCCGTCCTAGAATCCAGCTACAGTCAAAGATGATTCATCCAATCATGATCAAACAAGCAAGATCTGTTAACTGGGAATTTACACATCACCATTACTTTTCACTACTGCTTATAATGGCAGCACCCAGTACTGCATGACCCAGTTCAAGGTTGCTGCAGCAGATGATAGTTGCACTATTCCACAGCCTGGCCGCACATTACTCAGCCCAGAAAGAAATTCGGTTACACATTTTGCATTCCAATTTTCTGCACACAACACACACACACATATCACAACCCCTTCAGCATCAAGGCACCACCTGCCATTTACTGATTTCCTAACCATGATCAGTTAATAGCTTTCATTCATATACCAACAGGAAGAGGGACTGTAATCACTTAACTTCTACTGTGACATTAATTCTGGCTGCAGTGCCTTTGCATACACAAATAAGTTAGATGAGGTGGTAAAAACTTAACTTTGTACCAAGCCATTCTACGCACGGTGGAATGTTCAAAGCGTTCTCAGACCAAGAGACTAAACAGAAGAAATGATTGTATGCTTTACCTGCACTTACTGCAGTTATCTACTGAACATGAAACTGGGTAGGCCCTACACATATTGTGGATGATAGTGGGGAATGAAATTTCATACAACTATTAAAATGCAGCACACACCTCTTATTGCAATTCTTTTTCCCATCCACCGCTTCGCGTTGCTGCTTCGAAGAAGAGGGTTGGACTGCTGCATGCAGACAACTCTTCCAACAAAATCAAAGTCCAATGCATAAAATCGGAAGAGCTCCAGCCACAGCTCACCCAAAGACATTTTGTTCTCAGATGTCCATACTCCATCAAGGTTTTTAGGATCTGAAATCAGTAATAAAATGACTAAATCGTTTAATATGTGGTGGCAGAATAACTTAACAGAAACCATTTAAATGCTAAATACCAATATTAATATTCCGTAAAAATATTTTCTAGAAAAATATGATTAAAAATGATACGCCCATGTCCTGTTTACTGCTAGCCTTTATGACCCCCAAGTTTAATCCACAGACTACCTTCCTAAATAACAGCTAAACTACTTAACTATATATTTTTATTCAGTGTCAGCCACACACAACAACATTAAGGTTTATTTAAAAGGTGAATAGTTTTGGATCTAATTTGGAGCCACCATCAGGCCTTATCCAAGAACAAAGATATAAAAAACTTTAAAACTGTAGCTTTAAACTGTAACGTTGTTGTGTGTGACTATCAATGAATAAAAATGTATACTTGAGATCCGACACACAAATGGGAATGTCTCATATAAGATTACAGTACTCAAACATGTCAGCAGTCTCTGTTGGCCAAAAACTTCAAGTAACAACTTATTGCAAAGAATGCACCAGTCTTATATTCATACATTATAACTGGTGCAATAATATGAATTTTAAACATGAATTAAAGCTCTACACTTCGGCATAACAAATGTACTTTCCACAGAACACCACATCAACACTTAAGAACTGTTACAGGTGAATTAGAATACAGTAAAACTTATTGCAGATAGCACCATGTACGATATTATCTCATATTCGATGTTTAAAATTTAGTACCAAAACTTCCCCTTATGATTAACATACACTTGGAGATTTTAGTAAATTTTTCATTTAAAGCTATTTACTGTCTAAAACGCATGAAAAGTACATTATTCAATAAACTTTTCACTCCCTTTACATGTTTCATGCATCAAAATCTTAAGCAATTTCCCATTTACTCAAGTTGTTTGAAACAGAGAATAGTGAAATAACACTCTCAGTTCCCAAAGGCTATCTCCAAGGTTATTTTTGGCCTATTTGTGATGTGTACTTTCTGTTGTACTGGTGAATGAGCAGACATGCTTGTCAAGCCTGTTTGCGATTGAGACAAATTATTATTACAAGGCTTGTAATTGACAAACATGACAATATAAGCCTTTCAACCACTACTACACTAGTGCTATCAACTGTACAGGCATTCAGGTCCAAACACCGTTAACGAATTTTAATAAAAGCTAAAATCTGACAGACACAAACTCATGGGGCACAGACAATCTACATGGTGAAGAATAATCGGTTTAATGGGGTGCATACGAGTGTCTTGATTGTTTTACTTTAAATTCAACAATATGCAACATCCTGCACACAAAAAGGTAAAGCAGTCCCATTACATGCCTGGACAGGCTCAGAGGGTTCCAGGAAGTTAAGGCTCCCAGATTTCGTGACAACGGCACAGGATGGTGGTAGGTTGTCAGCCTTACGCACCGGCCGCCTTTAACCCCAGGAAATACTCCTGGTACTCATTTCTGTTAGAGGCCAAGTTGACCCCAGGGCCATAGTGCGATCAGTAGGATTTTATATCAATGAAAAATCCACTGACACCAGCTGGGATCGAACCAGCAACCTTCTGATTTGTAGCACAGCACCTTAACCACTGTGCTACTGCGGTCCCCCCTGCACACAAAATGTACATATATTTTGTGTTCACTTCACACTGCATGTGTGAGTACAGCTTTTGTACCATACAGAAATTAGTAACTTAACATATGATCAACATGGATACATCAGAAACCAGCATAAAAAGTGAGCCACTGTTAATTTAAGAGAAGCTGAACACTGCGCACAGTGGACTAGGCTGATGCCATGTCAGAGTTACTCACCAACACAGCACTTAACAAGTCCACTTTCAAAATGATTTATCAACTGGAAACACAATTTTCAATGTAAGTAAACACCTGAGCCAGAAGATGAAGAAAAGAGCAATATACAAGACAGTACAATGCATACATATGGACTGGTTTCAGCAAAATGGGCCCTTCATTTGAGTTTTGCTTATAAAAATTACACTGTTTTGTGTTCAGAAACATGTCAAAATGACTGAAGGAGGCAATACTTAAAATGTAGTTTGATCATGTCAATTAAACACTTTATAGGGAACACATGTGGAATGATATATTAGTAATGGGATGTCAATTCCAATACATAATTTTGAAGTAACAACACATACGCTTGCTTACCCTTTAAGAAGTTTTTCCACTTAATAAGCCTGATATGTTAAATTCTTTCAGAAATGCCTCTAAGAGGCATGTTACTGCATGTTATAGCTACATACAACACAGACTTAAGAAATGCATATGAGTTGCAATCAGGGCCAATGATGATCATACACTACATAATACAACATGTATATACTATGGAAATCAAATTTGCGGTGTAAAAGACATGTATGTTTAACTAGAGTACAAAGGAACTAAAACTGAAAGGTTATAGTAAAAATCAACAAAAAGAGAATTAAATTTATTATGTAAACATGGAAACAATACTCACCTAAATAGATATTGGGATCATTCTCAGCATTTGGGGCATCTACTAGTTCATGCAATACTGGCAAAGCTGGCTCTCTAAGCTGCTGAAGGAAGTAAACAAGCAGTATTGGGAAGGCATGTGGTGGCCACATGCCAGCATCAGCACTATCAAGTCTGCAGTGCTGTAAGCATAACAAGTTATGGCTATCCCAGTTACAGCAGCTCATGTACCAGACAAATCTTCAATAAATTTGGCAGGAACTCCAAAATACTAAACTGAGAAACCACTAAACCGAATAGATGCCGTATTCATTGAAATTTTTGGCACAGTACCACACAATCATGCTTCACATTTCAGGGGTTTTTTGTTCAAAACTTGGCCAGAAGATAAGGTATCTGTTAATTCTGGGATAATTCATTTAAGCAGGCCACCACTGTTCTCATCTGCATATAATGCATGGCAGTTTCGTTGGCAACTGCAAGTGCAGGAAATCCAAGGAGAGAGTAGTTATTTGGATGTACATCTCAGAAAGCAAAAAAAGGATTAACCTTTTGGCGCCGGAATTTTAATTTTAGCACACCCTGCATATAAAATGTGAATAATACAGGAACCAAATATGTTAGAATTATGAAATAAACTGCATCTTGAAGAGAAAAAAAACAGACAGTATATACCATGTTTAAAATATTCAGTACCTATATTGTTGAATAAACATATAAAATACAAATTTAGAGATTAGCGGTGCGGTACGACCACTATAGTTGACATTAGGCGTCAAAAGGTTAAAAAAGTCATCTTGTGGTCACTCCAGAGACTAGTTGATAGCACCACTGTGTGTTTGACCAAAAATGTTAAAATTCAACTATATGAGGAAAAATTGTTTCGCTTAGAATTGAGTAAAATGAACATGAAAGTAGGTCTATTCCATGCTTCAGATAATGTACTTGCTGACAACAAAAACTCCTGCAAGGCATCCACATTGTAACAGAACTAGTCAAAGAAAATCTACTGCCTTAAACTCTCTAAGTTTCCTTTAAAGAAGTCCCAAATTTCATCTATACAGAATATCATTCTCCTCAAGATTTACGAATTTATCAAATGTTTTGTTCTAAAAACCCATCCATGGGTAGTTGGTTAGCGATCATTTACCAACTGGGCGGCAACTGCGGCAGACCTCAAATCCAGTATGTAACAAGACTGCAGTCAGTTACAAACCTGCTGCTTGATGTTCATCAAATTATCACATGTGACTTCTGCTACTACTACATCATATTTTCAGTGCCGGCAAAAACCAGTTCAGAAATGAATACACTAGAACTACATGATATGCTGGATCTACAAGATGGTGTGACACATGATGTGTCAAAACACATTCTATCCAGCTGGTAGCAACAGATGAGTCCTCAATTAGCTCAGTTCTAATCAGACAGCAGCAGATCCAGCCGCATTTCTGCATATCATTCAAGGAGTAACACCCAGCCAACGAAACAGAATGTGCTCAGAGAAGATCTGTTTTGCTGCCATATATTGCAAGAACAATGAACTTTTGTTAAATTAAAACTGGGCCTCAAATGTAAGGATCAATGCAAACCATTCACTTAAGTAAAACTGATTCATTTAAATTTCTTTCAGTTTTTCCTATGAAATTTTTTAGTACCCTTATGGTTTTCCATGGAATTGCACTGCTGAGATATGAACCAAATATTAGGGGTAGAAATGTATCAAAGCTTGAAAAACCTGCTCAAACATCACTAACTTTCTACTAGATTGCATGACATCATCACACACAAGAGTCACATTCAGTAATCCCTGTGACAATGTTAAGCTCACAGACTTTATTACAATTCACTATTTTGAAACATCTATAAAATATCTATTTACTTAAATCAGAGATTTGAAGTATAGTCAATTTAGAACTATTCTGTACAAGAATTTGTGTGAAATTTATGGATTGTGTGACTGATTTTGGGAGTCTAATATAGCTGTGTCAGATTTTTTTTTTTTTTTTGGGGGGGGGGTAAATTATATACTTTCAATCTGGACTTCCAGTTTTTGGTTGTGTGGCCTTGGTTTCAAAAATAAGGCAATCTCCTACATTCCACCTTTCATGGTTGGCTCACTTATTTCCTGCCTACAAGTTTCGTGAAATTAAGTTAAAATTTACTTTTTCTGGTGTACACCATGGTGTTTTAGTATTTTATAGAATTAATGTTGAGAATCCTCCATAATTTTACAAGATATTTCATATGATGACTTCTGTTTTTGTATGAATCCTGCAGTAGTGTGAGTATATGATGCGGGCTCAATTGTTTGTAGTAGTTACTGGTTTCTCACTGTGTAGTTCAGGTATTCAGGTGGGCATTGCATTACATTACATTATGTACATGAATGAGAGCTTCTGTATGGGTTCAGTCATTCCATTTGAGTTTTCTGACAACACTACCTTATTTGTTGTTTGTAACTCTGTGAAGTTGTAATTCCGAATTAATTATTGGTGAATGTCAGAGATACAGATACTGTACTGTACAGGACTGATGTTCACTTGTAACATTCCTCATAACACAATTTACAGAATGGTGAAAAATCAGACTGTATGCACCAAACAACAATTTTTCTTATGTTCTGTGTAATTTGAACATTCAAAAAATAAACCATCTGAACTTTATCATTAAAAAAAGACTGAAAACAGACAATACAACAGAAGATTTGAAAGAACATCAGAAAAAATGGTAGGATCACCTGAAACAAATATCAAGACTGGCTCTCACAAACAAGCCCAAAGGATGACAAGACATAGGACAATCCAGACAAAGATGGATATACCAAGAATACCTTAAGCTTTAAAGAAGAGGTTCTAGAACCAAAACCTTGGATACATTCATGATGACAACAATGAAAAACTCAGCATGATTTAGGAATAGTATTATACTTTGTCAAAACCAAAGAAAGTGAAATAGGTGTCCTTTGAAAATATCCTGGATTACATTTTACCTGAAAAATGTATATTTTGATTTTTTTTTGTCCAGAAAAAGCTTGATCACTGAAGTTGCTGGTGCCTACAAATGTTTCCTGTAAATTCTAGACCAAGTTTTAGCAATGGGTCCCCAAAGTACATGTTTTTTGTCATCCTTCACTGTAAATATAATGGTTCTCTTCACGACCAGCATCAACACTGGCTCCAATTCAAGGTCACTAAAGTAAAATGGACATGTTGCAATAATTCACCCACACACTTCACAATATGGCAAATCACAACATTTTACACATCACACATACATACAAACCTGCATTCCATGGATCCAAAAGTTTGCCAAAATGGCAGTAGGCTACACAATACTTCATGAACACACAAAATACACAAAAACAGGTAAATTATAAAGAATCAATACAATACAAATACTATAAAGATTGCATATATGGTATTATAGACCACTGTGAACACAAAAAACTCATCAACAGTGTAAAATGATTGTAGATTTACATTTTCTTAATGCTACTTTAAATTGTGCCTTTTCATCCAATAGACTTGTAATACTCAGTGGTAAAGTGTTGAAAATGTTGATGCCAGCCAAGTATATGCATTTCTGAAAACATGACAGGTTAGCATTTGGTCTACGAGGATGGAGCTTATTCCTCATATTAATACAGCGTACAGACGAAACTGTTTTAAAATTCTTTCAGTTATTTACAATAAAGTTCATTAATGAAAATATACATTGGCATGGAATAAGTAAAATCTCTATTTCTTTAAACAGACTTCTACATGATGTTCCAGGTTTTGCACCAACCATAATTTTAACGATTTTCTTCTATGAAGTACATCTCTTATAACTGTTGGACAAATTTCCCAAACAATTATAAAATTCAAGACATGTGACAAGACATTTCACTGTTCAGCAACTTCTTAACTGGCCTCCCATAAATCCAACCCCTCGTCTGTACCTCAGAGTATTGTAGATTCATATTCTACTCCACCCTGGGTCTTGATGGAGGCGGTAACAGTTGTGGAGGGTAAACCCTGATGGGGTTGCTATGACACATGCTGGCTAATGGGGCTCTGGTCTACCCAAGCACCGGTGGAAGGTATTGTGCCGAAGGCTGCACGGCACTGGGGTAGGGATAGCATTGTTGTTAACAATCCACTTCGGGAACAAGGCTGCACCCCATTGTGTGCAGGCCTTCTGAATGCATGGGACTCTGTGGACGGTGACCTTATGTTTTTCCAGTATGTATGTAGGAGGGCTCCTTTTTGGGGACTCTAGCAGACATGAATGAATAAATGGAATGAATGAATAGAATCCCCTAGCTTGGCCAGTGGCTCTGCTGATGGAGTATCCCTGTCTGTGGGAACCCTGTTGGGGAACATTGAGGGAACTCCCTTACCGGAGATTCTGAGAGAAAAACAATAACAGATATATTAAGAGAGAAGTAAAAATGCCCTGCAAGCAGGTATCTCTCTCCCTGCGGGCCCCAAATGGGAACCTGGAGGGGATTTGCTTGTTGGGACTTTTTGAGAAAAAGGATAGTATATCCCGGTTCCTTTCTTGGACCTAGAAGATATTATGATTTTAAGTCTGGGTGCCATCTGTAACTCTGGTAAAGGGACAGGGCTCTCCTGAGCTGATATTAGATTATGGGGCACAAAGGGCCATAACATCTAGGTGCATCAGGACCGTAAGGGCTCAAACCCAAAGCAAAGTTTACTAAGTTCTAAATTGTGTACACATGCCAAAATGTTCAATCCCTTTATATGCGTGTGATATACATGCTGTGGTTTTATGTGCATTTCAGTAAGCATGTAAATCAAAACCGTTACACAGGAATATCCTTCCAAAATTCACAGTATCAGAGACACTTTTTTTTTCCCAAGAATTCATCACATGTAACATAAGAAGTGTACCAATGAGAAAAAAAACTTTTTTTGTAGTTCTGCATTTTTCATAAATGCTGCAAAGGGATAATAATTCATATGCAAACAAAGGAATCATACAACATGTACCATAGAAGTGCTTACCTGGGCCCAGAGACGGAATACTACTCCAAGCACTCGAACATCCTCATTAATTGATGCATATTTTGAGAGCAGTTCACTGGTCTCATATGAATGACTATTACAGAGCATCAGGGTGCATTGTAGGTTTGTACCATTGTCAACAAACCTTACTGCTGGAATTTCTGCAGTAAAGTCATCTTCTGCTTTGCTACGTAAAGAAATGCATATTACTTCATTACAAAACAATTTAAACATAAATGTGATCACCAAGTAATGTTTAACTGAAATATTTGAGATGCTTCTACCCCATGTAGTCCCAATGTGTGTGTGTGTGTGTGTGTGTGTGTGTCACACACACACCGCACATGCAATGATAAAGATGAATCTGTCATTTTCCAGCTCCCAGCACCAACTGCATGGCTCACTGACAAGCACTAAAATCTTTTCTTGATAGGAGTCAACTACTGTTCCATACACACAAGAAAATCAGCAACAGCAGTAGCATTATTGTTACAACAACAATAATGAACAACAATGATGGTAGTGACAATAATAAAAACAAAACACGAGTTACAGTTACCATTATCATTTTATTACCTCTGTCATCATAAACAAATTACCATAAAGTACGACTACACTTCTCACTCACACCTAACAAGACAAGCAATGACACTAAGGCATGTTGGAGCAACTACTTCTGCGGTGGTAGAGCAAGAAGCCTGGCATATGCCCAGTCTGCATTTCCATCCTTGCATTAGTTACTAAGCATGCAATGCACAAGCCCCAATTTATTGTTGTCATATGTGGCTTATCCAGCTCTACCACATTTTTCCATATTACCTCATAACCAACAGCATGATTTTGAAAAATATTTACTGTACACAAAATGTATGTCTTTATTTTCGCTACAAGTACGAGTATGTCTCAAACATTTCTCAATCTAACATGACATCAGCAGAGTTATTATCATAAATGTAAAAAGGTCTTACTTACTTACTCCATGGTGCAGAGTCCTTCTTGAGAAGCTAACTGGTTTGCAGCTAGTCAAGAAATTCCCCGCATTTCACAGAATCCAAAGGTTCATTACTGCACTCGCAAGCGTCTGCCACCTGTCCCTATCCTGGTCAAGCCCAATCCAGTCCACATATGTAAATAGGTCTTCATGTAAAATGCCCATCATTTGTCAGATTTAATGAAACATGGATTATCTCAATAGATTTAAAAAAATATATATTCATATATCAAATTTCTTGTAAATCCATCCAGTGGGAGCCAAGTTGTTCCATGCAGGCAGTCAGACATGATGAATCTAAGAGCCACTTTAAGCAATTTTGCAAATGCACCCAAAAAACAAAAAAAACTACTGTCACTTTCATTCACATATACATATAATGTCCGACCTCAGTCCATAACTGTCCTAATGTATCTCACGCAAACTGCACACAGATCAATGTATCTACATGGAAGATGTATGCTAAACATTTACCTGAAATATGAATTTACATGGATCTGCCTTGCTGTACTATGATATATTTTACAAATGAACTGAAAATAAAGTTATTTTTAGGTACAGCCAATGCAATTTAAGCTACAGAATGTGTAATGAATGTACAGCCAGAATGACCAAAGTCAGTAAAGTGACTAGGTTATAGGCTAGGCAATCTAGACTCCAAATCCCAGCAGGAGAAAGAGGTTTTTCTCTTCTCCTAATTGTCCACACCAGCCTCCCATTCAATAAGGAATGGGGTACCTTCCCGGAAGTTAAGTGTTTGAAGTGTGATGCTACCATTCACCTCCATCTAGTGCTGAGATCAAGAATAAGTAGAGCTATACCTTTTACTCACCCCATATGCGTTCATAACATGGACAGCAACAAACTCAACTTTTACCTTCTATATGTAATGAATGTGATGCTTTATGTGTACCTATAAATTTCTTGACTGGCAATGAATTTATATGCACTTGCAAGTCCTTGTGCAAGGTTCTTATCAGGAGGGACACATAACTCCAAATTCACATCTGACTGCTTCAGGCCAAATCCTGTAGCTGAGGAGCCATACAATCTCACCGTGGAACCTGAAACACACAGTACAATTTAAACAAAAGTCAGGGTGTTGTAAACATTTTCTCTTATGAGATTCAAAAATATTGTGAAATAATAGTATGTTAGAAAATAAAAACCACATTCTTCTCTGGCCCACCACACATCTAGCATAAAGACCTGACTGCTATTCCATGCATCGTTGACGGGTCACATATTTCGACATTTTCTTACACGACATCCTGCACATGCGTTTGTCAGCTGGTCTGGCTCAGTTATCGCTTCAAGGTTATTGACAGCTTGATGCAGGATGATTTGGTCTCTAGTTACAAACAGACCGGTCCTGACCCCCTGTTTTTAGAACAGGGGGTCAGGACAGCAACAAAGAGACCAATAATTCAGATACCCTCTCTGTTTTTTTGCCTAACATCCTTGAGTTGCAACCATGGCTTTGTGTAGCAGTGTACTGGAAGAGGATGAAATTTTCTATGAGTTACATGAAGATACACGTTCTGATGTCACTGATAATAATGACAATGAAATTTTGGACAGTGGGAGCGATGTCCCTACTAATAGTTCACATAAACAATCGTGACCATCCGCTGTAGTTTCTACTAGTGACATTGAAACAAGTAAAGAAGAGGAAAAAAGTAGTGAACCGGAGAGCTCGAATGATAAAACAATTGACGTGTGGTATAAAACCAATAAAAAACCAAGCAATGAGCCTATCCTTGGAACCACAGGTCCAAATATAGAAATTTATAACCCTGAGTCTGTTGTTGAAGTCATGAGTTCAATCACTGGTGACGAACTGATCCAGCTTCTTACTGAACAGTCTAACCTTTATCAAAGTCAACATGCACAAAAAATGGAAAGTCTCACCTAAAACACTGAAGTGGTGCAGTATCACATCTAAAGAAATGAGACAGTTTTGGGGACTAATAATTTTGATGTGACAGGTCAGAAAGGAAAATATAAGACTACTGGTCCACTGACCCCACAATTTCCACACTTATTTTTCCTCACACTATGAGTAGGAACTGTTTTGAATCCATTTGGCAGGCCTGGCATTTTAGTGACAACAGCCAGCAAACCAGGATGCAGGGCAGCTATTCAAAATTTGACCCATGCATGAAAATCTTGTACAGATTTTAGGTCAGTTTACAGTCCAAAACAAGAACTGTCACTTGATGAATCCATGATGCCATGCCAGGGTCACCTGAAATTTCGGACATACAATCCACGGAAAATAACAAAATATTGAGTGCTGGTGAGAATGGTATGTGAAGCGGTATCAGGTTATATCTGCAACATGGAGATATACTCAGATGAAAGAAAGAAGTTGGAGGAACCAGTTTTATCACTTTTGGACAGAAAATTATGCCAAATTCATCACATCTATAAAGACATTTTTTATAATATTGTGAGGTTAGCTCAAACATCGCTAGACAGAAACGTGTGAGTCCACAGCACTATGAGGGCTAACAGGGGCTATTGCACGTGAACTAGAAGGGAAAGGCAAATGCTTGAAAAGAGGGCAGTCAGTGTTCTGGAAGAAAGGTGACGTAATTGTGCATGTGTGGAAGGACACAAGACTTGTGCGAATTATAAGTATGATCCAAGATGTAAAAAAATGTAAAAACAGGAAGGAAAGACAGGAAAACAAACATGGAAATAAAGAAGCCTAGCGCTGCTGTTCAGTACAATAAATTCATGAAGGACATGGCACACCACTACCTCAGTTATTACTCAGTTCTGAGGAAAACTGTAAAATGGTCAAAAAAGGTGGTACTGTATCTGCTAAACTGTGCACTCTTCAATGCATTTTTGTGTACAGGACACTAAACACACGACAAAAAAGTAAAGTAGAAGAACTTCCTGCATGAGGTAGGAAGGTAGTGAATATCAGAAGTCCAGAATCGAAGTGAGTCAAGTTCTGAATATCTTCAAAGGCCAGAGAAGCAAACAATACCAAGGAGGCCTAAACAGGACCTGCCAGGCAGACTCTCCAGTGATTTCAGAATATACAAACTTGAAAAAATTGTTGATGGTGGGGAGGGAAAAGGAAGTATCCTACAAGACAGTTTAAAGTGTGCGCTGCACATAAGAAGCGAAGTGAAACTACATAAATTTGTAAATTCTGTGTTGTTCTACTTCACAAAGAGTCATGTTATGAGATATACCATCCAGTGAAGTACCACTAGACTATCTACATGCAGTTTCTGTGGTCTTGGGCTCAGGAGCATAATCTACAGTGTCAAACCATAAGTAAGAGTATGTTATGGGGGTTGAACATTAAAAGCATTTAAAATGTCCGGGAACTGGGGGTATTTAATTAAAGGGCCATCCGGTCAGCAAAGTGTTAAGGTTGTTCCCAAGTATTTGAATTCTTCCACCATATCAAGGGAACTATTATCAATCTTTACATGTGGCTTCATCCTGCATTCCGAGCTCATGACATGACCAGGTACTTAGTTTTATCAGCATTTACTTCTAGTCCAATCTCCTTACTAGCCACTACCAAACATTATGCATTTTCCTTAACAGTATATATGCTTCCTCCCAACACATTAACATCATCAGCATTAACAACAAGCTGATGTGTACCATTCAATTTCAAGCTATTTTGGTTTACCTGGACCATCTTAATGATGTACCCTAAAGCAAAGTTGAAAAGCAACAGCAATAGAGCGTCCCCTTTTTTCAAACCATTCCTCACAGGAAACATGTCAGACAAATTCCTGCCTACCCAGACTCTGCTACATGTTTCAGTCAGAAACATTTTTATTAGGCTTACCAGTTTCATGGGGATAACATACTCAATGAGAATATTATACAAGACCCCCTTCCTAATGGAATCATAAGCTTCCTTGAAGTCTATAAAGAGCTGATGCACTGCTTCGTTGTTTTCCCATTTTTTTTTAAGTATTTGATGAATGCAGAATATATGATCAGTAGTTGACCTGTTGCATCATAATCCACACTGATGATCACCAATAATTTCCTCTGTATATGGAGTTTACCTTGACAGCATGATGTTGGATAAAATTTTGTATGCAGTTGGCAAAAGTGATACGCTCCTATAATTACTACAATCAATTTTATCGCCTTTCTTAAAGATACATACAATGATCGAGTCCTTCCACTCCTCAGGTAATTCCTCCTTATTCCAAACAGAAATAACAGGTTTATGGATATAATAGCAAATTGTTCTACCCCCTGCCTTAATCAATTCTGCTGGGATTTGATCAATACCCAGCAATTTGTGACTTTTTAGCTTTTCAATAGCCAACTGAAACTCAAAGGCACTTGGCTCAGGCACTAGTGGTTCTGCTGTGTGTACTTCTGTCTGCCTAACATCATTAACTCCACGTACATTCAGTAGCTGGGAGAAATGGTTCATCCACCTAGTCAAAATACTGTGGGAGTCTGCAACCAAATTACCCTTCTCATAACTTTACTATATTAGTTCTAGGCTGGTAACCCTTCTTAAAGTCACTGATGCCCCTATACAAGTCCCTAATATTTTTTATCTTACTGTTAGTTTCAAGTTCCTCAATTTTAGCTTCCAGATATGCCTTCTTTTTGTTCCTGAAATATGTGCTAGCTTCATGTCTTACACCATTCAGATTATCTATATAGCTTTGGCTTGGATCCTGTACCCACTGCATTGCAGCCTGCTTCCTTTGATCTAAAAAACGTAAACATTCTTTATCAAACCATGGTTTATGCTGTTTCAATTTGTGCAGAACCTAGAACTTCTTTAGCTGAGGTTTTGATATTCTATTTAATGCTCTCCCAAGCCCTGTTTATGTTCTTGTCATCACTTAAAATCTCCAAAGCTGCAAACCTGTTTGTAATCTGTTTCCTAACCTCCAGAACATTTAGCTTCCTGAGATTAAACCTTTCGCCATCAAACTTCTATGCTGCTTGTTTACTTAAAGCCATCTTTCCCTAACTTTTGCAACCACCAGATAGTGATATCACAGTCAGCTCCCCTAAAACTTAGTACATCTAGTATACTCGAATGCCATCTCCTATCTATTAATATGTGATCAATCTGGTTGGGAATCTTCCCTTCAGGAGAGGTCCAGGTGTACTTTAGAAAGTTTCGGTGCAGGAACACAGCACTCTTGACAACTAGATTTTGTGATGTGGCAAAGTTTACTATTCTAACACCATTATCATTATTATTCTGACATAGACCCTCATTCCCAATTGCTGGTTTGAAAATATTCTATCTCCTCACTTTCACATTAAAATCTCCTAATAGAAATTTCATATGGTACTTAGGAAAATGATAAAAAAACCTGCTCCAATTCCTCATACAAGCTGTCTTTTGAATCATCACTTTTCTCTTCACTTGGGGAATGCACATTCAAAACAATGATATTACACCAGCAACCTCTCAGAACTAAATATGACACCCTATCACTAACACAGTCTATTGTTTTAACTGCTGATACTATTCCTTGGTGTACAAAAAACCTGTTCCCAATTGATGATTCTCGTTTCCTTTTCCATAGAACAAATTACAATCCCTTGCTTTACTGTTCCCCCTTTGCTCCACCTAACCTCCTGCACACCCACTAAATCAATTCCCTGACTGCTGCTGTAAGTGAACCTGCCCTATACAGGCTCTTAACATTCCACATTGATGTCCCTTATTCTTTGCTTACTTTGTACCAAAGTATCAATCCAGGTCAGAGGCACGTGTTCATTATTCGCAACTAAGTCAGTTTTTATGGTGAGGAGTTGTCAACACCTCGGCCAACCCCCAAGCTGGAGGACCATCCCTTGTCGGATGGCCACAACTGCTTATTCAATATATTCGCAGCTACCCTCCATTGGAGGCTGTTCCTCCATCCACAACCCGAGGACATGCCATGCCATGGTTACAAAGACCTATTTATCACGGTCTAATATGCATACCAGGCACTGTCTCCGCTAGAGCCTTTCCAAGAACAGCTGTGATATTCTGCCGAGTACAAATGTCAGTGTTGCTCAGTCCATGACGTTTGGCTTCTTCTTGCAGAATGTTGGTAAGATACTTCAGCTGTTCTGGAGTTGCTGGTGGCAAGTTTAAAAGACTGATTCTCTCAGCTTCTTCCTGCAAATATTTATTCACAATTAGAGATGTCATGTTAGCAAAAGATTCAGGTCTTCTGGGATATGACACCAAGTCACTCAGTAAATAGATACTGTGTTTTGGAAATGCTGACTCATACTCACTCCATGTCATTTATCCAAGTGACACCACCTCAATTATACACATGCATGTTACACTGTTCAGTACTGAAAAGTATTCAAAATGAAATACTAAAATAGATGCATTTCATGATGCTCAATTCTGCGCATTACTCTTTGTATGTCTAGCTCCAATACTTACTTGCATAAACATTTACCAGTTGGAAATCACACCACTGTGAGAGCATACGCAGTGTGCAATATGCAATATATCACAACTGTGTTAGGCTGACTTTCAGCCAGCTTACAGAAAGTACAAAACATTAATTTTCTCTATGCCTCTATACAGACTTTCATTATGCATTCCTGCTGAACATGTTATTTATAAACATCACCTCAACAGTGTCATTCTTAGGGTGTGGGCACACCACAGGAGACCACACCAGTCACAGATAAGACAGGAACTGTCATCAGCCTCTGTCAAAATTATCCAATAAAAGTGGTCATGGACACCAGTCTGGGGCCAGAGCTGGGTCAAAGAAACAGGCACATTTAGATTCATCCCACAAATGGAAGAAGACCAAAACCTAGTTTTTCTCACACTTGCAACTAGACACATTTCCAGACTAGGACAGCATCATGTATAATTTTGTAATTAACTTTAGAATCAAATACCAATGGTAACTGTCCAAGTACTCTGGGATGTTGCAGCACACAGACTAGTATACAGTTACCAATGTCTCAGAGGGCATAATGTCTCCATCTTCACAGATTAACACTCTTCTTGGACTGCTACACATGAAGATGGAGGCAGCACCTTTCTCCAATATTATGATAAGAATTTTCCATGCAGAATTTGAGGTTCACACACAGGTACTGATGAAAACCACATGTCTTCTGGGATCCTGTGCCATGATGACCATTTGACCAGAAAAGCTGAGGCACAATGGTCCTCAAAAATGTTTGTAACTATTTAATAGCTGACAAGGTGCAACATCCCAAAAGGCTGGGACCAGTCATCAACAATACTACACAAACCTCAAATCTTGTACAATATTTAAACAGACTACATCCTCTAGGAAGTGACAACATGCTGACTGGTAATTTGTTACTGAAGATTCAGAACAGCTTACTACTACCATCTTTTAGGTAGCTGAAGAAGAATATGTTGATGGGACAACAGATGGCCTTATATAGGAAAAGTGCATGTTAGGTGAGTCACAGCAAGCACTGTGGTGTGGACAGTGGCATGCAGGGCCTGACAGAGCAACTAAAGAGGCACAGCAGGAAGGAGTGCTAAGTAATAACAGTGGGAGTGTGCAAGAAAAACATTTCATAAAAATGGGTGCTGAGCTTTGTGGTTGATATTGTTTTATTTTAAGAGTCTACAAATCTTTCTTTTAAGCAACAATTTTTAACAATAATGGAAATATGTTTCAGATACTTTTACTGGAATATTTTAGCAACATTTCTAAAAGTATACACATCTGCTGAAAACAAATCATGCCCCCTCCCACCACTTGCCAACATCATAATATTACCGGGAATTTTAATCTCTGATTCTCCTGTGATAAAGTTCAAGCAATGTTTCACATAAGTAAACCAGAATGGTGGCAATACTTCACACCTGCACTTGAAAGTTATGAATTCTGACCACAGGCATACTACCCTGATGGTTTTCTGTATTCCTTCCAGGTAAATGCCCGGGAAATACTTTAAAATATGTCACAAATGTTTCCTGCCACAAACCTCCTTCCCCTTTCTTAATATCTTCACCACTTCTAATCTGCCACTGCTTGACCTCATCAGGCAATACAGAACCATCAGCACATGTATTTATTTAATTTAGTGATATGGTCTGTAGTTCAGACTAAGCACCACCACAATATGATGGTTAATTAATAGTAAACTGGAAATTAAAGTGTCTGTACCTTCATTTCAATCACTATTTTAATGGTGACCAACAAATAAGGACAATCACAAAAATTTATATCAGGAAAGCCAGTCTCTGGGATATGATTTAAACCCTGTACTTCCCAAATACAAAGAACTTATATTTACCATTCAACCACAATATTCAGTAGAATCACTCAACAGCAACCAGGACTATATAATCATAATACTACAAGCAGTAACTCTCCTGACTGGTAAAGAGCAATGACAAGTCCTTTCTGCTAAAATATGATTATCAAGGGACAATATAGAACCATGCCCTGAAATATCCACTTACTCAACTGTAATAACTTCAAAAGGTTTCAGTGTTCCTTTCCAAAACCCAGCTACAAAATCAGAATGAGTAATTACCTCCATTAATCTACGGTGACGTTTATCATGGATGTGCTTTAGTGAAACAGCCACGCTGTCACAATTGTACTTGCAAAGCTTGCACTGGAACTGTGCTTTAGGATTTTTGGCAGATTTCTGGAAAACAAATAATGCAATTATTATATGCAAAACAAATAAAAAGCCAGCAGGCAGTCACTCCACATCTGGAAGAAAACACGTCACTTTGATTCTACATTCATGCTGTAAAAATTTAACCTTACACCACTGTGCTGCAATGTTAAGACAATCAAGAAAGAAAATTACACACACTCTGCCACTAACAAACAAGACATCTATTCCAACAGTATTTTTCACTGGAGTGTAAAGTCACTGAAAATGCAAAAATAATGACATCTGTTCTTACAGGTGATGCATTTTCCTCATGCAATCTATAAAAAATCAACAATAATGACACACTGAGGTTTTGTGCAGTTTAACCTCTTATTTCTCAGTTATATTACAAAGTGAAAGTGCAGGTAGCTGGTTCATTTGTTCCTGTGCTTAATTAGGTACCATGCCATGAGACCATACAATGGAGAGAAATAACAGGTCCACACACACATTCTTAACTTTGGCACTAGACAGAGGGAAGCTGTCAGCTTCATGTCCCAGTCCCTCTATGTCCAAGAACAGAGACCATGGTACATACTACATAAGGAGTTAAGTAGGCCCCAGAGCCAATCCAGACACTCTGGAGAACAAAAGAATCTTGTACAGTGTGTAAAAAAACATAACTGTGTGTGTGTGCACATGTATTTTATACACACACACACACACACACACATGTATTACTTCAAATTTAAGATGCCCTCTAATTTATGATGCATCCCACTTTGAAATGGAATTTTCAGGAAAAAATCTACGTAATAATTAAAAAGGAGTAAATATATTTTAAAGGAGTTTATTAACAAACCAAAAATGTCAACATTTTTTTCAAGTGATTACACATTTCACTGCCTGCAAAATTTACTATTCTTTTTGTACGCCCACTTGTTTTTTTAGGAAAATAATTTTGACACTTTCAAAGAGTGAAAAATAATACCTCAAATTTAGGAAACACCCCAATTTTCAGTTCAGAAAATGTGAAAGAAGGTGCAATTTGATTTCAAAGTAATACTTTTATATCTGCATTTCATTTACACAGATATCCTAATTCAAATTTTAATAATTCAAAGATACAGTGTTTAATAATTGTAATATTTATAGCAGAAATTAATACCAAACTTATTAGCTAAGAACACATTAGACAGTCCATACATTACCTAGTAATAGTATCAACATACACCACATGGCACATGAAACAGGAAAACATTTGCATTTGGGAAACGTGCCTCACAGGATCAAAAACTTCTGCAGATCCAATATATAATGTGTGGTGCTCTGATGGTCTTAATACATTAGTTGCCATGCACACAACCTTGTTTCAGCAAGCACACCACAGGTGGAAATTGCTTCCATTTCAGCAACTTATAACATTAAACCTGACCTATGGCCTATTGCCACTGCCACCAAAGCATTCCCTATCCACTGTCACATCCTTTATTATTAACAACATAAATCTTTGTACCATCAGACACTTGAAGCAAAGAAGTCACCCCTTCTGCACCATCACATGACAAGAGTAGTGAAACAACTCCTTTGTACTGCATGCTCAGTGGTATGCAGTTACAGCCATCTGATGATTCTACATCATCCACACTGTCTCTCCACAAATCACATTTAGATAGACATTACAAAGGTAAAGGTAAAGTTCACCCTAGAACAGGCCACGAAGGCCCAGAGGGGGAGCAGAGGTATATCTAGATGGGAGTGGGTGGTCAATGCCACACCCCTTCCGCTTTACCCCCGGGAAAACCCCAGTACCCACTGTATAGGAGGCTGGGTGGGCCTTAGAGCCGGTCTGGACATGTGAGGAAAATATCATCCCCACCAGGATTCGATACCCAGACAGTTCAGTCTGTTGCGAGCCGCTACACTGACTACGCTATCCCAGCTCCCTTACACAGACATTACTCTCTTCTAATACTCAGTCCATATTCTCTTTACTGGAATTTTAGACATCATACACTATGTAACAAGCACACGAATTTGAAACTCCAATGACAAGTACAGCAAAAACATGTACATTTCAAGGTCACTAGGAATAAAACATACTGTATTTCTCATTAGACCTAAAGGGAGAGAAATAAGATAATGTTTGTAATATGATTTGAAACAATGTATTCACATGCACAAGGAACCATATATGTATTTGGTGAAGTCATAAGGGCCGTTATCATGTGGATAAGATAGCAGATATGGTTATCATGAAGAAAAAATGGGACAAATACAGGGTTTGGTAAAGTGTATATGAGGCGTGATTATAAGGTTTCCAGACTGGCTAGAAAATTGTACTATTTCATGTAGTTACAGAAGTCATCCACTCACTGCATGCACAGTAGAATCTGCAGTCATTTGTTCCCCTCCCCCAACATACCAGCACTCATCCCAGTGAAGCAATTCCTCGTCAAGGGACCACGTATTGTGCCCCTGTGATTTCTGTCGCTTAAGATAACTCAGACGTTAACGAACAACATGTGAACATGAAACTCTGGTTCAAATTAGGTAACACTGCTACAAAAATCCTTGATATGTTGAAACTTGCCTTTGGAGAGAAAATAAAGAGGATAAATGGAGTACTTTGTTCATTTTGAAAGTTAGAAGTGTTGACCACCAAAACACACGTGCAGTGAACAAACATTTCTATGCAGATGTTCTACTGTGTTGAAGGGAAGACATGCAGCAGAAACAACCCGAGATGTGGCACACTAGAGATTGATCTCAACATCAAGACAAAGCTTCTGGTCAAACCACAAGGTCTAGGCAGGAATTTTCTGGCCAACAATTGCATGAATGTTGGCCCACACCAACTGTAATCCCAAAAATCTACCATCCTGTGACCTTTTCCTGAAATTCAAGCTGGCACTCAAGGGAAGGAAATTTCACGACATCAGCATCACTAAAGAACACATAAAAGCTACACCTACAGAACTCTTAATAACAGGTGTGAAGCTATACATTCACACCTCCATACGCCTGCACAGCATGCACAGGGACACCTTTGCCTTTATTTTTACCAAAACATGTAAGTTACTGCAGAAGATAACTTACTTTTTCCAGCAAGAATATGTAGTTCTGCTCAAGTTCATATTTCTGTTGTGGATCCAAGACTACAGCTGCTGGTGGGGCACCTGCTGACCTGACCTGAGAACCCTCTTGAGGGCCAGCTACTCCTGAACTACAAGCACCACCTGCTGACCTAGCCTGAACAGCCTCCTGATGGGCAGCTGCTCCTGAACCACCTGCTGACCTGGCCTGAGCAAACTCCTGGTGGGTAGGGGCTCCTGAACTACCAGCACCTCCTGCTGACATGGCCCGAGAACTCTTCTGGGGGGAAGCTGTTCCTGAACGACCAGGAACACCTGCTGACCTAGCCCGGGCACTCTTCTGAGTGACAGATGCTCCTGAATGACCAGCACCACCTGCTGACTTGGTCTTAGCACTCTCCTGACAGGCAGTGCCTCCTGAACTACCAGCACCACCTGCTGACCTGGACTGTGCACCTTCCTGGTGGGTAGCTGCTCCTGAACCACCAACAGCACCTGCTGACCTGGCCTGCATAGCTACTGCTGAACTAGAAGCATCATCTACAGCAGCTACTTCTTGCATTTTCTTTCTCTTGTTCTTCTTATACCATTTCTTCTTTTCTGTGTTCAGTATGTTCCACTGGACAAATCCCAAACTTTCATCCTTGCTCACATTTTCAGTACGAGCTACATTTTTAGTTCGTGCTGATGATCTCTGTGACCTCGATGATGATTTGGTGAAATTATATTGCACCTCAGCCATCTCTAAGGCAGCAGCGTTATTTCTGGAGACAACAAAAAAAAACTTCATATTCCACTCTGTCAAGTACCAGAATGCTGCTTTCAAAAAAAAAAAACCCTGCTTAAAAACATGATAACAGGAGATTTATCTCCAAGATTATGAAATTTATCACATAATACGGGAACAAATTCAGGGCTCCATAAATTTTCCAGAAATCTAGAACATCATGTCATAAATATGATGACATGATATTTAATTCACGTAAGTCAACTTTTAATTGAAGTTTTAATTTCCAATTGTTATTAATTAGGGTTATTTTACTGTACTGATTTATATGTATGAAATTAGTGCTTGCAATTTCTCCCAATGTTACAGATTTCCAAACAACAACTGATATTTATGTCCAGGATATCGAACTAACCACCTATTATCAAAATATTTATAAGGTTTCAAGCGCACAAAGGTCTTAACCTACAAAGCCCCATTTCTAGGAGTTTTATGATGATATTTCACTTTTTATATAGAGCTACTTAAAGGCATCAAAATACTATACTCATGAAAAGATTCAATTAAAACTTGATATAAGGTAGTACTAGTTAAAGCAAGAAGACCGAGATATCAACTTGCATATTCAGTAATTACAGTAATAAAACTTTACCTTTTAATTCCTATACACAGCCTGATAATGGCTTCATTATAAGCTGAAATGTGTAGATGTAGCTGACTTTCAGACTTCAACTGAAAGGCTAATGTGGCTTCAAACAACAACTTAGGTTACAATGTTATGTGTAGCTCTTATAATCATTAACTGTAATGCTAGTTGATAAACAAACCTTGGCAAAACTGTGGTCTACACACATACAAACCATACCCACAAACTTGACTAAAACACAGATCGCCTCAGTCAATTACTTTTCATTTCTGCTTTTGTGTGCTGGCAAGCCAAGTTTCCAGCATCTGTGACTGTCACTGTCACTTTTGAACAGAAATCTTCTTCTCCTATAATTCTTAGATGGCATGAGACACAAAATGATAATAATCAGACCTGTGATGTAAATCAGGTTAAACCAACCAACAGGAATTCTATCCGTAATAGGAAAATACCAGTAACCAGGTCGAATGATTTTTTATGGTAAATCTAATTACTAACCAAACAGATGGGAATAACTTGTTTAATGTTAATAGACATATTTCTTGTAAAACTTCAGAATATTTTAAGCTAAATTATGATACTGTTTATAAGAACCATAATCAATTACCGAATAACTTCACATATGATGACTACAATACGACTAAATTCATGTTACTTCACCAAAATATACGAGGCATATATAACAAAATTGATGAATTTCTAATTTCATTATCTTCTAATGCACCCCAAGTCATTTGTCTAACAGAACACGACTTAATGACTGAACAAATAGGAAATGTAAATTTAGGCCAATATACTTTAGGAGCTTCATTTTGTAGACAAACATATAAGCATGAAGGTGCATGTACTTATGTCTCGAAAGATATCCAGTTTAATACTATTAATCTATATCAATATAATAAAGAGAAAGACCTGGAAATCTGTGCCTTGAAGTTATGCTTATTATCAAGCAGCTTTACTATAATTTGTATTTAT
>Ga0131853_10001788_pt1 | contig 38428 bp, 24 predicted proteins | sample TergutLab28metaG_FD_92764 | JGI IMG/M metagenome (GOLD analysis project Ga0131853, IMG submission 92764) | Labiotermes labralis P1 segment gut microbial communities from Petit-Saut dam, French Guiana - Lab288 P1 (version 2) (version 2) | ecosystem: Host-associated > Arthropoda: Insects >... | reverse complement strand
GGACCCGTTGCGCTGACCACGTGACACCCCTCTATCCGCAAAAGTTGGCACTAACTTCGCCGACCGGCGGCGGCCGCTCTGTCGGTATAGTTCGCGTGCGGACTAAGGCCACGGATTTAATATATATATTGCAACAGATGCAGTAAAAGGTAATATTGTGAGAAATACAAAGTAACATCGCGGCCATGCAAATGGTTTCCTGGGGGCATTTTTCTTCTCCTCCACACGTGCCACATGCTTTGCCCATCTCATCCTTCTTGATTTCATCACTCTAATAATATCTGGAGAAGAAGGCAAATTACGAATCGCCTCAATGTGCAGTCTTCTCCAACCTCCTCCTTCTTCCTTCACTTTACAACCAAATACCTTTCTCCCATTCTTGAAACACTCACGTTTCTTTGTTAACGCGAGAGGTCACGTTCAGGTGTAAAGTTTTTATTGCTATATAATGAGCCAGTCAACTTCTACGTTTTAGCAAAAAGCTCAAGATATAATTTTATTAAAATTTAAATGTAATTATATTGGTTGTTTCTCCTTTATTTATTTTGATAATACATGCCTAGAAATAATCGAATGGAGATTGCATCAATACATTGAAACAGAAGCAAAGTGTACAGCAATATAAAACAGGTGAAGGCTGATTAAAAATATTATATTCTAATGAATGGTGGTACACTCAACTCTATAGGATTCCGACGATGGTATATGACTTACTGATCAAATATTATGTCTTTCGACTTTGTCCATCGTCTAATTTTTGATGACGCACGAAGTTCCTGAAGCCGGCAAGGAAAGCCCCTCTTCTGATGCCCAGTGACAGAACAGCTGTAAGGTGCCCACCACAGTGCGGCTTCCACAGATAACGTTTTGTTTACATGTTCAGTAGGATGTCCAAAATAAAATTAATTGCATTTTAAACTGCACAGGCGATTCATCCAAAAATGAACTTCCGTGCAGGGAAGTTGGGTAGTTAATCTTTCAACAATTTACGAGAATCACAATGTGACGTCATAAGACTCCTCTTAGCACTAAGTAAAATGCTTCATCACTAACACAGAGGAAGTCTAAGATTAAAAATATTTTAATATATTATAGCAGAAACAAATGCGTAAGGAATTGTCAACTATGTTCTTTCTTATTTTCTCCCTACTTCCCACCACAGGAAACACGGGACTTTACTATCGCCCATTTATGGCACGCTTTGTGTTTAAATAGACTCTAATAACCTGTCACAGGCTGAACACAATCTGCGGCACCAGACATTTCTGCTTGGCTTGACCTCAGAATTCCCTAAATATGTAACCCTGCAAGCTTACGTTTATCTAAACCTGTGTTAAGAGACTCTGTTATCTTGTAGCTACGGTTAATCGAAGAAACCGGCGACACACACGGTGATAAAACACGAGACAGAGTAGAGACAACAGAGTTGTGACGTGTCTTATGAATCATTCAGTACGCGTGTGGCAAAAAGAAAGTCTTCAAGGAATAGGCTTCGTGTAACACTGGTAGTCTTGGTCACGTGACTGCTATCCCGTTGCTTAAGCTGCAAACAGGAAAGGCCAGACGAACAGCAAATATGTGATGCACCATGTTGGATTTCGACGGATAAATAAATGACTTGTCGCCCCAAAACTCTGTCACCTTAAACTGAAATTGCGCTACGATACAACTGTGAAGAAACGTAAAAGTAGGCTTAATGAAGGAAAGAAAATCTGTATTTTTTTCTGGGAAAAATGATTCATTCCTACAATTCCTGAATTGCACATGTACCACCTTGAGATTTTGTCCTAAGTAAAGCCACGAACGATCCTGCACTAATAGCAAACTAATCATCCTAAGAGTCAGTGTCTTGCAGCACGCAATAGAAGCTTAGTAACATTGTGAATACATTAAATTATTATGCAACATATGATTTTCCTTTTTTTGGTTTTACTCTGTTAAGACAGTCACAGAACCTAATTGGGAGAGATAAGTCAAATTAAGTATGTATGGCAGTTTTGAAAAACTTTCGTTACGAATGTACTGTCTTCCACAGACTTGTTTTAACTTCCTGTAAAATATTAGTACCTTAGGCGTGTTTTCACCAAACACTTTTACAAATTCGCTTCTCCGTCTGCAATAACATTACCTCGGAGAAAGTTTAATACTTTTTCGTTGCTCTCAGATCATAAGTTTGCAGATCCCGAAAACTGTTATTACCGATGTCACGAAATTGAGTGTAGTTGTTGAATTTCCTCCAATGACACAAATTGCAGAACAATTTTCGTGAAAATTGACCAACTGGTTCAAACGTTCCTTTACTAGAGATGATGTAGAACAGAATGCAAGAGTTCTTCCCTAATACTACTAACAAACGAGTCAACGCACGCTGAAATGGCGATTCGCGAATATCGATCATTTCGGTGACTGGCAGTGCAGAAAGATAAGCCCGAAGGCCACAAAAAACAATAGATCTTACATACAAAGTTTGCAGCGCCTATACAATAGTGGATATTATAAAATTTACATTTCATAAGCCCTATAAGCTTCAAAATAGTACACATTGTTTTGTTGTAGACAACGAGCATATGGGAAAAGGCGATTAAGTTGCGAGATTGTAGGTTAATGGAAGAAGTAAACGGGCGACCATTGAACACAGAACTTGCTGTATATACGAGTATAAAGACGGGAAACGTAAATGAAAATCGACCCGCACCACTATTTTGCTTCACAGAGCCTATGGATGGACTACGATTGGTTCAAGTGCTTTCACAACGTGAAAACAGACGTGTCGGTCCTCCAACAACTGCCAGCGTAACTCCAGCTTCATTTGTATCCCACACGACTTGTCGCTAACACTACAGTTGTTGTGAATGTTAACATTTATCGTCGGCGACGTTAAACTGATTCAGGATTGATGGAGTCACCATTTACAATCCTTATGTGCGTAAACTGGCACACAAATGCGGCCTCTTCGACGCCGATCTGTTATCGACTTTCTATAGGCTAACAAGGAAGTGATACACACTCTTCATGAAGAAAATAGTCATATGTCGTTTTTGATCAGGTCAGATAGCGTAGGATTTTCAAAACATCGCCATAAATACCAGGTAACTAAAAGGAATTTAGTGTATCTCTTGCAAGAATAAATTAACCACTTTCTTCAAATTTTATTAACAAGACGCTTAGGATATAGTCACCCCCACATATATATGGTGGGCCCGGTAGCTCAGTCGGTATAGTGACTGACTACGGGCTGGACGGTCCGGGATCGAATCCCGGTGGGGACGAGATTTTCCGCCCGTCCAGACAGACCGTGGGGCCCACCCAGCCTCCTGTATAATGGGTACTGGGTTTTTCCCGGGGGTAAAGTGCGGCTGGGGCGTGCTGCTGACCACTCACCCCCTTATAGTGCCGCGGTCATGGAAGAGTACAGCTATACCTCTACCCACCCTCTGGGCCACACCGGGCCTGTAACGGGATCACTTTACCTTTACCTTTACCACATATATATGATTGGTAAAATTTTCATCCACTCCTACCTTTAATTGATATAAACATATGTTTAAAATCTCTTCTAAAATTCAACATAAAATATTTCCACTGAAGTCAGTTTAATATCCACATGTTTGAGGCATAACAGCCGAATTCACTGTGACAGTCGTTAAATAAATTACTGAATAAAAATAAATAAGATTATCATTTCCCATAGATATACAATACATGTGAAGGAGCTACAAATAAAGAAGTGTAATATTCGCCACCGAATTCAAATTTCTCAGATTGCAGACCAACGGTGGGCTGCTGTGAACATACTAACGAATTGCTGGCACCACAAAAGACAGAGAATAAGATGACAAGCTGCATGTTCTGACACTTCATATGCAGTCTGCTAAGGAACACAGAGACGTAGGTGGGGGGGGGGGAGCGGATTAATCCTAACCGGAGGAAGAAAAATCGTGAAGATGCGTTTTAGGTGAGACTAACTCAACATTAGGATTCACGCATCTAATTTCGTGACATGTCTAACTATGAAAAGCTTACCTAACGTCATGGCAATTTTCTAGTATTATACACCAAATAATTTCCAAAAATTTATAATTTTACACTACTTTCTATGGTAGGCTGCTATTCTTGCAGCGAATACATATCAACGAACAACTGGAATCCCTATAAAACATTCGGGTTTCGATTGAAAAAATTCTGCGTAACTGTTATTTCCATTCTATATGAAATGGATTTGTACTCTAAAACATAAACAGATGAGCTTTCTTCATTGAAGTCTCGTCGCGTATGTAGTTTGTCTTGAAATGTTTAGCTTTGGTTGATGTTTCCTACTGGCTTTCTTAAGTTGCTGTGGAATTATAGCTTTCGTAACGACTTTGCCTTTCTGTTGACGCCAGCCAGAAATTTAAAGTCATTTACCCTCTTCCTCTGTCATACTAACAAGAAGCTCGTAAGGCAAAGACAAGAAAGCAACCGAGTGAAAAACTGCGTCACGTCATCTTATGGTCTCTGCTCAGCGGGCTGTCCAAAGAGGATGTCGCTTGACAGAAACTAAATATGTGTGCAAGAGAAAAACAAATTTCTTAAAGACGCTGGTAAAATAAGAATCAAAATACGTTTAATATAGTTAATCAAAAGTGAACACTTTGCGCCGAAGAATAAATAGTTCCAATTAAAGGGTACATAGTACAGTCATCACCAAAACCCACGGCACGCTACGTTTCTTGAATAATGAAATGCCGCGCAGTCTGTCGATAAAAATGTCAACCAGGCATCCATCATCATAAGTAAAAATCCAGCCATTCATTTCTTTCCGTGTATGTTTGTGTTCACAAATATACAATGATTTTAATTTATTACTGCTAATTACGACTAGGCCCTCCAGAAAAGAACTAAAATCATACAATGCCGCCGATGTGAATTACAACTTCAAAGTTCAGTTTGACTGCTCGTGTGGAAAGTGAAGAAGTATTACAGTTAGTCACAGGAACATCCTACATAATATAGAACGAAGAGGGCTAAGAAGATATGTCACATATTCCGTAGGAACTGCTTTCTAAAACACTTTGTTGAAGGAAAGATAGAAGTTATGGGTAGAATAGAAAGAACGTGTAAGCAGCTACTGTACAGCCTCAAGGAAAACCGAAGATACTGGAAATTGAAAGAAGAAGCACTAGATCGCACTGTTTAGAGAAATAAATTTGCAACAGTTTATGGATCTGTCACAGACTACGTGATGATGATGATGATGATGATGATGTGTCCAACATAAACATATGAAAGATAGAGTAGCGCACATCTGTATTTTTCATTTGACTTTGTAAACAACACAAATCAGTATACAATTTCTGATATTACATACGCGTAATTTGCAATTCACGTGCACGTTACTGCTATTCCCTTCCCCCCAAAAAATATTATTAAAAATACTCATGAATACAAAAATACACGGCTGTGCGTTGCGCAGTAAATTAAAATTCAGTTCATAGCAGTAAAAGGTAAATTCACAAGGAGTCATTTTGCTATCTCCCTGGTCCAACAGAGCGCAAAGCCATATTTAAATGGTCCAATTAACTCTGAGATGAAGTTAAACAGCAACGATGTTAATTTTCTCTGCAACATGCGAATAAGACGGTATCTACTGTACAAATCTCCCTAATGAGTTCCTACAATCCACCTCATGGGACGAAAATGTTGGGGTTGAATACAAACAATGAGCAACAAGGACTATAAAGAACGCGTAAAATCGATTCAGAATATCCCAAAAGCTTAACGATTTCTTTCCTTAAAATAAAACATTATCGGTAGCGCTCCAAGTGGGCAGATCTGAAATACAAGACTGATGGAAACTATGACAAATTGCCGAATGAACAAAAAATAAGGCCTTTTTTATATCCGCGCGAGGACAAATGATGTTTCTTGCCACTAAAAACAAAGGAAATGCGAAGAAAGGAAAGCTGTCACAAGACAAAAAGTATAGAACCTCATCTTGTATATATACGTAAAGAAATGAATCTCCCCCAACTGCTAACCGCTCGTTCTGCTGGTTTGGTTTCCGGTACTTTCAGAAATGTTAAGTTAAAAGCAACAAGACGCGATCAAAACACTGAACACCTGGCAGAGGAAAAGCCATAAATCATTTAATTTATTGCACCCTGCGTTTTGATTAAAGTTTCTAGTTCATTTGAAAATTACGCATTTTAGGTGCGATCAGAAATGATGCACACATCGATGAAGTCCACGCAGTTTACGGAGGTGTGCTTTATTTTCTAAACTTCGTAAACGTTAAAACGTAATTCGATTTACGCCAGTAAGGAAAGTGTGGCCTTCCTTGATGCAAATTTTGGTCAGATCTCTTATACTGTTTTGCACCCTCATCGAAAAATTGATGTGTAAATTGCAGGTGGTACTTTTACTGAGCCATTCTGAACGTAACTCGTAAGGAATCAAATATTTTTGGACACTTCATGAAGGAATTTTATAAAAGTCTGACGAAATATGTAGAAAATCTGGAGGAAAGGTTATTTTGTTCACGCCTTTAAGTAAAATGAGGCATAAAATTTACTGATTTCCACAAAACTCAAAATAAGCAACAGCATTACGTAAGGTACTGCGTGCCGCATTTCGGAAAATGTTTCGAGGAAATGGAAAGTTTGGGTAAAAATACACATAAGACCGCATTTAAACTGTGACTGTTGCTTGGATGATTTTCACGGAAGTCGTCTTTGTTGAACAAATTCTTGTAAGCATTCTGATAACCGAATTTCGTGAAAAACTGACATACTGCTTAGTCGCTGATACTAGTTCACAGATGGAAGGACGGGGAGATGAAGAAGGAATGGCCGGGCGGATGGAGTATCGGAAGTTGCCTCCACACAAAGTGTTCCCTTGAACTTCGTACAAGAGGCCGAAAACAGTTACTGGTATTCCATACAATGAGGAATACACCACGAGATTAGTCAGAATAATCAGCGTCTTTAAAATTTTTGTAATTCTTTCGATGTGTGCTGTAAGGATTTACGGTAATGTATTCTGCATAACATATTCTGCACCAATAAAATTGATTTTGTTTTTCTGTACCATAAAATTAGGCGGAAATATTGCTTGAAGAAAGTGTAGCATAAGAAAGTATAGCATAAGAAATATTAGATTTTATCTGAATAACATTTACGACACTTTTTTCAGAATTTTACAGTCTGTTTTATGTGAAGTATTTATTATCTTTCTCTTTACAGTGCTGTACGCACACATACAAGTTATGCTAAGAATGAATTGGAGGAATAATATTAGGTACTTACGCGGACTTTAATTGGGAAAATGAGGGAAACCTCAGTCTGTATGATTCTGTCAGTAGGCTGGCTCGGAACACTGGACTTCCAAAATGAGAAGCAAGAATGCTACAAGCTCCACCGCGATGTCGGTAACTAACCTGAAAACTCCGACAGGTTTTTACATCTCAACACAAGATAATAACTCCTGTAATTAATGTATAACTGCATACATCAATAAAACGGTTTTATCTAAAATTATATCATCACATGCGCATGTATATTTCAAGTGATCTCTTTCCTTTAGTTTTTCACAAGATATTACACAGTTTATCTCAGTCGTGCTGTGTGTATTGTTGTAGTTGTCTTGTGTGTATTGTTGTAGTTGTCTTGTTTGTATTGTTGTAGTTATCTTATGTGTATTTGTTGTACTGTGTGTGCATTGCTGGTTTTTTTTTGTACTTTAGATGCCGGACTGCTGGCTAGAAGCCAGTACTCGGAAGGTCCTGCGACCGGCCATCTCGACACAGGTTTTTCTTGGTTTCCATGTGTCTATAAGCAAATGCTGAGATAGTTCCCAAGATTCCAAGTTGCCACTACATGCTTCTCATTTAGCCCTCCAGACTTAAATCTAGTAGTAACCAATTTCACGTTTTGTTTATATGTAAAATAACCACTGCCACCGGGTAACAACCCAATTGCAGTAAATAAATAAATATAAATACACGACCTCTTCGTGTTTTCCTTCTCTCTTTTTGGGCGCGTTCGCAAAATTTCGAAAAGCGACTATTAGCTTCGTCATGTCTGTCAGTCAGTCCGTCAGTCATTCATTAAGTCAATCGGTCTGTCTGTCTTTCTGTCTCTCCTCAGAATAACTGGGGTCTCACCGTAAGGATTTTCATGAAATTTGATATGAGTGTATTACCAAAATCTGTCGAGATAATCCAAATTTCTTTCAAATCTGACAAGAAAAGCGGGTACAGTACATGAAAGCAAATATACATTTTTTATCATACTTCGCTCACTTCTTGGAATGAGAAATATTTTGTACCAACTTTCAAGAGATCAAAACACATTTTACGTTCAATCACTTTTTTTTATGAAAACAGGGCCGTTGACGAGATAATGTGGAAAAATAGTGTCTAGTCATACAGGCCAAGTATGACGATATGGCGCATGGGCATTGCATAAGGCTTAAGGCTACAAACACACACTCGGAATATGTAATATTTTTGCTTTTCCCCTGCAACAATGGTTGTATAAACACACCTCAAAGTTACGTTACACGTACATTGCCTGCTTTGTTATTTAGTCGACATAATTATACTGGATAGATATTGCTTGTGACCATTGTAGGTCCAAATAATAACAGGCTGTACCTCGCTTCCTCACAGTCCTGTTCTTAAGTGTACCTGAAAATAGAATATAGAAAATCATTTAACTGCAACAGACTAAGGGCGAACACTTTACTTCAAAGTCTAAATATTATTAGGCTATGTTAAATTATAAATTTCAGTAACATAAAATAACGTCACAGTTAGCCTCTCTAATTCAGTACTCAATATCAAAACTTTACCCGCATCTACAGTAACGTGTTGCGCGTATAGTCCTAAAATCGTTTTTTGTACAATTTAACCCATACGCTCAGTTTACAAATCTGCCTGACTTTCGACGCTTAACAATCTGCAGAAAAGAACAGACGTATAATTCCCACTCACCATGATTGATAATAATATCAATTCCCTGTGCTTACGGACTCGCGTCACATAATTCGCGCAGATGAGTTCGTGTCAAGTAAAAGTAAGAAATAAGTTTCATTTGGTATTGATAGTTAACTATTTAAATCTTAGTGGCAAATATATTTTTCAAATGCTTTCACATTTTAAATTTTCATTTTGTACATGAATTTAAGTTTTGCATTTCTACCTTTCTTATATTAAATATCTATCTGGGAAATCAACAGCTGCTAGTATTCGGTCTTTGTTGACGAAGCGGATTGTGTTCCTTGTGAAATGCAAGCGTAAATCTTACATATAGTTTAGTCCATTCTAAGACGTGTTGAGAAATGTATTGAACAAACTTAATCTGGTTGCTTGTGAAACAATGGAAATATTTTTTCTATTTCTTCCTCCAAAATACCTCGAACTTTGGGGCTTGCTTGTTTCTAGAGATTAATTTCGAGTAGAGGAAACTCAGAGAGTGAAGAGCGAGATTCCTAGCCTAATCCAGTTCAACGGAATCCAATGCACAAACTGTACTGCTACCACAATGGCGAAGCTCTCGGCTGCAAGATATCCAAGAATGAAGCAACTGAGGTTTAACTGTTGAGCAATTACGATAGATCTGTGGTGGAAACTGATTCAGTTTAAGATGTACGGCCTTCAGTGGTTTGAAATACAGATCAAGATCCTCTTTGTAAAAAATCGCGGCTCGCCATACAGTGCGAAATGTCGGTTATAGAAGTGATAAAATAGCACAGTCAATGTCTAGTTCCTGCCAACAAAGACCGTCCAACAAATGTTCAGAAAAAGAAGCAAACTTATAAAAGTGTTTCTGCACTTTGGAATCCATAAATATTCGAAAATATTACACCATATTTCATATATTTAATGCTTTTTGTGTTACTGCGATTGTAAAACTGTTGTCACTAATGTGGCTAAAGGTACATACACAGTAAAATTAGGCAAAATATATTCATTGCATTATTATATTAGATACTAACGGCATAAGTAAATGTTATCACTTCAGTAGTAGGCCTACACAGTGCAGAGTGCTCATCGTTTGTGTGATGTTTTCCATCATCGTCATAGGCCTGGCGTGTGTTTTAAACAGACGCAGATAATAAGAGTACTTTACCTTATTTAACAGTTTTTAATTTAACTATTCCCACACAGCTCTTATGCGCCCATTTTTTTCAGAATAACCCAATTGAGCAGCGAGGAAATAATTCCTGCTCAAAATCTTCAGATAGTTGGGTTTAGAAATATTAGAAAATGTCGACCAATTTATGCCAAGGAAAAAGTGAAGAAAATGAATGTGTAAAGAAATAGCAATAAAACATAGAAACGTAAACAAAATATTGCTAGGCTAATGGCAGAACTGTGTCGCCTCTGATTAGAAGGAGTGCAGCGAAGAAATCGCTTATATTGGAAGTGTTTATTTGTGTTATGGTGAAAAAAATCTACATTGAATCCAAGATTAACAAAAATAAAAAAAAAACATTAATTCAAATAAGGAACACAGATACTGCAGATATATAAAATATTTGTTAGAGGTAAGATATGTGAGTGAGGCATGGAAAAAGTTTGAAAATATGTCTCAAAATTAGAAGATCTGACCCTAGCTGCAGATAAAGAAACGGGTTACGGGAAAATAAAGCGAGGACAACACAGTGAGGAAAAACAGTTGTGTGAACAGGTGAGTAGAAGAAGGAAAAGAAATGACAAACAGGTTTTGTAAAAGGAAAGCAGATTGAAACGGAATTAAAATAACACAATGCGGTAGAAGCGAATAGCCCAATCTAGGCTAACAAAAGAGAAAGCAAAAACTCGCCCGGATACAAGCATTCATTCTGCTTATAAATTTCCTAGTTCGAACATAACCTAAGAAATGAAGATCTTTGAGATAATCTATTAATCTTTTCTGCGCATGCAACTTTAATCCTCAAGATGTATCTGAGACACATATCTTCCGATGAGGATCTGACAAAATATCATCTTATCTGCTGTCATATTTATTGCTAGTTTGGTCTGATTTAACGAGAGTAATATGAGGTAATGTTTATTTTCTAAACTTCATTCTCACTCAGAGATGTCACATACTTCCTCACAATAACAGCATAAAACATGGCAGAAACTCTGCGCTATTAGTTGTAATGTTTTTCGCAGCGTGTGTTCCCCATAATGCGACACACATCGTGCGGTATCCTGATTGTGTTGAAGCTTGGACTCTTCCTTTTCCTACAAGAATGCGTGTAACAGAGTCCTTGCTGCAGTAAATCCTACAGTCTGCTTTAAGACTAAGAGGTTTACTCTATCGGTTAGAGGGTCTGACTTATGCTGGGATGGAATTTGTCCCATGACCCGGATGTGATTAATGGTATTGGTAGTTCGGTTAGTTGAGTGACTGGTTAAGGTCTAGCTGAAATGAGTTTCCCTCCTGCAAGAGAAAAGTGGTTTGTTTTTACATTAAACTCAGAATAGCCTTGGATCCCCCAGAGGCTCACAAATCAAATCGGCCATTGCGAGTTTAGTGCCAATATTAATTCTGCACTTACCATTGAGCATCTTTTCTCACCGTGCATAGTGCAGAGACGGAGAAAGTCAGATTAAGTTTAGTGTGATGCTTATTGCACATAACATTACAGTCAGACCTGCACTATCCAAGCTCCTAAGTCCAAGCAAAGACTGGCCGTATTTCTAATTAAATTACTTTATAAATGGCTACTAACATAAATGAAATTAAAGAAATGCCAACTATTGGAACTTTAAGCTACGATTCTTAGGTTTATTGCGTGTTTAACGCGAACTCTGCATTTAGCAATAAAAACTTACATACTTAAAGTGACTTTAAAATTTTTTACTGGCAGTCCGACCTCAATGATGGCACAATAATATCCCATCTCTAACCTCCAGACCCAAGACACTATCGGAGAGTCCTTTCTCTGCCTTGGGATATCTCGTTGCAAGACAACTCTGAATTTATCTTAGTCGCCGACGCATAATAATCATATCAATAGACATTTCTCTTACTAATTAATATTACTGTGGTGTTAACAGTAAACGCAACAACATGTAGGGTGTTAATAAAATTATGGACGTGACATTTATTTATTAATGAACCATAGCATATCTGATTAACTGATAAATTAGAACTTATTGGCACGCAGCATAATTAGTACGGAAAATAACTGTGCATTTCATTCAACATGTATTAGCTTCTCTGAACAGTTAGTGTTGAAAAAATAAAGTTGCCTAATTAAACATTACACCAGGAAGTATTGTGGGATTTCAGACATAGCTTCACGTACCTTGAGCCTCGGCACCAGAACGGCTTCACTCGTCCGTTGCTTCGACCAAAGAGGAGACTCGTTACCCAGTGGATATGAGGTTTGGTGGTTCCAAGTAACGGTCTGGACCACTTAATCGTAGAAAAGAATCTTTGCCCCATTCAGGAACTGAACCACGATTCCTTGAAAGTCCAGCCCGTAGACGTCATTATACGGACCGAATTATGTCTGATTCTCCATATTATTTACTTTTCCTTTATTTGAGGGTTCAGATCTTCTGGAATGTGATGCTGAGCCTTTGGGCGAAATGCTATCGACCTTCCCTCGAATCGTCTGATAAAACTCACCCAAAGACACTGCGTCACATTCCGTAATACACCGCTGCGAGAAACCCAAACCTCGCGCGTTCGTGGTTCTTTTTACGACGCTACCTATTGCATAATCGCTAGCAGTAGGATGATAAGCGAAATATTCGAATAGACTTTGAAAGAGATTTTCGCCATAGAGACACTAGGTTGGTGTGAAGAAAAACCAAGGTGAATCTCAGTAAGAATAAACCATCTCCGATTTTTTTTATGTTTTGTTGACCGTGCATTCCTGTATAATCTTTTTCAAGTTAACTAGGTGCACACTACTTCCTAGTATATTTATTTCAACTTCTCTACTTGTTTCGGATAACTATGTGTCCATCATCAGGAGAACTTATTCTATCTGTGCGACAGTGGTATTTTTCACACTGTATGGGTGGCTCTCTAGTCTGCTGGTTGGGATGAGATTCTTTTCAACCAGCAGACCAGTCACCCATACAGAGTGAAAAATACCAATGTCGCATTGGGCACATAGTTGTCCGAAATATGTACAGAAGTTGAAATAAATATACTAAAGAGTAGTGTGCACCTAGCTGTCTTCATTTTAAAAATCTTCCTCTGTTTCTTTTGAAAATGGCACCAACAGAATACACACTAGCAGTGCTGGTTACTGATACGTGACACTGTTTCAAACTTCAGATTGTGTGATCTAAAATTACAAATGTCGAAGCACTAGCCACACACATATACAACTACATAGAAGAACCATACTTTCTCAAGTCGCAGTACCAGACTGGGGCTATGATTATGGCTGAGTGGAGTTCAGAGAGTGGCAACAGACGTACCGATAAATTTCGGAGTGCCACACCCAGGACGGCATATGCAGCAGTGCAGTCTGCAAACAGCCGCTTTATGCATCTCTATATATCACGTTCATTTTATTGTTGATTGCCTGGTTGAAGTGTAATTGAATTTTCACTTGATCTAACGGATTAATTTGCTACGCAATCGATCGGGATTTCCATTAATTAAATGAATTAGTGGTATTTCGGCTGGTCGTTATTAGTTTAGTGATTAGCAGCCAGATTCATTACAATTCGCGCAACATATAATTACATCCGTCGCGTGTTTCATAGCTTTACGCACGGAATGTTATTATGAGATAAAGGATCATCCCCCCTTCCGTTTAACTTCTTTTTGTTGCTACAGAAAATAATTTGTAAGAAGTGACTCTCTGGAATTGTGTCCGACAACGGAAGTTTTCTGAATTCCCCGTTTCTTCTTTTGTTCAAAGTTGTACTTACCATTGGAATCATCTCATTAATTATTTTAAATTTCGAATATTTTTTTTTTTGTTAATGTCCTGCAGCCGTGCTCCTTGCCCCTGAGACCAGTCACAACTGCAAGAAAGGCGCAGAATTTTCAATAGAGTAAGCGGCCAGCGCCTCTCGGTCAGTCATAAGCCTACGAAGACCCTGCAGTTAGCTAGCAATAACGTGTAAGCAGTGACCGCCATTCTTCTTGGTTGTAAAGTGGCGTCATTGGGAAATTGGATACAATACGAACACACACACACACACACACTCTCTCTCTCTCTCTCTCTGTAGAAGAACGGAGAATTCGGTCCACCGCTATAAATATCTAAACACTTTTGAAGTAGAGATAGTGCAGCCAGCATTGTGGCTGGCCTACAGGCTGAATGATTAATAATCGTCATTTGATTTCCGGCTGATAACACTTATAAGAGACAGGTGGCGGACGCTTGTGAGTGCGGTAATGAATCTTCGGGTTCCGTGAAATGCGGGGAATTTCTTGACTAGCTGCAAACCAGTTAGCTACACAAGAAGGACTCTGCACAATGGAGTAAGTAAGTAACACTTATAAGAGAATTTTCTTTTCAAATCGTTATTATATGCTTTGGCTTCTAAAGAACATATTGTTCCTTGCCAAGATGTAAAACAGCCGTAGCGTGACGCTCACCACTCAGCTCAAACTTCTTCCGAGGTTAACAATAGATGGAGCTACGTATCCATTACCCCATTTGTATGTACGGCTTAAACAGGGACCAATCTACCTGTGAAGGTGGGTACACACTTGTAACTTTACTGCGTACCGTAACGTCGTAACGTTGCAGGTGACTGACACGATACGGAGTTACGAGATGAACTTCATCCCGTGCCTCACGGCGTAACAGTATCCTGCGAGCTTTACACCACGGGGTTCCCAGGTTGTTACGGAAGCCTGAGCGATGTCTTTGCAGCTAGCAGCGGCTTCGCGCGCGCGCACACACACACACACACACACACACACACACATATATATATATATATATATATATATATATATATTGCGCTTTAAAGAATAAGATAAAAGAGCGGCGGTGGTGGCAAAGGCAACTGTACACAAGCAGGGAAGTGTACAGTGGTTCAAGTTTGCTGGCAGACTTGAATTTTCAGTCGGTCAGTGGGTTATATAAGAATTTCACTGGAATGTCTCCCAGTGAATTTGTATTTCTAATTAATTTTATTGGAGAAAAAATCTCGAAAAAGGACACAGCTTTCAGGGAAGCCATTTCTGTTCAATAAAGGTTGGCACTGACGCACTCATTGACGGGTCTGTTGATTTCTTTCACCAGTTCTTCCTATGCATCTTGTTTTCTAATTTTGTTAAAATGCATTGGGTGTTTTGGGTCCCAAATTATTTATTTTCTTTTATAAAGTTCGACAAATTCTATGCCACTTTCCGGAGACCACTCCACTTCACTATTAGCAAAACGCTCAACAAACCGCACAGCACTACAGATTCACACCACTCTTCAAGACAGAAGCATCAAGAATGGAAAGAAGGGGGAGGAGCGGACGGTGGTGACGCGTCACGTTGCACGTCCAGACCTGCTCAGACCGTAACCGTACCATCCCTTTGATGCGACGGCCAAATACCGACAGCGCACCGAACAAGCCCGTAACGTTACCGCGTAACCAACTTTTAATACGTTACGTGGTCGCGAGTCCCGTCCACACTGTCACGATACTGTGTTACGCTACGCGGTAACGTTACAAGTGTGGACCCACCTTAAGTTTATTCTCAGTGTGCGTTTCACGTTACCTATTCTACCGATGTACAGAAACTAAACAGACTTTATAACTGAACAGAATATTTAAATCATTAGGTCTATACACAAGTTATTTCAGCATGTGATTGCTTCATATGGGCAAAAATGTAGGAAAACTGTCAATTGTTCAAAGCAAGTATTAATCAAATTTTAATATTTCAATAATCTTAAAATACGAAGAAAAAATACTTTCAAAAACATAAAATTTGAGAATATGGGGGCTCTTTCATTAAAGTTCTATAAACTCCAAAAAATGAGATCATCTGTAACATTTTTAGTGGTATGGCAAGAAAGCAGGTCGGGATAGCTCAGTCGGTATAGCGACTCGCTACGGGTTGGACGGTCCGGGATGGAATACCGGTGGGAGCGAGATTTTCCGCACCCGTCCAGACCGACCCTGGGGCCTACACAGGCTTCTGTAAAATGGGTAACGGGTCTCTTTACCGGGGGTAAAGCGGCCGGGGCGTGGTGTTGACCACCCACCCCATCTAGCGCCGAGGTTAAAGAAAGAGTAGAGATATACCTGTACACCCAATCTGGGCCTTCGTAGCCTGTTCTAGGGTGAACTTTACCTTTACCTTTTATGGTAAGAAAGTAGGTCACTTTTATTTTTAGTACAGCGTGAAAGAAATTTTTACTAGGTGCATATTTGTAAATCACACACACCACACAAACACACACACAAACCCACACACACACCCACCCACATACACCCACACACACACCCACCCACACACAAACACACACACACTCTCTCTCTCTCTCTCTCTCTCTCTCTCTCTCTCTCTCTGTACCCCAAAAGTAGTTTAAAGTCATAAAATCTTAACATTAAAGCGAAGTGTAAATTACGGTGTTGGCAAGGTTGTAACGACTTCCTTTATATTCCAAGTTGAGTTGCTTTTGCCTCTCGTTAGGCGTTTGCTCAGAATCGCCAGGTGTCTCTGATGTCGAGACCTGCTGGCGTTTATGAAGCCACGGTACGTGCGCGAACATGAACTTGCATAATCGAAAAGTGAAAACTAAACTGAGTTGAGGAATAATCATCGTCTGCGGCCATGTGCACACAGCTTCTGGCACTCTTCTGTTAAAAGTGACACTAAGTAAAGGACACAAACGTCGAAGCAAGTAAGCAGTATTTACTTGCCTTAACATACACAATGTTTATTCAGCCTTTTATGTGCTCCTTTTGCACAAAATGTACTAAATAAAAAAAATAATTTTTACGATGTCCTTCCTTATTCGCAAATAACTGCGGGATATTAATTTAAAATTAGTGTTAAAAAGTCTACATTATTAATTTTTGAATAATTTAATTATTTTCCTAATAAGTCTTATAAACTTACAGCCATGGTTTATAAAAAGCTAAACAACGTAAAAACAAAATTTTATGTTTTGCTGACTGTGCATCTCAGTATATTTATCGCAGTAATTAACCAACTTGATGCACAAAATTTTTGTTTTACAGTAAGCTTACTTCATGCCTCTACATGTTATCATGGTATCATGGTATCATCACACCTATAGGTGTGATGATACCAGAGGCTGTATAATACAATTTTGACCTCCTGATGATGAGCACATAGTGCTCGAAACATGTAGAGGCATGAAATAAGCTTATTTTAAAACAAAAATTTTGTGCATCAAGTTGGTTAGTTACTAAAATAAAAAACGTAAAAACATTTTCTCCAAACGAGCTAATTGTAAAAAGACTAGACACATCCACCAAATACACATTTCATTAAGATTTGGTGCTTTGACTAATTTCGTGAGGTGATTATTTCCAGGCTATCCTGGGGAACGTAATTTGAAATTCAGCCAGAGTAACGACTTCTGTACTGTGACCGGCTTTGAGACAACAGGACTCTCCCCGCTATATATTAATAATGAAGTTGCATGAAACATGCCAAATAGCAATTAACGTAGCCTACTTAAAATCATCAGCTCGTATTTACACTGCTATCATTTAAAAGAAAATAAGGAACAAACTCTCGACGCATCTTTAAACATTTTACACATTTCGAATTGGCCTGTTTAAAGTGTACACAGAAGAACTAACGTATATGGGAAAATTTTTTCATCATATCTCAATTGACAACACAATACTATGTGCCTTTCATTTCTAACATCGATTTTCACATAAAGGTGAAAGAGACGGAGTCAGGAGAGATGGCTCTATATTGAGCGTCATTAACACTCACATCCATTTGCACCCACCGTTCGTAATCATTAAATCTCAGGGTCTGTAAGCACGCAGCATTTGCGAGCAGTGTTACTTTGGTAGAAAATATCCACGTTAAAGCGAAACCCGCTCACAGTATGGATATGAAGAATCTGTATCTTGTGTAATGTTACTTACCGGCTGTTAAATCTGGTGTCGGGAATGAACTATAGCATTCACACATGTCTGACACGTGGTGAACTCTGTGGCAGTGTCTACATGTGATCGATACTGGGCGGCTGGTAATTTCTTCAAGGCGGTCCTCTGCGCCTTTGTCTGTTGTTTTTATAAATGCTGTCTTCGGAACTTCCCGACAGACAAGTCACATTGACGTCGGATCGCTAAAAGAGCAGGCCACTAAAGACAGCTTATTAACTCCATAGGCGGTTATGTAGTCTTGCTGGATGTACGTGGATTCATTCTCCCAGTCACTTCAATTTTCAAGAAATGGTTCAATAACTTATCCACTGTACCTTTATGAATTTACTTTACCAGAAAAGAAGATTTATCCAGTTATTCTTGTCGCACTCACAGCACACCCTAATCCAAATTTAATGTGACGTAACGGCATCTCGGGTATTAGTCTTGGATTATTTTCCGAATAACATCCGTTATTTTGTATACATACGTGACCTCACTTGCAAAATAATTTAGCAAGGGATACACTGCGCCGCAACGCACTGCTCTATAAAACCAGTTACATAAACGTAATCTCTAAAAAACGTATTTTCGTGGAAAATTATTCTGAACGGAACTGAAACAACAGAAAACCGACTTCTCTATTTGCGGTGACAATTTTTGTACGACTTCATTGCACAAATGTCGACAATAAAAACACTCTTTATTAAACTCTACTTCGTCTTCACAAGCAACCAAAACAAAACAATTCACGTCACATCAAAACTTCTCTGTGTTAGGCTGCACTTCGCATTCATGAACGACACCACACCACGACGATCAACTGCCTTACCTGGACTGTTCAGCAGAGTGACCGCATGTGTGCCAAGGCTTGCAACTGATGCTATGTCATCGAAGAAAGCGGGTAACAAATTACCAGCAGTGAGTCATAGACAGTCGAATGACTGCACCCGGTTGTGCAGGATCAAATGAACCCTTTTCTGCAAATGTACTTGCTGCTATGCAGCAATAATATTCGACTTTGCCCTTTGCCCAGCTTTTACAAACTAACATCCAGCTGGCCGTCCTGCCGTCTGCACATGACTGTGCGACTCTTTTATTTTCGCAATTAGTAGCAGCGCTAGGGATGAAAAGGATTATTGCAAGACTAACAACATATTCTGGGTGTTATTCGCAGAATTTGCCTATCCTAATGGCCGCGTGGTCTAAAGCTTGGGTTTGAGGTCTCTCGCCTGCTGAGATTGTGGGTTCGAATCTCGCCAGAGGCATAAATATCTTTCTGTTGCGAGTGTTGTGTGCTGTCAGGCAGAGGTCTCTGCGATCACTCGTCTAGAGGGGAGTCCTACCGAGTGTGGTGTGTCTGTCTGTGATCGGGAAGCCTCGATAATGAGGAGGCCCTGGCTCGCAAGGGGCTGTTGCGTCATGGGGGAGGGGAGATAATCACATAACTTGTTTCCTACTGCATGCTTCCAGTTTTACAAATATGTTGGTTAGTTTGTCCTTTAAATAACGCGTATTTATAATTTAACAATAATACCACATTTATCTTAGAGACTAGCGTCATGAACTCGAGCTAGATGGACACGCTTGTGTAATTGTACCGAAGTTAAATGTAGACTATTAATTATCCTTCTGTAAGCATGCCGAACCACATTAAAATGTGATCAGTTTGTGTGTATCTAAATATTTATTGATTTGCTTATCCTAAATGGTTTCTGATTATCCCGATAACAAAACAAAAATGTCCAGTGACATTCCATGTCTTCACATTTTCCCGCGATAAATTATTTATATCAGTCGACCCAAAAATTGAATGCATGTTTCATTCAACAGCAGAGTTATTCGTTTCTACTTTACAAATAAAAAGTCTTCCATAAAATTTGCATTGTTTTTCAAATTTCTTTCATCATACATGAGTGCTGTGAAGAAGATTGTCCGTTTTCTTCTTATAAGCTGTACGCACTGCAGCGGTACAACCGGTGTGCTGTAACTTCATTTTTGGGGGTAATCGGGGTAAAATATACACAAATGTTAACACAGAAACTGCGTGCAAGATAAACATCTCGATAGAAGTTACCCTTACCACATTAATTCATGTTTCTACAAAAAAAAGTCTGTTTGGATTCTTCTTGAAGCATTCTCTTTTTAAGTGTACTGTTTAACGACGATGTCAATAGCGAAAGTTATACAACGTGACAGGCAGACAGACAAACGAATCCGTGTGTGACATTGATGGAATGATACTGATAAGGAAAAAAGGAATTATTGAAGAAAGGCGCTCCTAATGCCACTTTTGCGGAACAAACCCCACATTAAGCGGCCTGTGATCGAACCTGGTTGTCTGCAGTGACAGAAGGGAGACTAAACGCCCAGAATTTTAAGTGATTTCCACTGATTGCATTGCTCTCACTTGATCACGCATCACAAAACCTCATTTACTCCCTTAGCACACCCTTTACCGCAACTGGCATTAAAGTGTGCTGTGCAATAGCTACTGCAAAATATTCTACATGCAGTAATTAAAAGAATGGTTTGTTTCGATCAACAGACCTACAGAAAATATTGGAGAATGCCGAACATTCATTTCTTCTTTTCAAATATTCTCGCTATGTTAATTTTATCCGGGAATGTATAAAACTCGCAACAAACAATTTGAACGAACATTCCTGATCGGGGAAACCGAATTTCTTTTGACTCGGGTGAACTTCTAAAATATACAACTACTACTATACATTATGGTACTATATTCGTATGTATTGTAGAAATATGCCAAATGGAGCAATCTGTCCGCAAAGTGTAGGGTGCCGTATTTTTAACAATTACGAAAAAAAAAGAATGCTGAATTTTTTGGGGTAAAATAAAATATATTTTATTTGCAAAGGAAAACTCTCATTCAATATTAGCTTCTTGAGGAGTACGTGTCCCCGACGCGCCTATCGTCATGTTCATTGCCAACATAATTATCCGAATAACATAATTTATTATTATTAATTATATTACTTATTGTATATTGGCTCATGTATTTTATAGCAATAATATATTTCACCGGCTAAATATATAAAAGTTGCCTAATGCTGGATAGCCAGACCGAAAGTTAGCAACGTTTCAGAAGAAATAGTTGCACCCACCTTGAGGATGGAGACAATATTTCCTTCCGAAAGCTTGATATATTTGAACAAAACTAAGCCATACTATGTTCCAGAAGGCAATTTCCTTCGTGTTTATCTAAGTGTATAACATTAAATCTCGCGACAAGTAAATTATTTACTTATATTTCCTTAAACATTTTATCACGTATCTCAGTTTGTACTTATGTATCTGTGTTGGAATGCTATGAATGTCAGAAGGCCTATACGAAATCAGCTAAAACAATATTCTGACGTGTTTGGTAGGATATTAGTTTGACACTTTCCATGTTCTAAATTTTATTCTTTTTCAGAATACATTCTGTCACATTTCTAACTTGTTCCTGATATTGCTGTTGTACTGAATTCTCTTAATCATACTGACTTTCATTCCATTCACTTATCTTCAGCTTTAATGTTAATGTCGTTTTTGTGTTTATTAACTGATACTGTTTCAGCTCTGTAACATAGGTTTCTCAGAAAGTGACTATATTTTGCTTTAAACCTTTATTATTATTATTATTATTATTATTATTATTGGATATGTATGTCTCCTGTCACAGGCCTTTTCTTCCCGGTACTTCTCTTGAACCAGCGGTGATCCCCACCGCTCAGGCTTCAAGTTTCACATTGCAGTACTTTCCGTATTATGTGTGATGTTCCAAGTATAGCTGTCTTTTGTAGTGAATCTATCGAATGTTTTCCTGGTACAGCTTCCAAATTTTTCCTTAAGCTTCCCCTTACTATTCCAGTGGTTCCAATTGTTACTGGTGTAATCGTACATTTCAGGTTCCACATTCGTTTTATCTCTATACATAAACTCTTGTATTTTAACTTCTTTTCCGCTTCCTTTTGCACAACGTTTCTGTCTGCGGGTATTGCCATATCTATCAGTGTGCATGTTTTCTCTTTTTTTGTTTTTGTTATACCTGGCCTATTTGCTGTAACTTCTCTGTCTGTGGGTACTGCTTGATTCCACAACACTGTGACGTCTCCCTCTTCATGCACTGGCATGGGCATGTATGTGTACCATTTGTCTGTGGTTTCAATGCCTATTATTATTATTATTATTATTATTATTCATACGAACGTGGTTGTCGTTTTTTTGTTACTCGATAAATAAAACGTAAAACATAGAATGACACAACTGTATGGATTTCATGTTATAAGATGTATGACATTCAAAATTTAACTAACAGTATTTTCCGTATTTGTGAAATAGCAACTGACGGTGTAAGATGCTAGTTACAGTACAAGGATAACGCAGCCAGCAACAGAATAAACGTTACGCAGCGCTGCAGACGAACAAGTGACCTGCGAACTGACATCAAATCACCACATCATACAAATAGAAATTCGGACTTGTAAAAGAAATAGCCATTATACGAATGTGGAGAGATGTTCCTGTGGTTCTGAACATATCTTAGAAGACTGCCGCTTGGCAACCACGACTGAGGAAAATTTGGTAACATTAAAAGGACTGTGTGTGTGTAGAAAATAGGAATCTTTTATTTTATAAATATTTATGACACTGGTTGATTAATACACATCTTATTAACGTTGCATTAATATTACAGCCTATGTCTTGAAGTGTAATACCGGCGTATTATGAACTACCCTCCACACGAACCCACTCAATGATGCTTGTCGTTAGAGTAATAACAGTACCCTACTGCAATTTTAATGTTGAACTACAATGAGGAAAATAAACAAAAGACGTCTACTTAAGTAACCGAATTTTTATTGGCAGAAATTTTGGAAATAGTGCAATTTTTGTAAGATTAATATATCAGTATTTAAATCACTGTATGGTGCAGATCACGGCTTTGCAAACTGGTTGAATGTTAAAGTGCCGGATACTTGTTTTGAGACCGAACGTCAGAAAAGTATTTCTGAAGTCAGTTAATAAGAATATGATTGCCGTCATTTAATAGAATTCATTTGGAGAAACTGTGATCCGAGATATCAGGATTTTAACTGAGTAACTTTCAAGTAATATACTGACATACAAATATTTAGGTCTAACACTAACATACAGAGACGAAGGATACATTGCAACAAGAGAGTGAACAAACTGGACTGGTTGAGAGGTCCCAGAGACTGCAAAAGCGATTTTCCGGAGCTGCAGAACTTCTTGTCGCCTGGAGACAAATATCCAGAGCAGCCGACAAGTAGAAGAAACATCGCGCTGTCCCAGTCGCTTTGTCACAGTCGAGTTCAGCGAATAAAAACGCGACCCTGTTTTGTATTGCTGTCTTATATGAACTTTCTATAGAACATTTGTTCACGTGAACGTGTGATCATATCTGAAATTATGTTTTGTGCTGTTAATTGCACCTTTATGTCCGTCTGTCCAAAACGATATTACAAACTATCGTGCAACAAAATTATAATCTTCAAGATACATGCAAGATATATACATACATATATACATGCTTGTACATTCTACACGTTTACAATTTTGTTCAAATTTCTACCTTCATAACACTAACCCACGCAACAAATGATATCAAATAACATGTAAAGTAAGACATTTAGGATTTCCGTCTTTTAAACTGAGAGAAGACTCATTTTTATGATGGATTATATCTACATACAATTTATATAATTAAGATAATTAAAAGCAGCAAGATGTACTGATAATGGAATCGTAAATATCTGAAGAATTTTCCGCGTCCGACACTTTCTAACCAACAAATGTGTTTTTATATTACAATAAGAAGAGTATCAAAATCTCGTACGACAAAACATACTGAAGAATAAAACTGTTTTTTACTAAACTGTTCACGTATGAAATTTACTTGAAACGTCTGTGTGTACATGAGATTAATCTTCTTCATGAATATAAGAAATCCCATGAATGACGTAAATAATTGAAGAATAAAATCTTCAGGCTTTGTCGACTTTCAATTAGGTACACATCTGCGATATTTTAGGAGAGCCTTATTATCACTATGTTATATTATAAGAATTGAAGGAGTTGATTCCTCGGAAGTGTTGGTATATCTCTATCAGCCTGGATGACAGCACGCGGTAGAAGCGTGAATTTTTCGGTCACTGTAATGAAAACCTCAAATTGCCACAGCAGGCAAAGAGGAACACACTTGGGCCTTTTGCTTTCCTTCGGTGCAAGTCTTAAAAACGGGATGCCAAAACGTTTATATTCTGTTACATATGGCTCTGACGCCAAAGAGTGATTAGGTAAAGGGTAAAATGCACGTTTGTACGGGCACTGAGGCTCTGTACAGGCCGCACGGCCCAAAGGGGGAGTAGAGGTACAGCTCTACTCTTTCTTGACCACGGCACTAGAAGGGGTTGAGAGGTCAGCGTCAAGCCCCGGCCGCTTTTTACCCCCGGGAAAGAACCGGTACCCATTGTGCAGGAGGCTGGGTGTGCCCCAGGGCCGGTCTGGACTGGTGCGTAAAATCTCGCCCCAACCGGGATTCGAACTCCTGACCGTCCAACTCGTAACCAGTCGCTATACCGACTGAGCTACCCGGCCCAAAAAGTGATTAGGCTTATAGATAATAAACACGTACATCGTTTCATGCATTACGTCACCAACACTTGCACACGACTGACAAAATTGCAGTGCACATATTTTGCCTGATACTTTCGAATTTAAAAGATCTTCTAGCCAGCAGCAGGTAGACAGGACGAAAATGCAGCTGTGTATTAAGTACTGAATTACATCATCAACATCATAATAATACGTTTGCATGATGCAAAACGTAGTTCTGTAAATTGTGATATGTAAGTAGACGAATTCACTCCAAAACTGCAAGAAGACAGACCTGTACGTAAGTAACCGGATTTCTAGTATAAGGTAGAAATTCTCTTCCAAGAATTCAGATTTCATCTTGTCATGTGTGTGTGTGTCACATTTCATATGTGTAATTAAGATGTATGACTTTTCTGCAGAAAATTTAGTGTATTCAAGACGAGCATTGTAGTATATGATAAGCATATATTGAACTGCTATTTCATGCTGATTGAAGCCAAAGGTGATATATGCAGACGAAAGGACATATAACAAGAGACGTAACACTTGACACACATGTTACGTATTGTACCCAGAACAGTGTTATGTACTGCTCACAGCTCCGTCGTTTCACATAGCTACTAGGTCTCGCCCTGAAAGGCAAAGAACAAAATAGTGTAATTTCTCAAACGCAACATGGAACATGAATGCTAGGATATGATACTTCGAAACAGTCAGGAATTTTCCCACCCTTATTCGAATATTTTCTTCTCTTAAAAGACTGCTTTTTGGAGATGTTTCCATGTTCTTCCTAAGTCACTGAAGCCAAACACACTTAACAGTAACCTTACAGAGACGTAATTAATATTTATTTATTCACTTTCATTACTCAAAAATTTATGGTACCTCTAGTCAATAAAGTTTCATGCAATAGACTCCAAATTGCCTACTATAAATATCTTATGGTTAGCGCGAAATAAATGACGATTCTTAAATCCAAATAGTTGCCTCGACACCTAACAGTGAATCTGAAGAACTGTTTGATAATGCTCAGCACATTTTTTAGCTCGGCAACGGAAGAAAATAAAGAATCAGGTACACGTTCTGTCTAATATACTCCTGGAGAAGGCTTCTTCATTATACTTGTACATTAAGCAGACTACTGCATGTACCGTAGAGCCATATCGATACTTTTACAGACACAAATCTCAAACCTAACGGGAATCGAACTTTGTCGCCCAGTCCATAGACAATTATTTTACTAAAGTATGCTTCCCGACTCAAGACGTTCCATCTCTAGCCCTAATAAAGTAATAAAGTGTTGTCTTATTTGAAACGACTTACAATCACAGGCACATTACAGTTCTTCGCCTCAAATTTCTCTTTTCGCTCATATGAAGAGAAAAGTTTAGAGTCGCATATATACTTTTCCATTATTAAACTGAATTTAAAAATTAAAAAGCCACATTTCTTTCTAAATGAAGACAAAAGCTTTTTCGGCACAGACTTCGCCTGACAGTTACCAGTTTCAGCAAAAAAAGTTATAATAGAGTAATAAAAAATACATAATTGAATTTTTCATTATGCCTTTCCTCTCTCTGTTATATTATGAAGTATGGAGCTAAAAAGAAGTCCAAACAAACGCTTAAATTACTTCTGTCATACGCTGTACGACCATGACGTCTTGTATTGCAGACTGAGTTGAACTCTAAGCATGCATGACGTGACTTTTCTGTCACTCGGATTTCAGAATTTTAAAACCTTAAATAGAAGTCAGAATTCAAAGGAACATGCCAGTATTAGAACAGACAGTCAACCACGGATGCCCTGCATAACCTAAAATATCACTCGTACATCCCAAAATTTGTTTTATTCATACCATATATCCAGTGTAGAGAAACAAAAATTTAAAATCTATTGTGACAGGAAATGCACGATCGACACCGTTAGTACATAAGATAACACTGTTAGAAAAGCCTGATTCAGTTACAGCCATACAAGTGCTGCTTATGCATTACCCTGCTTACATGATATTTATATTTCCTAATTACGATATTACTAATAAACTTGAATAATTTGTTTTATCTCAATTTATATCCGTAAATTATATCCTTCCGTCAACAAAGAGACCGTACATAACAATGGCAAGATTGTTTACACAAGTCTTTATCTATTTCTGCAATATTTCTCAAAACAAATTGTATGGTCTTTGAAGAGTATCTGAATGGAATAATGAGTTTATTACAGATATTTTACTTTGTTAACTTCATCACAAATCTCTTTTCTGATTTGTTTTACAGATATAGCATTTTTGCAGATATGATATCATGTTTTTTGCTTATACTCGTATTCATACAAACTCTGTGTTTCCTGCCAGTAACTTACACTGTATATAAGAGCTCACATCACATACCAATAACTCTGCTTTCCCACACCTTCATGACTCCTCCTGTTATCCTTCAAGAAGCAAAGTAGGCCTACTGTGTGTGTGTGTGTGTGTGTATGTGCGTGTATCTGTGTGTCTTCTTTAGACTTACCCACATACTGCCTGGTTTTCATGAAATTTGGTACGTACGTTCCCATAATCGATAATAACAAGGCTTCACTGACCGATATATTTCGACTTTTCCTCAGACCATCAAAAAATGGCCTAGTATATATAAAACTACACCAGAGTCGCTTATTTCTACACATTTTCCGACTCACTATTTCTGTCATACTGTCATTCGTTTCTATGCAGGCCGAGTTATTTAGGGATCTGTCAAGCTACAAACTAATAAACGGGTTCACTTCTTGATTAAATCAAATAATGCATATTGAGTGAAGATTTAAAGCCCTAAATATGTATTTCTTGTAATTTGGGGTTGTTTGAAGGTTTTATTTGTGTTCTTTCCTCGTTGTCGAGTCAAAAATGAAGCAAATAAAAGTGACTGTAGCTGCTGCACAGTAGCACAGTAACTACACTGCGCATTGGTGCACGAACCGTGGACTACGGAAAAAAAAAACATGTAAGCTCTGTACATTTCCTTTTCTATACAAAACAAAATACTGGAACATCTATTTAACTTCCAACCACTCTATTTCATTGTATCATAATTTCAGAGGATTTTATGAGCAATAATTGTCCTCTCCTTTCACCTGATCACAATTAGTGTCCAGGTGCTTTGTGAAGAGCAGATCAACACTGTGGACACTTCGGGTGTTTTTGAATTTCATTAAATTTCTAAGCCGACATTTCCCGACCAAGATTCCCATGTAATTGCAGTCCGGTGGAGATGAATGCTAGTACATGACGGCTCCCACAGGAATTCCAATTAATCTGGACGTTGCTCAGAGTGGTGAGAGAGGTGGTGGAGAGGGGCGGCTCGGCATTACATCTGTGGCAAGGTGAACATCCTGCTAATATTCTCTTGCTGGTCAGATATTTCTTCGGCAAAATAATTGCTCAAACAGACCGGTTCATATTGGCAAATAATTCCACATTAGCAGGTAATAACTTAGTTGGTATGAAAAGAATTCCCATCTTTCTTACGATATCGCGGTGCCCTTTCTCATTTTAATGGCAAAGGTTGGGTATACAGAAAAGTGTCAATTAGTTTGTAACCTGTCATATCCGGCTGCCTGATATGCTGTGACAGTTCTGTACTCTCCAGCACCTATTGTCAGCAGACACGTCCCTGGCAATATGTACTCGTGTCTCCACGAAAAATACATTAGAGTATTATGATTAAAATATTCCATTGAATATTATGACTGCATCGGGGTACTTGAGACACTGCCCGTAGGGTATATCCTCTACACGGATTACGTAGCAATGGGTCTCTATGACACGTTGTCTCTATTGGTCAGAAGTCTCCATCACGATCAGAAATCTTCCTATAATAAAATATACCATATGGTAAAATAAATACATATTGAATCTCATCGTGTAGTTTACTAAAATCCGATTATATAAAACTTGGATATAGTAAAGTTATTTAAGCAAATATTAAATAAATACTCTACCCGCTGAAACTGAAGAATTACTTTGAATAATTTCGAAATATGTACTGAAGCTGGCAATTACGAATGTTATGGAATTATTATCGTTATTATTTTTGTTATCACTTTTCATTTAAAATATCTTTCAATGCGGCATATATTCGGAGCGCTAACCATGTCCCAGGCAAACTTCGAAAAGTGCAGATATGTTATTCCACTCGGTAATAATGGTCTAATGAATAAGGGCTTCACAAGATAAAGAAGAGTTACCTGGTGGTCTGTGTGAAATGTAAAAACAGTGTGGCACATACGGAAGATTACCAAACCACGCATATTTTAAATTGGAGGAATACTGACATCTCAATAATAAACGGCTGCGCAAGATGAAGTATGGAAACTGTGGAAAAGGCAGAAAAGTACATTAAATACGATAATAGTAGACTAAAAACTCCAGTGTTAAACTTTACAAGTATGAAGTAGTACACTTAAAAAGGGCACCTGAGTATTTTTCTACTTTTGGTCGGAATTCCCCTGTAAGTGAATAATTTTTTTCAGTTATTGAAGTGAGAGGTCACGTGTAGGAATTTAATTTGGCTGAAGTACACGCACAGTTGCAAGCTGTTATGGAAAGTTAATCATTGAGTTTAACAACAGTATTCACAAACATAATTTTTATCTGAGTTACGGAATCTGTATGGGTCCCTCAAGACGTGAAGTGCATTTGTATCAAATTCCGTTTTTTCGTCCTTGGTCAGCAAAAAAATGAAAATTTCCTGTACAAAATTGCAGGTTCAATTTCTTCACCCCTAGCATCACCATAATTCTGACGTGTGAACAGAAGTGACCTAAACCAACATATTGGGAACTAAAGGAGGCCATGACTTTCAGTTATAAAGGCTGCTCTATGTTCATCATACGTCATGATTTTACCTCCTATAATGTCGCATATAATTCAGACATAAGAAGCGTTACTTACCATAAGATATCTTGCTCTGATTTATTAGCAGAAAACGGCAAAATATGAAAAATGTCCAACCAATTACTTCAGTTTGCTGCCAATGTGTCCCCTAATTGTGTTACTGTGTTAGGACCCTCTTTTGCAGGCCTATACACATCAAGTTACTCCGAGACTCTCGATCTACGACAAAAGAGTGATAGACAATTACCCAACGATATGAATTCTCCCACTTTGCCCTACACATGTGTTAAAGACCGTCACTTTTGTGTCGAAATGAGAAGTAATTCAGTACCTTGCAAGGCTACCCCTCCGTCGCATTATTTTGGCGGCGTAACAACGGGTTTCCGTAATACCAGACGTAAAAACCTTGTTTTACAGCACTTTGTTTAACGAGTGCTATAGTCTTGTAGTTTCTCCCCATGTTAATATATAGGTTTTTCATTTTAAACGTATTGCGAAATTCAACGAAATATTAAAGTAACACTCCATAAAAACGTGCGGTTTCCATGCCTTACGTATTTCTAGAGTATGCAGTAGATAGAGATATACGGTCAGCCGCAAGCTCCTGCCGCTTACAGCCTTTTCGTACTTTGACGTTCAGGTAACCGTGTATCGTGATAAATTCTTATAATAAAACCAACTAAATGCACTAATTTCTCAAATTTATTTTTGGAATAAAACTCTGCATGTTTCGGACAGTTCCTCTGCCCATCATCAGGATTTTTTCACTGTACACACAGCAATGATATATGTCATACAGGTTTGCTGACAGCTTGTAAGAAATTAGTTCATCTAGTGGACTTTATTATAAGAATAAGCATTTACGTACTCTTGGGGTAAGATTTCCGGTGGACTGGAGAAAAGGGGTGTAACGGATGACTGAAGAAAAATTTCCGAACTTTTAAAAATATTGTGATACTACATAGTCATATTTTGATAAAGCACTTTATTGTAATTATTTTAAAAAATACAACATTTCAATTTACCAAAAAGTTATTATTTAATATTAATATTGTGTGATGCTTATATTTCCTATTGGTCACATCCTGGCACATTTATACCACAAGGAAGGGGAACAGTTAATAAGGAGGCAACGGCTCGAGATGAATGATATCGCAGTGAGGAACGCCATTACATCCTTCGTGTTAAATACATCTGATCAAGAAAGAATTAACAACATGATACAACAATATAAGTTATTCGCAAATTATCTACCAGCCACTGATGTTTTAAATGAACTTTATGAAATTAAAAATATCTTCATGAATTGTAATATTTTATTATTTTTGGAAACCGAACACACAAACAAACATGAATGATTTCTACGTGATATAAAGATAGCAAAACCAAAAACAGTAAACCATAATCGTACAGTTTACCAAATAAAAAATAACAAGGGGTACCTTACAGTTATAAAAGCACAGTAGAAGTCAATTTTGCTACACAAATTCTGTAATATAAAAGTCCAGAAATATATGATACCTTTGCAATGACACTTCGGTATCTTCCCGCTTTCGTTCAATAGTTTGTCCTTTCATGCATAAAACTTCTTTTATCCCCAATAAAATTTTATGCATTACCAACCTTTCGATGAGTGTAATCCGAAGAGTTATGTTTTGTAAAACGTTTCAAAATATCTTTAAAATAACTACAATCCTATTCAGTGGCAGTGGAGGTAATTACCAATAATTCAATTTGATATGATAACATGTTGCAAGAACATAATTGAAGCAACATTGTTGTGTCCACAACTACCAATATACCTAGAAAGAGTATATACAAATTTCTTCACTTAGGACAATATGGCAAGGATGTTCATTATTCATTCGTTTGGTTTCGGCGCTAGTTCGAGAATAATGAGCCGTGTTGTAATAACAATTATCAGTTGAGTTTCAAATTACATTTTTTAAAACACACAATATTTTGTATGAATAAAATTTCTCATAAGTGGTAAAATATATTCATACGTCTCCTTCCCACATTCAACTGTCTCAACAAACCAATGTAATTTTAAGCAGTCACTTTATGTAATGAAGACAAGACAGGTAATTGTGTAGGTTACTAAGCGCACAAATACAAACGACTGAAGAAATTCCTACATCATATTGTCTTGAAATAAATATGTAGATTTGAATTAATTCTGACATAACTCGTGCTGTATTTATAAAAATATTTTAAATAAAAAATTATAATTTTTCGTGAGTGCTTAACAATGAAAGTTTTCAGCGGTTATTTCCAATAAACTTAACAACTAAATACAACCAAGAAAACTTGGTCACCACTTAACCTACATATGGTATCAAATTCTTAACTTGCAGTAATAATATGGCACCTTCGCAAATACAGTTTAAATGATGTACATTTCCATTGCAGTAAATAGGTACAACAGGGGCAGATAATAGCAGTATCTGAAAAGTAAATGCTTCCTGGCTATTTCCTTTGATTCCCATTTATCTTCACCAATTTCTCTATAAACATACTTAACTTAAAGGATGTACTATTCATTTTAGACGAACAAAATTAACATTCAAATACACATTAATAAACTAGTAAAAGTTTGGTGTAGCAACAGGTAGACTTAATGCCCAAATGTATCCATGGTGCAGACACAGGAGCATTTGTGGGCGCGGTCGAATGACATTTGCCTGAATGCTTCGTACATGTCACAATGAGTAAGCAGGACGAATTCGCGACCTCTCTCACCCACTTGGATCTTTATTTGATAAATGGTTGGATGTTTCTTTTGGAATATTTACTGCCGTCGTTTTAATGAATATTTTCGTCTACTTCCAGGCAATATTTTTACGGCTTTTATTAACCTATTGAAGCCTACTGGTTGCGTGCACCAACAGGTTTAAAACTTTAAGAACTGGCATTCTGACCTCAATATATTTGCGTAGAGAAGAAAACCAACTAGATGCTAATGAATGTTTTATTTCACTTATAAGCCGCCCAACATGTTTCGGGCACTTATATGCCCATCATCAGGAGGTCAAAACTATACTTGTGTTATTGCCGCATACGTCTTGGTTGCTGGTGGTCGGCGGTCAGGTGCAGAGCAGCAGGCTGTGCGTCCGGTGGGAGGGAAACTGTGCGACTCAATTGAGTGCAATAAAGCATTCAGTAGCATCTAGTTGGTTTACTTCTCTACGCTTATACTACGATGCACGGACAAACATACATCAAATTCTCACTATATTTATTTGTTTTGTATTTATCTCAGAACAAACAGCAACTTCTGCCCCATATAACATAAACTGATTTGTTTTTTTATAACCAAGATGAAAAGTGTTTTTTTGAGCGGTACGAACTGGGTGTTTAAATTAAGCGGCATGCGCTTCTTCTTTAAACGGTTAATATAAAGGTTTATGGATAGCTCAGTTCTGAAGCTCATACTTTTGCGCGGGTTCGACACGGCCTCACAGGAAGAAAGTCCAACTCTCCTGCCAGAGTCCTCGCCTGCAGATAAACCCAAAATCTCGTATCAACACATGGTAGAACTGTACAGCAGTAATAGTCTGTATTGCACACTTACATGTCCTTGAATATGTTGAGCTTCACATAGTAGACTTGCTCCTGTACTAAGAGGTTCACATAGCTCAGAATTTGTTGTTGCAAGGAACAATGATGTCATCATGTTATTCCAAAGCGGTAGATTTACTCTGGACTTCACTCGATACAGTTAAATGACATAGGCCGTGCCATAATGCAGGCAGTTATTCGGCGAATCTTGGCGGCCGAAGCTGGGTTAAGCTGGGTTCCGATTCCAGGCAGTCCATGTAAGTTTTATGGTAGATTTGGCAGGTTCTTCTCTGGACACTGCTGCAGCTACATTTGCCTTTCTTCCAGGCGAAAAGACGGCGAGGCCATTAGAGGTCTCAGTTGCAAGACAGTCCCGACCCCCAAAAAGAAATTAGGAATGTGCTAATTGCAGAATTATTTGAGCACCACGTGTCCCGATATAGCTACTTCAAGGTTTGTGCACAATACACAAACACGCGAAAACTCGGATTATTAAACTGAAAACCGTCTGGGAGTGCTATTATAAGGAATGTTCTTATCCACGTGGCATTCGGCTTCAAAAGCACACATTTGGGAAGATGAACTTGACAGCCCTAAAAGAAACTTCTAAAAATCCAAGATGTCCTTTCTAATACAGTAATTAATTTCACGTATTATAAGCTGAGATGAAAGACAATGAATTATAGAGTGCCTCGTGACATTTCAAAAGCAGACTCTGAGGATTATGGGATAATGAATGTGTATCCGAAGTCGCGGTGAAGGATGTTCTTAGCATGAACGTCTCTTTATAAGTTCTGATATCACCGATATATAATCTTATCAATAGAAAACCTGATGCATATTCTTCTTGAAGTTTTATTTCATGTCAGGAATTTATGCGGATTTTTAATTTAAACCTGGGCTTCAGCTGTCGTGAGTGTGCCGATCACAGATTCTGCTTTTCAAACTTTGTTTCCAAAGACTATTCTTAATTTCAACAATACATAAAGAAAATGAAATCAAGAAAAATTTCAGCGCACAATTGTTTTCATATAACGGCCGAAAATTTTAACAACGTTTCCAAACAAACGGACATGTTGCCTGCTGAAAGCACTTTATCACTCTTTTAAATATCTACAAATGGCCCAACAAAAGTGATTCATTTCTGCAGGGCGAACATCTAAACGACAAATGTACTCGTATTTCGGTTTGAAGCGGTTAAAAAGGTTCATGTAAAATTTTGTATTGAAAATCTTAGAAATCTGCAAAACTGTTAGGCCCAAAACTAGGGGGAATCACAAAAAGTGACATTTAGAATGTCTTCACCTTCTACTCGAACTAGTTAGTTACTTTACACAGTAATTCGGATAAAAACTGTTCCACTGAGTCATCTTCACTCCAGAAGATGACTGTACGCTCATGAATGATGAAGTATGACTTCTTCCAGCACCAACATTACTGCAACAGAAGAATATTTATAATGGCGCCACCATCCGATGTCGGTGCGAAAGAAGAAGAAACAAGAGTTTAATAAGGAGACATTTTATACACTTATATTTGAATATACTGGGAATATTACATTACTAAATTCTACTTGCATGTTTAGACACCAGATATATATGGCTAGTGTTAACGTAACTGTCCGAACTGTAGTAGTAAAATCTAGCACAAAGTTACATAACTTTGTATCTAATTTCCACAACGGTGTCTGGGACTACTGGGATCCACGGTGATTGCCATAGTAAAATACTTACTGTAATGCTTCACATTATACTAGCAAAAATTGAGTAAAACTCTCAACTAATAATGTGCTACAGCCGCATCCTCAACAATTAGAGCTAGGATTAATTTCTACGGACCGCCAGATCCACACCGCCGATCGATTATTGGACAAAAGGCTAGCACGAAACAACAATAAGCAGAACTTAAATAAACAAAAATGTGCAATTTGTTCTACACAGACACTTTAATTTAATTTAATTCATATTATTCCTGGTGACGCAGAGCCGACTGACAAATCAAACACATGATTTTTTTACATTACTAGAAAGGGACGATATGAAATGCCCCAGCGGTATGTAGAAAGCAGCGATTTATTAATTATTTATTGTATTTAATAGGTACCGTCTTTACGGTGGCCTGCTACATTTTAATCACATTTTCTAAAAAGATTTATAAAACTTTAAAAAAACTCTACGCAACAGATCTTGCTTTATGGTCGCAACTGCCTCCCGAATATCACGTTTCAGCTTCACTAATGTGTATGAGCGACTTCTGTACACGAGTTGCTCCAAGTATTCCTATGGGTAGTAATGTGGTACCGCCAGTTTCGGGGAACGTATTTGCCACGAGATGTCTCCAACACTTGAAGTAACCGACGGAAGAGATTGCGAACAACTTCCACACTCCGTCGAGCAGTGTGTGCTGTGCCTACAACTTGCTGGGAAGTGCAACTTATCAGATTGCACACCCAGTGCCTCCATCTGAGGAGCCAAGATATTCTGCAACATCGCTACGTAACACTCAGCAGGTATTGTAACGCTTCCGCTGTTGTGGACCCACAATTCGAAATGCTCCTACTGCAAACATACTGGTATTTTAGGTGAACGCAATGGCTCTTCTTGTCGTTCTCTACGATGTATTGGTGCCCTATATCCCGTATTTTATCTATTAATAAAATCCGATATATTAAAACGCTCTTTGTCGCTCATTAACGCATTATTAAAAACACTTCGGTTTTCGTTGACATTCCTAACATCGGGTTACAAATTCCACTCCAGACACCCTAACATGCAGAAAAGCTTCTGGACAATATGTATCTCGTAGGGATAAAGATTCTGTTCCTACAACACGAGTCCTTTACACATTCTTATAATAAAAGCCAAAAAGATGCACTATTTCTCAACTTTATTTTGGTAAAGAACTATACATGTCCATCATCAGGAGTCTTAGAACTGTATTCACAGCAATAGGTATTTGTCATACTAGTTACGTTGACTGTCTGTTAGAGAGGTCAGGACGGATCCTGACCTCTCTAGCAGACAGTCAACATAAATAGTATGACAGATAACAAATGCTGTGAAAACAGTATTAAGAGTCCTGATGATGGACAGTAAGTCGGCCCGAAACATGTAAAGTTCTTTACCCAAATAAAGTTGAGAAATAGTGCATCTTATTGGCTTTAATTATAACAATATATCACGATGCACGGTCTTCTGAATGTCAAATTCCTTTACATATGCCTCGCATGCCAGATTGTTTCCGAGCACACAGATGTGCAACAGATTAAAACGTTTCCCTACACTCTCGATGGCTTCTTCAGCATGCGCAGTTCTTGGCGCACCCTGAGCAATGTCTGTTGCACAAACGCTGCCTTCAAACGAACGTTTCTGGCCCAAAATCCTGTTACGTGATGGACCAAGCCTACGGGCATTAAATTGAAGCGGCAAACGACGCATTGTCTGAATGACAGAGTACAAGTATGTGTTGTAATGACGGAGTAAAAGTGTGTGTTGTAATGACGGAGTACAAGTGTGTGTTGTAATGACGGAGTAAAAGTGTGTGTTGTAATGACGGAGTAAAAGTGTGTGTTGTAATGACGGAGTAAAAGTGTGTGTTGTAATGACGGAGTACAAGTGTGTGTTGTAATGACGGAGTACAAGTGTGTGTTGTAATGACGGAGTACAAGTGTGTGTTGTAATGACGGAGTACAAGTGTGTGTTGTAATGACGGAGTACAAGTGTGTGTTGTAATGAAACGAAGAAGCTGCGGTCCGAAGTTTCATACTTCAAGAGCCATTGCCACTGTACAGGTTCTAAAATGGCATGATGCCATATTGTGCCCGGTGTGCCTTACCCACTCGAAAGTCAAAAGCGCTATCTGAAATGTGTCAGTCTTTTCTGCGTCACTCTGTGTTGTACGACAGTCACTGGACACTTAAGGAAGGAAAGCAACGAGCGGAACACAATAAACGTGCGGGAAGATTATGGCTGAACTTTATTCTCCTTGCTCCTTTCTAAAACCTGACAAATCTGTGTCCTACTTCAAATTTCGATTGTGCTAAATGCGGCTAAGTAATTGCACTAATTATGTGGGTACCCTAGTTAATTGTTTAATAATACTGACAACTAGTTCAATTTATTAATAAAATAAGATAACATAAATTAATCTAGGCGAGGTTCAACTGGCATAAATATTACCGCAAAACGCATTAAGGTTACAGTCGCTAACTGCCAAAATTAAAAAGAAAAAACAATTGAACTACAGAAGAAAGTATTTACAAAAGACGTTGAAATGTACGAGCGTCTAAAGCACATTGCCAGTCTAGAGTAGAAAGCTTGGGACTAGCTAATTTAAGTAAAGTAAATCAACGTCTTTTTAGCAGGAGAACATCGATTTTTAAGTGCAATTTTATTAATGCTTTGCACAGAGAACTTTTAAGAACAAAAACAGAGACAATATAAAGGGCCTTATGTTATCACTGTGAAAAGCGACAATAATTCAGGAACACACATAAACAACTGTGACTTAAACAAAGCCAACTTGCGCGGAATACTGCAAATAATTCCTAGAAATATGGGAAAATTTCATTAAGATAAACTTCACATTAAAAATGCTAAAAAATAAATAAATAAACAATTAAAGTTGTTGACAAAAGGAATCTGCCGCTCCTCGAAAAACGTGCAAAAACTGTTCATACAGAAGCGTCTAAGGAGATCAGATCAGATTCAGGACTGGTGTTGTTTATTTTTATTGCAAACGGCAAACTAAGAAGGTTTTTCCTCCTTCTCTCTCATTAGAAGAGGGCCACATACAAGATGCAGCGTGCTTCAAAGAAACTCCATTTAGGATTCCATAGACAGTTTTTCTTGCCAGTACGTGTAATAGAGAATCAAACAATCGTACTTAAGCACCACACGGAACGTAGTTTTGAAACGAGCAAAACACTTTGTCAGAGACCTGCGATACAAACTGAGATTCTCGAGATAAAGTATTGAAATTTCTCTTATGAAGCGGGTTTGCTTGAAGAAAAAGAGTTCTTCTTCTTTCAGCAGAAGTAATGTGTACGTTATGTACAATAGACCTCGCACCGTTACATATGATTATCGTGTTCATCACTGTTCTGGTAATAATCAAAGTATCTAATAGGTGTAACTCGTGCACTGGTAATATAAGTGCAGAATTTAAACCATATAGCTTTTTTCATGTATTTAATTTTCAGAAAAAGTATGCCTACGGAGCGGGGGGGGGGGGGGGGGTATTTTTTTAAAATAAAAAAAAAAAAAATTTTTTTTTTTTAAAATTTTTATATTTATTTAATTTTCACTTTCCATTTGGGTTTTAAT
>Ga0131853_10001786_pt1 | contig 38436 bp, 22 predicted proteins | sample TergutLab28metaG_FD_92764 | JGI IMG/M metagenome (GOLD analysis project Ga0131853, IMG submission 92764) | Labiotermes labralis P1 segment gut microbial communities from Petit-Saut dam, French Guiana - Lab288 P1 (version 2) (version 2) | ecosystem: Host-associated > Arthropoda: Insects >... | reverse complement strand
TTTACCGGATTACTCATTACATAAACAAACAAGTTGGCACTCTGCAAAATAGACAAGTTACAATCCTGCATGTTGTGGATACCCCACCATGGGTCAGGCTGGGTAAACCGTCCAGTCCTTGGGTTATATGACCGGAAGCGTAAATAATACTCCCCACGTTCCCAATCCCAATACTCACCACTGAATCTAAACGGGTTATTGTTCGCCACAGGACTATCCGGCGGGGCCGTTAGTCCATCTGCAAATATTTCATTGCCAAACGCATCATATCTATACGTCATTATTACATTGCCGTTTAAATCTACACGCTGCACTACATCTCCACGGCCATTATACAAGTAATAACCATGGTGGTGACTGAATATACGGTGGTTTATTGCAAGCCCTATATGGAACATATTAAACACTTGGCCGCCTGCGTTGCGCTCCAGTACTATCTGGCCTTTTACCCATACATGCTCTACCCTATGGCCGTTTACATTTCTTGTGTGCCGTAATCCATCTGCCCTATAGGTATAGTCTGCCGTCATTCCCGGACGCGTTACGCGTGTTAGCATGTTTAGCCCGTTATATGTCCGGGTTTCCACTATCCCGCCGGTATTGCTTGTTAGCTGGTTGCCGTTGCGGTCATAGCTAAAATTTGTGATGCTTGCACCGGTACCTGTTCGGGTTTCTCTTGTCAAACGGTTGTTTAGGTCATACAAGTTATTTACTGTGTAGTTGTGAAGCGAGCCACCCGTTGATACCATGCGTGTACGATTACCACGCGCATCATATTCAAATGTTCGGACTCTTGTTGTACTCCCGGTTATTACCATCTGTTCGCGAGTTAAGCGTCTTGCCATATCGTATGTGTACGTTATTGTGCGGTTTAGGTTTGTGCCATGATATGACTCATTAACTGTGTGGATATTCCCGTCTAGGAAGCGGGTATAATTAAACCGCGATATAACAAGGGAACCGCGATTATTCCATACACTTATCACTTGGTTTGCTAGATTAAATGTGTACAGTGTACTTATACCGTTTCCTCGGGTTATTCCTACTATATTACTGTTAGCATCATAGCTATAAGTTGCCAGCACTTCACCTGCTAACCAACCATTATGGGTTCTTCTTTGCTGTACCCGCTGGGCCGCATCATAGATGATTGTCTCGTACATGAATGTTATACCGCCTACAGATGTCCTATGAAGCGTTATGTTATCTGCTGCGTTGTATGTGAAATAGTGCCTTATATTGCCCGTTTCTGTCTGAAGTGCTATTCGGCCTTGCCCATCGTATACATATGATATCAGATGATGTATTGACGGACCAAACAGTTGCCGGAATTCTACTGCACCGGTCATATAATATCCCTTAAATTCAATATCCGAGTGTACATTGCTTACTACTGCACGTCTTTGAACTACCCTGCCCATATTGTCATAGCTATATGTGACTGATACGCCATTACGGTCGGTGTGTGTTAATACCAGACTGTTTTGGTCGTAGGTAAATGTTTCGGCTTGGCCCAGTGCATCTGTAATACGGGTTAACCTGCCACGGTTGTCATAGGCAAAAGTGGTGGTTGCTATGGTATTAGACGTTGAGGGATGACCCACTCTTTGGGTTAGGATATTACCTGCTAGGTCGTAGGTAAACTGGGTTGTTATGCCGTTGTTAGCCGCAGTGCCGCCTGTACGGGTTGTTATTAACCTGTTATGGCGGAAGGTGTTTACCGTTTCTGCCCATTGGCGCGCTTGGAATTGCAGGTTTACCAAGGTCGCGGTACGTGTTACATTGCCGTTTCTGTCGTATTGGTAGGTCGTTATTGTGTGATAAGGTGTGCCATTGGCATGGGTGGACACTGGTTTATAGTGGCGGATTAGACGACCCAATGCATCGTACGTAAACATTTGTGGGCTTCTTCTAAAATCGTATGATCTTATTAGCCGCCCCATATGGTCGTATACATTACTGGCTGTATTCCCGTCTATATTTCTTACAGATGTTACACCGTGGATATTATACGTGAATGTATTGTTTATTCCCAATGACGTTTCTCTGGTTACGCGGCCTATTAGGTCATGAGTATAATGAATTATTCTACCGCCTGTTGTACCTTCTTGTATCATACGGCCAACACGGTCAAATAACACAAATGTTTCAATGCTTGGCGCATTGACAGAGTTGCCTAATTGGGTAGTAACAATCCGGGAATTGCCCGCATGGTCTATTACATCATCGTAACGGATTGTTACTTGGTTCATTGTTGAACCAGCAGGGGTTAATGCTCTTGTAATGGTTACACGGTCGAATAAATCGTATGCAAATGTTGTGCGTTGTGATGATGCAATACCTTGGAAATTTTGCGTTTCAATTATCCTCATACGATTGTCGTAGATATTGCGATGGACTACCGCATTGCCCGGGGCAGTTATGGTTAGGAGATTACCTAGCGGGTCGAATTGGTGTATATATGTTGCACCTAAAACGGTACGGTGATGCAGGGTGTTAAATAAATCATTGTAGACAAAGGTCTCGAACCCGCCATCTGGGTGATTAATTCTTGTTATGCGGCCTATACCGTCAAATATCCTGGTTGTTGTATAACCATTTGGGTCTGTCTCACTCACTACCCGTCCCAAAGAATCGTAGCTAAAACGGTGTTCTACTATTCCATTTCCATGGGCTAGGTTACCATATGAGTCACGTACGTTGGTAGTCCTTATTGATGCTGGTAGTGTAAAACCGTTAGAGTAAGTTAGCTGCGTTGTGATAAACGCGCTGCCAATACTGTCCGGAAATTCTCTTATTTCTATAATATTACCAAATTGGTCGTGGAAGAAATCGGTTCGTGAAAGCCTTGCCCCATTCTGGTAAATATTTGTTCTTATGATACTTCTTCCGTCTGCGGAAAGAGTATTTACATGCTGGACTGTTGTGTTGGCATCTGGCCTATATGTCATACGTGTCATAAGGCCAAAGCGGCTATCAAATACATAGTCTGTTACATAGCGTGTATTTGTACTTCCATGGGCTAATGGGTTTATAGATCTTATTAGCTGCCCATATTGGTCGTACGTAAAATGCTGTGATGTTACTCCTCTAAAATTACCACGATATACTGCCCGCACTATAACTGTTGGCAGCCGGTTGGTTGAAGCATGATATCCAAAGTCGTATGCCGTCATGATTACGCCCGAAGCGTTGGCTACAGTTTTCCGCTGATTAAGATGCTGATGATTAAAAGTGTAAGAAGTGCTTAGTCCATTATTTTGAGTGATAACAACTGAGTAATGATAGCCAACAGGCGGCCTGTCACGATTAGTACCCTGTACAAAAGCCGTATGGTCACCAAAGTACGCGAAAGATGTCCTCATGTACTGCCTACCATTGCTTACATGCATCCGTGACATAACCCTGAATGTATTACGGCTACCCATTACACCCATATTGATGGTTGCCTGAGAATACCTTATATCCAGCTGTGCCCCAGACGGATAGTTGACATTTTGCAGTAGCGCCATATACGTGCGGTGGCGTGGTGACTTTGTATTGAAGCAGTAATGAATAGGTGGGATATGATACTGGAACCAAGTAAATGAGCCAGCCTGATTAGTGATGGAACTCAATACAAAATCCTCATGAATACGGTTTAAGTTGATACGGTAAGTTGTTTGTGCCGGGGTTGTTATTGTTATAACACGGTCTGAAACAACTGCCTGATAACTGAAACTTATAACCTGCCCAATAGAATCAATTATCCTTGTCAAAAGTAGCGCATTGCCAAACGCAGCAATATGGGCATACTCAAAACGAATAGTATTATTAAATCTATCCCTCATGCCAATAATAAACTCATTATGAAAAAAGTACGCTGTGCCATTGTGGAACTGCAACCGCCGTGTAGAACGCAGGCTGCCGCTTACAAATGTTGTATCATTATGCAAACGCATATCCAAAAGGTGATAATCAACTATCGTATTACCATTAAGGGCAAACGAGCCTCTCCCGGGTACATACAACTCATCATGGAACAGATACGGCAAATCATATATCCAACCCACACCAAGGCCATGTATATTGCGCCGTGGTTGCGACGCTCCCGCCCCCGGGGTTAGCCTTCTAAAATCCGCCCTAGCAGAAGTGTATACCAAGTCAAGATTAAAACCAAAGCCACCACGCCCCGGCAAACTTAATATATGAGTACGGTATATAGACGCACCAGTATTAAGAGACACAGACTCATTTGCACCAAAATCAATAGCAAACGGATTAACCACCAAATGCGGAAGTGTACTCAAGGGAGTAATAGCAAGTGGTGCTTCGCTTTCGCTTATATTTAAGATTGCCCGGCCATATGCCAAAATAGCGTCCAGCTCATGAATACTGGATGGGATGCTAAAGGCTAGCAAATCAAAATCCAATGGGCGAAGCGCAGCAGGCTGCCTGTGATGCACCCGGGCTTCACCTTCAACAAACATGCCAGAAGTTTCAAGCCGGTAGTCTGGCACAATTGCCGTTGCATCCATAGCCTGTGCCACCAACATATCATGGAACACACCCGGCTGTAGCATAAATGTATACGGCTCAACTTGCAGGGCCGCGCCAAGGGCAAAGGCCGTTTCAATTTCAAGCACGCTGTGGTTTGACAAAAACATCTGGCGGGCTTCGTTAAACGCACGCTGGTTTGTAAACGCTACAAATATTGACTGTCTCGTTTCCCAATAATCGTGAGACATTTGGCCCACCCATGGCCGGTATTGTATTGCGTTTTCCAAGCCTAGGTCAGGAAAATTAATAATAGGGTGATTTTCTCGGTTAGGCTCGTCATGAATTGGGGGAAGCTCGTCCGTTTCTGGTTCTTCCAATTCTGGGTCGTATTCATCTGTCTCAGGTTCTTCTGGCTCCGGGGTATACTCATCTACTTCCGGTTCTTCTGATTCCGGGACATATTCATCCGTTTCTGGTTCTGCTGATTCCGGGGTATATCCATCAGGCTTGGGCTCTTCTTGTTCCGGGATAGATTCATCTTGCTTAGACTCTTCTGATCCTACGGTGTAATCATCTAGCTTGGATTCTTCTGACATCATGATGAAATCAACAAGTTCGAATTCCTCTAGCCCTAAGATATATGCCGCTGGTTCGGATTCATCTACCCCCGGGATATATACATCTTGCTCAGGTACGTCTTGCTGCGGGTGGTAATCCTCACTCTCGCGCTCCGGCTCTTCCGGCAGATATTCTTCCGGGTCTGCTTCATCCGGCTCCGGCAGATTTTCATCAATTTCAAGCTGGTCACGTTCCGCCTGCCAGCTATCCAGCCTGTTCCAATCATCCATTTGAGCCGTTTCGATAAAACTGTACGGTATGTGAAAGTTTTCAGAGTTCATAAACAGACTTATGTCACCCAGTTCTGCGGCAACGTTTATATCAAACCCATTTATAGATATAAACGGGCGGTTTACAAGGCGGCGGGCATTAACCTCTGCGGCAATATCAAACCCTTGGGCAAAATTTTCAAAACGCGCAAGTTCCGCTTCCCGCTCTTGGCTTGACGGTATGGATGTTAATATAGCCTGAGCCTCCGTATAACCAAATAACCCACTGGACATGATTCTTACCAGTTCAATACTATCGGATAGTGTAAAACCATCGCGTTCCATTATGGTAAACAACTCGGCAGTAATTGCATACGCGTTGACGGCGATATCCAGCTGCCTAAAAATCTGTTGGCGCTCATACTCAGTCAAACCAGAAAAGGTGGCGTCGCTATCTGTGAGCGGCGAAAGCGCCGCAACTTGCTGCAAATAAAAATCCTGTGATAAGTAATCCATGCGTGTTCGCAAGATTTCTTCTAATACTTCGGGGGCTAATTCGGACAGCTCGTTTTGAGGCAATAGGGCGTCGGCTTCTTCAATTGTCATCAGATGTTCTTCCGATGCAAGTGCCGCGAAGGACTCCATTACAGATAACATGCAAATGTCATCCATATCAAACCTGCCCGTAACTTCAGCCCGTGACATTAGATACTCATCTATCAGTTCTGTCATGGTAGGCGCATGGTTTGTAAACTCGGGTGGGCCTATGTCTATTGGCTCGATTACGGGCAAGTCTGCCCATATCGCTCCTTCGTCATAATAGTTAGGGACAGCAGCTAACGCTGTTGTTGGGGTCGCCATAATAACTATTAGCAATATAGCTAGCAGCTGCTTTAGGCGAATGTTTAAATTTTTCATCATTTGATTTCGCTCCTTATATAAGCACGCGGTCAAAACCAGCTTGACCATTTTTTGGGATGAATTTATACATATAGTATGCAACGGCTAATTCACTGTCAACAAATTATGCAAAATTAATACATTTTATGCTAATATTATGCGCAAACTGACACATGAAAAGCAAAGCTCGTTAGCATCTTAATTCTTTCTATAAATCTAATAGCATTTAGTACTCAAACAACAGTTAATCCGCCAGCATGCAAACGGCCTTTGACTGTGTTCGTACTCTTCCTTCAATACGGTGTATAACCTCCCCGCATCTTAAAATTGTGGCGTTGTCATATACAAACCTAAACATATCCGCAATCTTTCTTATATTTCTTAACACACCTGCCCTATAATGCAGGTTGCTGATATCTGGCGAACCGGTACCATGAAAAACCTCAACTGTGCGGGTTGTAACTTCAAGTGGTGATTCATGTGTGGGAAGTTCGGTGGTAAGCGGCATTTGCTTAACATCGGCAGTGTTGTTAATCCTACGGTATGCAGTACCTATCTTGACCTCCCCAGCATCTACCTGCCGCACCAACTCCGGTACGCCAAGCTTGCATATTCTCATATATTGATATACAACCCTCTCGCTCACCCCTATTTCATTGGCCATGATTTTGCGGGAATGAATTGGCGTTTTTACCGCACCTTTGCGGTTTTTCTTTGCTTTCTCACGCAGCAGGTTTTCCTTATGAAGCACTAGCTTAATGCGTATAGCAGTGGTTAGATTGCGGCGGCCTAGTTGGTTTTGGATTATCCATAGTTCCGCGTCTTTTTTTGATATGAAACGCAACTCTTGCACGTTATACGGTATGTCATGTTTTGTGCATATGGCATAGCGGTTGTGTCCATCAATAATTGCGCCTTTCCATACTTTTAGATTGTCACGGCAGCCTTGATGCAGGATGCTTTCTTCAAGCCCTTGAAGTTCGTCATCTGATAGGGGCGGTATTAGATTTTGAAATGCTGGGTTTATTCTAAGCGGCTTCATGGTCACCTCCAAGCTTGCCTAGTACAGCACTCATTAGCGCGGCTAAGTCAGTCAGCTTGCCGTGTATTTCCGGGTCTGCGGCTTTATAGCCTTCGGGCGGGGCGGCGTTTTTTATGAACTTAATCATTTTATCGGCCAAGGATAGCTGTTTCATGATTTCTTTTGGCAGCAGACGATGGGCTGTGCCTATTCTCATTTCACCTGATTGCACTTTTTCCAGCAACTCCGGGCTGCCTTGATCTTTGATTTGCATGTAGCGCTGAAGGGTTCCTGCGCCTACGCCTGCTTCGGCTGCGGTGGTCTCTTTGACATTAACTGTATCAATTTCCGGTTTTGATACTTTGGTCAAAGGCGATTTTTTGCTTTTCTTATCCCCTCCTGCTAATGATAAGTTCATTTTCGCCTTCTCACGCAACATGTCCATTTTCAAGACAGCCATCTCCATCCGCGCAACATCGCTAAGGTTACGGCGGCTTAGCTGGTTATCCAAAATCCAAACAATTGCCTCATCCCGCGAAGCCAGCGCTACCTCTACTATCTGAAACTCAATTCCATGCCAGACGCATATCTCAAACCTGTTATGTCCGTCTAAAATCACCCCCTCCCACAGTACAATCGGGTCGTGACATTTGCGGCTTTCTAGGATGTTTTGCTCTAGCTGTTCGCGTTCTTCCGCAGCTAGTGGCGGGATTAGGCCCCTAAATTCGGGGTCTACTTGTGGTAATGGGTTCATTTGTTCCTCCTTTTGCTACAGACGTTCCTGTTGAAAACCGTCCCGACGGAGTTGAAACCGCGAACGCTTCAACGCGGTTCTCGGCGACAGGCGGGGCGGATTTGAAACGGAACGGCTACGCACGCAATTTTGAAACCCAATATACACTGCGAAATTATGTTCGTCAATAGCTTATCAAAAGAAAATTTGTACGACCTCATTGGTTCCGCTAAGCATAAAACCCCTAACCCCACACCAAAGCTGTACAAATCACCATAAATTAGAGTAAAATGCCGCAAACCCTAAAAATAAAAAGGACGTGAAAAAATGCCACTACAAGACGCATGGAAACGCATTTCCCTAGACACAAGAGGCGAACCCGTAAAGCACGTATGGGACGAATACCTCGCCAAAGAAAAAGTTGTATACGCAAACATCCTACGCAACAAAACCACCCGCCTAGAAGGCACAGTAACAGAACTGGCCGAAAACTTACGCCTAACCCCCACCTACATGTTCGCCTTCCTAGACGGCATCCATGAAGCAGTAGACGGCCTGCCAGAATTAGAAACAATCGAAGAAGACACCGCAATAGCCTTCGATATCGAATACGACCGGCTATTCAAGCAAATGGTGGAATACAAAGCCGACGACCTGTACACCATGCCTGAATGGAACGACGTATTCACCCAAGAGCAGCAAAAAGAACTGTACAAAGAGCAAAAAAGCTCCCACACAGTAGTACGCAACGAAGCCAAAACAGGCCGCAACGAAGCCTGCCCTTGCGGCAGCGGCAAGAAGTTTAAAAAATGCTGCGGAGTTGCGTAAAGTGAAAGCCATAAAACCGGCCGGCGGCCCGGAGGCGGTAAGTCAAGCGGCTGCAATAATATCCGGCGGCGGTATTGCCGCTTTCCCAACAGAGACGGTATACGGCCTAGGCGCAGACGCTTTTAATCCAACCGCCGTGTCCGGGGTATACGCCGCAAAAGGCCGCCCCGGGGATAACCCACTAATCATGCACGTAGCCAACCCCGAAAAATTCTTCGAATTAACCCATAACCCGCCCCCCTACTCCCGCGCCTTAATAGAAGCGTTCTGGCCGGGGCCGCTTACCATTGTCGCAGAAAAGAATCCCAGCCTCCCGGCATGGGTTGGCGGCCATCCGCAAGGCACGGCGGACACAGCAGGCATAAGAATGCCGTCGCACCCGCTGGCACTGGCCTTGATAGAAGCTTCAGGCTGCATAGTAGCCGCGCCCAGCGCCAACTTGGCCGGTACCCCCAGCCCCACGCTTGCCGAACATGTGGCAGGGGATTTTGTAAATGGTGAAATAGATTTCATATTAGACGGTGGCGCGGTGCCGGGCGGGCTGGAGTCCACAGTAGTAGATGTAACCGGCCCGGAACCGGTAATACTGCGCCCCGGCGCTATCACGGTGGAAATGATAGCTGAGGCAATAGGCCTTATAACCCATGGGCCTGATATGAGTATGAACGCGGAAAACTCCACAAGTTGCACCACCAAAACCACAAAAAAAACCGAGCCAACAGCCCCGCCGCGCTCCCCCGGCATGAAATACCGCCACTACGCGCCCAAAGCGCCTATGACGCTATTAATAGGAAGCGAAAACGGCATAGCCGCATATGTGCAAACTCAATGTATAAACGCACAAAACCAGCGTGTAGGCATACTGTTAACGGAAGAAACGGAAGCCATATTGCGCCAAAACCTACCCGCCTCCCCATCCTTCCAATTCATAACCCTAGGTATCAAAACCTCCATAGAAACCATAGCGCAAAACCTCTACGCCGCCCTGCGTAAATTTGACGCAATAGGTGTGGATGTTATTTACGCCGAAGGGACAGCCCAAGACGGCTTAGGCATAGCCATTATGGACCGCATGAGAAAGGCGGCAGAAGGCCGTATAATTCACCTCCCCGAATAAATGCCATAGGAGCCGCCATGCTATCAAATTTCATTTTTAGTATAAACGCTGTTGCGCCGCTTTTTTTGATGCTTTTTCTTGGCTTTACATTCAAAAAGCTGGACCTCATTAGCGGCGGGTTTGTAACAAGCGGCAACAAAGTGGTGTTTTATATTGCGCTGCCGGCAACGCTATTTAGAAGCGTTTACACGGCAGAACTTGGCCAGCTTTTGGACATGAGGTTCGCGGCCTTCGCGGTAGTGGCTTCGCTTGCGGCGTTTTTTGGCATATGGCTGGTTATGGCACTGTTTGTTAAAAGCAAACCAATTGTAGGTACGTTTACCCAAGGCGCGTTTAGGGGCAATTTCGCATTCCTTGGGATGCCGCTGCTTATAAGCCTTACCGGGGACGCGGGTGCCGCCCGTGCCGCTCTTATTTTGGTATTTGTGATACCGTTATATAATATCTGTTCAATTTTTGTGCTGGCTGCCTGTTCGGATTCTGGCAAAAAAGTGGGATTCCTTACGATTATTTTCACTATCGTCAAGAATCCCTTTATTATTGCTATTTTCCTAGCGTTTGGGGTGCAGCTTATGGGGATTAGCCTGCCGTTTATGATTAGCCGTACGTTGGGCTATACCGCGAACATGGCCACGCCTTTGGCACTAATCTGTTTAGGGGCGGGTATGTACTTCCAAGGTTTTGACGCGAAATTTAAGTACGCGCTTATCGCTAGTTTGGTTAAGGTCGTTGTATTACCTGTTTTGTTTGTGGCTGCGGGTTATGCGGTTGGCTTTAGGGGCTACGACATTGCGGCGCTGCTAGTGCTTGGGGGTGTGCCATCAGCTATTGCCGGGTATGCCATGGTTGTGCAAATGGACGGCGACGGTTATATTGCCGCTACCATTATTGTCATCTCTACTTTTTTATCAGCGTTTACGCTTACGCTGTTTATTTACGCGTTGCGCGTGCTAGGGATACTGTAGTTGAAACATTGGGGTTGAATTTTCAAATATAACGTGTTACCCTGTGCGTAATTAAATATTAAAGGCAATGACGAAGAATAGTATATATTGCTTGATTTCAGAGAGAAGATGGTTGGTGCGAATCTTTATGAAGGCAATATAGAAGGCACTTCCGAGCTGTGGCTTGAAAGAGTTTATCTTGAGTAGATGTCAACGGGTTTCCTCCGTCATAGGGAAAGGCATAAGGTAAACACCCGTGCCGTAAGAGCAGAAGATTTCTTCTGAATTTAGGTGGAACCGCGGATTACAATTATTCGTCCTAAGCTAATTAGCTTAGGGCGTTTTTTATTTTAAAAGGAGGCATAAAAGTGAGTAAAGTGTCAATGGAAACAATGGTTAGCTACTGTAATCAGTACGGTTTTGTGTTTCAAGGAAGCGAGATTTACGGAGGACTGGCAAACACATGGGACTATGGCCCGCTTGGGTCACGTTTGAAAAACAATATAAAAGACGCGTGGAGATATTTCTTCATCCAAAACGCAGATAACAGCTATGAACTGGACGCAGATATTCTAATGAACCCACGTGTTTGGGAAGCAAGCGGCCATTTAGACGGTTTTTCTGACCCATTAATAGACTGCAAAAATTGTAAAGCAAGGTATCGGGCCGATAATCTGATAAGTGATTTTAATGAATCAGCAATCCCCGATAAAATGACGCAGCCGGAAATGCTTGCCTATATCAAAGATAGTAACGTCACTTGCCCAAAATGCGGCAAGCCCGATTTTACCGATATCCGCCAGTTTAACCTTATGTTTTCTACCAAACGTGGCGTTACACAAGATAACCAGACAACTATCTTTCTACGCCCAGAGAATGCCCAAGGCGAATATGTAAACTTCCTTAATGTTTTGCGTACAACCCGTGCCAAGATACCTTTTGGTATTGGGCAAATTGGCAAAGCATTTAGGAATGAGATAACCCCCGGTAATTTTATTTTCCGCACAATTGAGTGTGAGCAAATGGAGTATCAGGTATTCTGCAAAAAAGGCGACGACGAAAACCTATATGATTTCTTAAAGCAGCATGCGCTTGATTTCTATAAGTATCTGGGCTTTGAAGAGTCCAATCTAAGATTTCAGGACCATGTAAAACTTGCTCATTATGCAAAGGCCGCTTGCGATATCGAGTATGCGTTTCCATTCGGTTGGGGAGAAATTAACGGTACGCATAACCGCACAGATTATGATCTAAGCAGGCACCAAGAATATTCGGGCAAAAACCTGACATATTTTGATGAGCAAACCAATGAGCGGTATATACCTTATATTGTTGAATCGACATGCGGAGTGGGAAGGGCGTTTTTAGCGTTACTGTTTGAAGCGCTAGAGGAGGAAAAGCTAGACAACGATGATACACGCGTGGTATTGAGATTAAAACCGTTTTTGGCGCCATATAAAGTTAATATTTTGCCATTACAAAAAAATAAGCATAGCGCCAAGGCAAAGGAAATCTACGCTATACTAAGAAAGCATTTTATGACATCATACGATGACGCAGGCAGCATAGGAAAGCGTTATCGCCGTGGTGACGCAATAGGTACGCCTTTCGCGGTGACGGTTGACAATAATACACTGGAGAGCGGATTAGTAACGTTAAGAGACAGGGATTCTATGAAGCAAACAGATATCCCAGTTGATGGATTAATACAATACCTAACAAAAGAGATATCGCTTCCTTAAACAACAAACCGCAGACTTACATCTTAATAGCAGCGTACCTATAGATATAAACGGCCAAGGGGCAGGCACCCATGATAAAAAACAGCAGAACGGCCGATAGGAGTTGAATATATGACAGTACCCATAGTACTGTATGACGAAAATCACGAGAGGATGGGCGAAACATACCACCGCCGCGCAAAGCAGCTTGTGCGAAGCGGGCGTGCGGTATGGCTGGAAGAAGGCCATAGCCTGCAAATGATTCCATGCCAAGCCACCGAAATACCAGCCCTCCCTCACATCAAGGAGGACATTGTAATGATTGAAAGCATGCATAACAATAACGGCATACCCCCAGCCGCACCCGAAGCGCTACACCCATATCCAACCGACACAGGCCATAACGAGTTGCGTATGTACCTAGCCCGTCAAAACGTAGCCCGCAGAAAGAACCTGATCAGGAATATAATTGCTTACGTTCTGGTATGGGTAATTCTAGTTTTCCCCATAACTTTTATGCCCGTTGGCCATCGCAGTGATTCATTCGATTTCACCGTCGGCAGCAATGCAACAGGAGGGATTAGGCGCCAGTCTCGCAACACTTCAATTGATGAAATAAGAAATTACGAGATGCGGCCTAGCATCTCAGAACACCCTTTCACCGAGTACTTCATCGATAGCTGGCTTTTCCCCTTCAGGCATGACCTTCAAGCATATATAATCGAAAACGTTAACGAAAGCCTTTGGGATGCTTTTGGAGGCAGAGGCGTAATATGGACGGCAGAGCCGCACATTAATACCGTACAGTTTAGTAATGCACCGCCGCATGTAGGGGCAACGGTATCTGTAGGTACTACACGCAACAATAATTTTATGCCTTTCGTGGCAGGGATAATGGTTGCATGGGGTATATGGATTTTAAGCCAAGGCATAAAGGTATCACGGCAGAATATGCGGACCAGACCGGTAAGAGCCGCAAAGCCCGACCCAGTAGCGCTAGAGTACCAGCGGCTTAGCAACACAAACGATTACGTATAAACACCTAACACACCCAAGGAACCGCGCAAACAGCGGTTCCTTTTTAATATGTGTGATATACTAAAGCGAACTACTTTGCTACACCTCAAAAAGGAGGCATCACATGCCCAATCATATACACACAATCCCTGTGCTGGACGCACTGCGCGACCCGCAAGGCTGCGCCTTCTGCGTAATGCACAATAAACTAGAGCAAGACGCAATCAATTTCATTCTAGGCCCGGCCTATATGGAAAACGATGTCCGTACTCAAACCAACCGCTTGGGCTTTTGCACATCCCATCTTGAGGCTATGTACAATGGCCAAAACCGCTTAGGGCTTGCGCTGATGCTTCACACCTATATGCTTCAGCTAAACAAAGACATATCCGCTATAGTAAAAAACAAACTTCCCGCCCCCTTCTTTGGCAAAGATACGAACGGCCCGCTGGCCAAAATCCACACACATTTAGCCCGGGCCGGGAAATCTTGTTATGTATGCGATAAAGTAGGCAGCACATTCACGCTATATATAGACACATTCTTATACCTGTGGGGCAAAGGCGGAGACGACGCGAAACTCATCACAAGCCAAAAAAGCTACTGCCTACCGCATTTTACAACCCTAGTAGCGGCAGCAGATAAACTAAGCCGTAGTAAACGGGAAAAATTCTTAGATGAAATTGTAGCCCCCCAGCTAAAATACATGCAAGAGTTGGAAGAAGACCTAGAGTGGTTCACACTAAAATTCGACTACCGCTATGCAGACGAACCATGGAAAAACGCCAAAGATGCCCTGCCAAGGGTTCTGGGGCTACTGGGGAAAAAGGAGTAGCTATAATGCGAAAATTCTTTTCAACAGAATATGCAAAGCTCAAAGGTATGACCTTCACCGAAATACGGCAATATATATGGGAGTATTACAAGCTGCACTTCCTAGCTATAGGGATAGGCGCATTTATAGTAGGCGGCCTTATAAATATCTGGTTTATAAATCCACCAAAACAGGAATACCTCTATATTCCATGGGAGGCCGAAGCCGTCCCGCCAGAGTCTTTGGTATGGCTGTCAGAAGAATTAAGCGCGATTGTACCCAACCAAGAGCGATACCGGGTATTAGTACGTTCGTATGTACTGGGCCACGACCAAAGGACAAACCAGTCCATAGTTGCCAGCTTTCGAGCACGGCTATCTGTAGGCGATATCCACGCTGTAATAACCACCAGAGATGTCATACAAGAAAACTCCAACATCGGCCTGCTAAGGCACATGGGCGAAGTTATAGCCATAATACAAGAAACAAACCCATCCTTTTATGAAGAAATTTCAGAAAGACTGCTAACCATAACATATACAGTCAGCGAAGGACATGACATTACAGATATAATGGCCATAAGTTTAAAAAATGCCCCATTGCTTACAAGGCTAGGGTTCGAAACAGATGATTTATACTTGGGCATAATAGCCAACTCCTGGCATTTTGATAGAATTGCGCGCGCCCTAGCGGTAATATTTGAGGAGGGAATATGATGAGAATAGAAAGAGGTAATGACGGCAGCAAGTTCATGCTATTTATTATGGTGTGGGCAATTGCTTTTGTTTTTGCGCTAATGTTTGTAGTGGGGATAATTGGCGAGATTGTAGACTTAGACTTGATAGATATGGTATTTGACGCGCTGTCTTCGCCATGGGGTACGATTGCTTACCAAATCATAATATTTATACTACCGCTTGTAATTTGGATGGCGATTAAAAAAGAGTCGTGGAAGCCCAATTTCCCGGCCGCTAAGCTAGGGAAAAAGAATATCATAATCCTAATAGCCCTAAGCTTCCTGTTGCAGCCGCTTATGATGCTGATATCGGCTATATCGGCACAATTTTTTACCAACGATGTGGCAGAGCTTATGTACAGCTTCCAGCGGCACCCGTTCTGGCTGCAAATGCTTTCTATAGCCGTAACCCCAGCTATCTGCGAAGAGCTTGTGTTTAGGGGTTATATCCAGTCTAAGTACCGCGAACACACAATAAGAAAAGCCGCTTTGATAAACGGCTTCTTCTTCGCTATGATGCATTTGAACCTCCAGCAGTTTGCGTATACATTTGTGCTTGGGGTTATTTTTGCGTATATGGTGCATTACACACGCTCTATATGGGCGGGGATTATACCGCATTTTATTGTTAACGGCACACAGGTCAGCCTTGGGAGGCTGGTGTTTTCTATGGATGCCCCGGATATGCCGGCATATGCGGAAATTTATGTCGCACCCAATATAAGCTATGAAGTGCAGGGTATAATTGTACTTGGTATTATGACACTGGTATTGTCTCCGGCTATTTTCCTCTTATTTAGGGAATTTATTATGCATAACAAATGGCTGGTTGCCATTGAAAAAGTACGCGAACAGTCCGCCCAACAGCAAATGCAAGTACAGCCTCAGGCTTCCGAATATGAAAACGGCAATATATATCAACCTGACAGCAGTATCAACGTTAACGCCATGCCCGATTGGGCCAGCCCTATCAGTGATGCAGCACCTGCCCCCGAGTGGGAAGGTACCCCCGCTAACGAGTGGGAAAGTACACATAGCGCCATCCCGCAAATGCAGCAGAATGAGCCTGTAGAACCCTCTAAGATTGACCCTTACGCGATTGGGGTAGTTATAGTTTTTGTATTGTTTGCAGTGCTAGTGCTTTTGAGTTAGGCTACATAAAATACAAAGCCCCGTCGCAATGGCGGGGCTTCGCATAACAATATTTCTGTTCCTATCTTACCCGAAAGTAAGAAGCGTACATATAAAGTTCCACACCCAAGTCCTCAAAAGGATATAGCGGTGTTAGTGCAATATCCGTCCCAAAAATGATGGGGTTGCTATCCCGCCAGCTTGCAACCATATTACTGGCATAAGGCGTATGCTCCCATTCAGTCCAGTGATAGTCATGCCATTCTTCCCATGTATGGTTAGGCATCTCTATGTGATGAAACTCGGCACGGCTACCTGTAAGTACAAGATGGTCATACCCGCTTCCAGTCATTTCGTTGTTGGTAAACACTATAATCCTGCCGCCTTCGTCTAAAAACAATTCGTGTGTGGTACCAAAGCTTACCCACTCCAGCTGTTCGCCGCTTGAGAATGCGGTCATTTCCATCATGTGATATGCGCCGTTTGCATATCTGAATATCCTATAAAAACCGCCGTAACACCCTTCGAATGTTTGCTGAAAATGGACGATTATATCTGGTATACCAGTGCTGTCAAAATCAAATAACATAAAATAGTTAGCATAGTGATGTGAGTAACTAACATGGTATTCGCCGCCCCAAAAACTCTCGAACCGCTGGGCGTAGACCCATGGCGCTCCCGTCACCGCATTCCCATGCCGATCAAAAAACGCATATGGACTGCCGGATATTTGGGCGAAATATATTTCAGGCGCTTCATCTGTTGTTATTGCCTGATGGGTTATTGGGTCCCAGCCCAGCATGAACCGGCCGGTAGGTACGGTTACGTTTCTACCGCTGTCCCATACATATTCACGGCGGCCCACCCTTGTAAATATGCTAGTGAACTCCATCAAAAAGTCTGCGGCCACCTGCCAGCCATAATCACTAATTCCAGAGTCAGCCAGAACTATATCCCGCCATGGTGGCGAAGGCTCTGCGGCGTTAAGCTCCGCGTTGGACATAGCTAACCCCAGCTCCCACCCAAGGATTGCAGTAAGTTCTGCAAATTGTGCGCCCATGCGGTCAGGATGCCAATCTTCTGGCAGTTGGCCGTTTTTATTCTCAAATTCTCGTATAAACCAGAAGTCTCCGTATTGGGGGTATCCTTGGTTTTGCTGCATCCAAAAATAGCGTTTTATGCCGTTCTCGTCTACGAAAGTGACCCCACTCCAAGGCATTGTGCCATTACCTGCATAACTTGTGATAACAAAGGCCTCGGTTGGCGGCAGTTCGCTCACTAGCCCAAAGCTTTCAATAGGTATATAAATAAGTTGATCATTTATTATGTCGTGGCCAAGAAGCAGCACTTCGAAATCCGTCACAGGCTGGTTTATCCATATCATAAGAGACAAACCGGTATCGAGTTCTATAGTAGTATGGTCGTCTCCGCGGGCTGTACGAACTACGCCATAATCCAGCTTATGAACACGGTCGAAGCCGTTAATGAATTCATCAGTTGCCGTTGTTATTTGTATTATCAGTTCTTCCTCCGCAACAAAGGTAGATTGTAGCGGCGAGGTATCTTCGTCTTTTGTCGGTTCAGGAGTAACTCGGGGCTGATATTCTGGGTATTGCGTATTGTTCGGCACATAGGCAGCCTCACGCCCGCAAGCGGTTAAAATCAATAGTACCGCCGATATCACTGCAATAGCTATAAATTTTCTCATATTAAAATCCCTTCCACTACTTTATGGTGTAAGTTAAAATGTCTTTCCGATAATTATTATAGCATATGCTGCGCATTTGATATGTATAAGCCTCACAAAAGGAAAAGCCCGGCCACAGGGGGGGTTGGGGCCGGACTTGAGGGGGGATATTAGTTGTTCCTCAAACCTGAGTTCAAGGTCACAGGTATAATATTTACCATTTTACGCGGAAATATACAAGCACTTTTGAAAAAATTTGATTTACAAATGCATTACACAATGGCTACACCCAGTCTTTTCAACCTAAGCCACCATAACCCAGCCGCGATAATCCGGAGAACAAACACAATAGCAAACGCCATCCGAAGCCCGTTCAAGTTCCCACCAAGCATACGATAAAGCGCTACGCCCGCTACAGGCATAACCGCGTTGCTAAGCGTTATAAGACAAGTGTAAACCGAGATAGAAAACCCCCGGTACTCTGTATCCAGCACCGGCATAAGACACTGGAAAAGATTTAGCCCAACAGTTGTAAACGTAAGCATGGCTATTGTATGCATAACCAAAAACACGGCAGGCCCAGCCGCCAAAGGCAAACTGGTAGCCACAATAACAGCCACCGGGTTAAGCGCCAGCCCCAAAATGCCAAAAGTCATTGGTTTCTCCGGTCCAATGCGCTGGTTACGCTTACTCCAAAATCGTAATGTTATAAGCTGTGCCACGGTAGTGCCTACTGCGGTAAGGCCAAGCTGAAACTCGTTCATGCGCAGGTAATTGGCCTGCCCAATAAAGTATAGTGTCCAGTCCATATGCCATGTCATATGAAAAAACAAGGCAACCCCTACAAAAATCTTAAATTGCCTGTTTGCAAGCAAACGCGAACCGGCCTTTTTTATCTCATCAAGCCGTATTTTCTTAGGCGGCACCGGGTCCACGGCCTTGATTTTGCGTAAATGCATAGCATTAGAAATTAGCATTACCGCAACTACACAATAAAAAACCTGATGCACGATAATCTTCCCGCTCTCACTAGGCACAAGTGTCAGCACTCCACCACTAATTAGCGGGATTACCAGCGAAGCAAGAATACTCATACGGGTACGCAAAGTTAAAACGCTGTTGCGGTGCCCCTCGGCCACCACTTCAGGAAAATACCCCTGCCACGAGACGTTGTACAGCATAAAGGCCGCGTTAGCCAGCGACAAAAACGCTAAAAATAGAAATAACGGCTGCGCCGCACTAAACCCAGCCGCCGCCCCAAGAATAAAAAACACCGCAGCGGCCACCAGCGCCCAAGATAGCATCCGCCCCTTATTAACAAGGCTGTCCACAAACAGCCCGATAGGTATCAGCAAAAAGAAGTTTAATAGTTGTGGCAAAAACTGCAACATCGCAAGGTGAAAATCCCCCGCCCCAAGCCGCTGGGCGAACAGGTTATTATTATTGGCCGCAAGATTCCAGGCCCCTAGCGCTAAAATGCCGTCTATTGCGTAATTTGTGGCTGTGGGATGATTGACCGTAAAGCTCTTGATGCGGGCAGGGATATTTCTAATTTTCATCTATCATGCTCCAAGGTATTATTTTTTTAAATACTATAATACTACGCCTTGATTATGTATAGCGCTTTTACTTGAGAGTAAATGGTGAATAATAACAACATGAGGATTTTTAGATATGATGAGAACGGCTTTGTTACGCAAGGACTTTCGTGAAGAACTTTCAAGCCTTATACGCGGATTAGGGGCATGCTATATTGATGCCGCTCAAGTTTAGAAGGCATATGATAGAAATTGACGAGCATAATAAATTATCCCCTGCTATACTTGTTTTAAGGTGATGTATGGAAACCAAAACCCAGAAGCAATTGCGAACAATCCTTAACCATATCGATAACAACACAGGCGAAAATCTATCTGTAGAGCAGCTGGCGGAAGCGGCGGGCGTCTCAATCCCACAGTTATTCCGCGTGTTTGCCGCAGAATTTTTCTTGGCACCGGTAAAATACACGCTAAAGCGGCGTTTGTTTTTTGCTGCAAAAAAACTTGTGGTAAGCGATACAAAAGTGGTAGATATTGCGTTCGAGTTTGGCTTCAACTCTCACGACTCATTTATACGCGCTTTTAGGCGAGTGTATGGTGTAACGCCAACAAAGTTTCGTGCAAATGCCTTGCAATACAATACATTTTACCGCAATGGATTGTATTGCGTCGCGGGTTTGGCCATTCCCACATCCCTAATACAACAAGCAGAGGATGATAAATTTATGCAAAAACAGCCATTTCACCATGTGGACATTGTTACAGTACCAGAAACAATACTGATTGGAGTTGAGTATCCTGTAGGCGAAGGTTCATATGATGTATTTTACGAGGCATATGACAAAATTTTTCGAAATGCACCAAATCGCAAATATCCCAATTCGGAAAACGCCACCCATGGTGTGCCGCGCCGGTATTCAATGAACGGACAGTTATTCTATTTTGTAGGCATTGAAGTAACCAATCTGGACAGCGTACCCGAAGGCGCGAAAAGCCTTATACTTCCCAAGCAAACCTGTGCCGTCATAGGCTACGAAGGCGGGGTAGATTACAACGAATTGTGCGAGTATTTCCGTGATGTATGGCTTAAACAAAGTGATTATAAACCAGATTCGCAGAAAATCAGCCCATTCTTTTCCCCTTTAAAAGCATGGGAAAATTACTACCCAATATGGGAATGGTATGCGCCCAACAAGGACTCCAACATGTACGAAGAGCGGATTTATATGCCAGTGGAAATCCCGGATTCACTTCCTACTCTTTAATTTATCTTCACATCTAGCATATATTCCAGCCTGCAAATTAATAATGCCCAGAATTTTAGCATATTCTGGGCATATTACCGTTTTATCGAAACTACCGAAGGCTATCACCTAAGTAAAATCATTGAATAGACATGTAATCAGCCAATTCTTCCGTCACTTTGCCACAGGCTTGGAAAGCTTGAAGTTGTAGTAGGTAATGGCTTCATCACAATTACCCGGAAAACTAATTGATGGAAAGTTTAGCAGATAGTTTTGCCCCTTCATTTTTTGGAAAAAGAATTCCCTTCAACCCCAGTACTACCATATCCGCCCTCACCGCGCAAACTTTCCGGCAAGGTTTCCGCTTCACAAAACTCCGTCATCTCAACCCTTGCCAGAACTATCTGCGCGATCCTATCTCCACGGCGCACAATATAATCATCATCGCCTAAGTTAATAAGCAGCGCGCACAATTCCCCGCGATAATCCGCGTCTACAGTACCCGGCGCGTTAAGCACCGTTATGCCAAAATTAAAGGCCAGACCGCTACGCGGCCTGACCTGTGCTTCATAACCAATAGGCAACGCAATCTTAATCCCCGTTGGGATAAGAGCGCGCGCACCCTTTTTTATACATACAGGTTCGTGAACATTGGCGTGTAAATCCATGCCAGCAGAACCTTTAGTCTGCCGCGCGGGAAGCGGCAAATCTTTAGCATCATCGGTACGAGAAATCAGGAATTGTAAAGCGTTATGATGGGTTAGCAAAAACCTGTTATAAGCGTGCTTTAGTAAAAGCTCCTTAATACTACCCTTGCGTTTTACCCAAAAGCGCATCCGATTCCAACCCCTCTACTTGTTTGCCCACCAGCGAAAGGCTCATCTCATCTAACTTGAAAATCCTCTCGCACATAGCGTAGAAAGCGTCTAAATCCACAGCGTCGATATTTGAGATAATCTCATCCGGTGTAATTGTCTTATTTAGCATCAGCAGTGTGTGGCCGATGCTGTTCATGCGATTATACGCACTTTCGAGCCCAAGCAAAAAGCTGCTTTTTAGCTGTTCGCGAGTCTTGGCAAGCTGGTCTGCCGTTATTCTATCTGTAAACATTCGCTTAATCTCGCCTGTGATAAGGCTTAGCACCTCATACACGTGAGCCGGGCCAAGCCCTGCATAAATCACATACATACCCGTATCGCGATAGCTGGCGTTATAAGAATATACAGAATACACAAGCCCATGCTCTTCACGTATCTTTTGGAAAAGGCGCGAACTCATGCCTCCCCCAAAAACAGTATTAACACACGCAAGGGCGTAGGCATCGCTACCCATGCCACTTGCAAGCCCCGGGAAGCCCATGCACAGGTGAACTTGCTCTATATCCTTATCACGCACGCTAAAGCTTGGGCGGTACAGGGCCGGGGGCTTTTGTTCATCAGCCCCCGAGTCCTTGTACTTATCAAAAACGGCAGTAATTTTACTAATTATTTCTTCCTCGTTGATATTACCAGCAATGGCTATCACGGTGTTTTTTGGCCTGTACCGGTTATCCATAAAATCAAGGAAGTCCTTCCTTGTAAACGAACCAATCGTCTCGGGTGTACCCAAAATGGTTTGCCCAAGCGGATGGTTTTTGAAGGAATTAAGTTCTAGCATCGACATTGCCACGTTTTCTGGCGTGTCTTCGTACATATTTATTTCTTCTAGGATAACATTACGCTCACGCTCAATGCCGCTTTCCTCGAAACGGGAATTAAAAAACATATCGGATAGTACATCCAGAGCAACATCGAAATGGGTGTCCAGCGTACGCGCCATATAGCAGGTATATTCCTTGGATGTGAAGGCGTTTAACTGCCCGCCTACCGCATCCATGGTATCAGCTATATCTTTTGCGGTGCGCTTTTCTGTACCTTTAAAAAGCAGATGCTCAATGAAATGAGAAATGCCGTTAAGCCGCTCACACTCGTTACGTGAGCCGTTTTGCACCCATATCCCAAAACTAACAGACCGCACAAAGGGGATGGATTCCATAACAATCCTTAGGCCGTTTGGTAGTTCGTGTACTCGAATCATAGGCTTTACTTCTACCCGTGACCCACTTGTTTGTTTGTTTATATTAGTACTCAACGGCGGTCGCTCCTTGGCCTGTCACCTGACCGGCCTCTATCGTTACCCCCTGACCTTGGCGGCCGTTTCTCTCTATCACGCGGCGCATAAACAGCGTCCGGGTCAAGCACAGCCTTGCGGCTTAGATTAATACGGCCTTGGTCATCTATTTCTACTACTTTAACAGTAAGCTCATCGCCCACTTTTACGAAATCTTCTACATTTTCTACACGGGAAGTGTCAAGCTGGGAAACATGCACCAAGCCTTCTTTTTCCGGCGCGATTTCAACAAAGCAGCCAAAGGTCATAAGACGGGTTACTTTGCCGGTGTAAACAGAGCCTATCTCTGGCGGGTTAACAATAGCCTTTATAATCTCAGCGGCGCGGTTAACTTTATCCATATCCTTGTCTGAAATGAAGATACGGCCATCATCTTCTGTATCAATTTTTTCGACACCAGATTCTTCGATAATACGCTTGATAACCTTACCGCGTGAGCCGATAACTTCTGCGATTTGATCCACATTAATGCGAAGGATTGCCATCTTGGGCGCATGAGGGGAAATTTCCGCCCTTGGCTCCGCAATAGCGGTTAACATAGAGGTTTCTAGTATATGCTCACGGCCTTTTTTGGTTTGCTCCAGTGACGCGCGGATAATTTCCGGGGTAATACCGTCAATTTTCATGTCTAACTGGATGGCGGTTATACCTTCTGTGGTTCCCGCAACTTTGAAATCCATGTCGCCGAAAAAGTCTTCTAAGCCTTGGATATCGGCCAAAAGTATAAAATCATCGTCTGTTTCCCCTACTACTAAGCCTGCGGAAATGCCCGCTACCGGGCGCTTAATTGGCACTCCGGCGGCCATAAGGCTAAGGGTAGAGCCACATACTGCCGCTTGGGAAGTAGAACCGTTAGAGCTTAGTACTTCAGACACCAGACGGATAGAATACGGGAAGTCGTCTTCACATGGGATAACTGGCAAAAGCGCCTTCTCCGCCAACGCACCGTGGCCAATATCTCTACGGCTGGGACCGCGAGACGGGCGGGTTTCCCCTACAGAATAGCTGGGGAAGTTATAGTGGTGCATGTAGCGCTTACTTACTTCCATAGCGTCAAGTCCGTCCAAGCTTTGGGTATCGCTACTGCTACCTAATGTGGTAACGGTAAGCACTTGGGTTTGCCCCCGCGCAAATACGGCAGAGCCGTGTGTGCGCGGTAAAATATCTACTTCGGATGCCAGTTTACGTATGTCTCCCATACCACGGCCATCCGGGCGTTTGCCTTGCTTTAGAATCATGCGGCGCACGGTTTCTTTTTCATACTTGTATATTGCCGCTTCAAACATTTCAGTATATTCCCCGGCCACGTCTTCGTCAAAGGTTGGGATTAATGCTTCTCTTGCTTCATCCTTCAGCCTTGTAAGACGTTCGTCCCTGTCTTGCTTTTGCTCGGCAAATACTGCGTCTTCCATCCTTGCGTCTGTTATGAAGCTTGTGACCTTTTCGTATAGTGCTTCCGGGATCACGTGTTGGGTGTATTCCCGCTTAGGTTTGGCATTTTCGGCCACTATACCGTCTATGAAGGCTATGATTTTTTTGTTTTCTTCATGGCCCAGCATAATAGCGTCGTAGATGATGTTGTCGGGTACCTCGTCCGCGCCTGCTTCAAGCATCATTACCTTGTCGCGGGTGGAGGAGACGGTCAGGTTTAGCTTGCTTGCCTCGCGCTGTTCCACGCCAGGGTTTATTACCAGATCGCCGTCAACTAGGCCTACATTCACGGCACCTACAGGGCCGTTAAAGGGGATATCTGACAGGCATAAGGCTATAGCGCTGCCTATCATGGCGGTTATTTCCGGGCTTGCATCTTGATCCATTGACATTACGGTGGCTACTACGGAAACATCGTTGCGATAATCGTTCGGGAACAATGGGCGGATTGGGCGGTCTATGAGACGTGCAGCCAGTATGGCTTTCTCTGTAGGGCGGCCTTCGCGCCTAAACCACGAACCGGGGATTTTGCCCACGGCATAAAAACGCTCTTCATATTCTACGCCAAGTGGAAAATAGTCTATCCCGGCGCGGGGTTTGTCAGAGGTTGTAGCGGTTACTAATACCACAGTTTCGCCATAGGTCATAAGTGCAGACGCGCCGGCCAGTTCGGCCAGACGGCCCAGTTCGCAGGTTAGGGTACGCCCGCCTAGGTTCATTGAGTATATCTTTTGCATGTATGCCCTACCTTCTTAGTCCAAGTTCGCCGATTAGGGCGCGATATTTTACGATGTCTTGCCTGCGGATATAATCCAAAAGCCCACGGCGTTGGCCTACTAATTTAAGCAGCCCGCGACGTGAGTGGAAATCCTTTTTGTGAGTACGCAAGTGTTCTGTCAAGTGGTTGATACGCGCGGTTAATAACGCTACTTGAACTTCCGGTGAGCCGGTGTCTTTTTCATCCCGGCCATGTTTTGCGATGATGTCTTTTTTGATGATCATTTTGATCCTCCTATGGTTTTGGTGCCATTTTCGGCACTTATAATCTCCGCATGCCAAGGATAGGTTGGAGTCTCCAGCGGCTTTTGCTAAAAAAGCCTTTATCCCCAGCACGGGTTGTGTGGAGTATAGCATAGCGGTGGGTTGTGTCAAGGTGGGTAGATGATTTACAAACAAAAAATCACCTGCCTACAAGAATTCGGAATTCTTATAAGCAGGCGATTTTTCATATCGTACAATCAAAAAGGCATATTACCGGGTACGCGTTTTCCTCTTCCTCTTGGCATTGAGTATCAGCAACCCTGCGATACCAATGCCGCTTAGTATGATACCGCTCATGGCATATACTAATGTATTTGTGCTTCCAATGCCACCGGTTAGAGGCAACTCAAAATCCGGGAAGTTGCCCAAGAACCACCTTGTCGTACTTCCTGCCAATGGATCCATATTACGGAACTCAGGAGCTGGGAAGGCTGCGCCAATAACTTCAGGATGCTGGAAGCCAACAGAAGGAAGCGCAAGCATTTGTGTCCGCCACTGTACGTTGGGGTGCTGGTGGCCTGCCGGTGGTACAACTTCAACTATCTGATAAATAAAGCCGCGTGTCATATAGAAGGCTACCGGCTGGTTTGCCAAGCCGGTGCTTATCAGTCTTTCATTAGGTTCTGTTATAAACACCTCTTGCCAAGGGGCGTCCACAACGCCGCCGGTCATTGTTACAAGGCCGGTACTTGCAGTTACAAGTGCTGCTGGGGCACGGAAAATCCTAAAGGTTGCGCCTGCCAGCAGGTGGTGCCTCTCAGGGGGGCTGTTATATAACCGGTGGTCGGTCTTATGAAACTCAAATAACTCGCGGTCTAGGCGCCTGTTGGCCAACGTCCCGCCTAGCGTAAATGTCGGTATATTTGCGTTTGATGGCGTAATTTGAACCGGGTCGAAGTTCCCATTTATATACCAATGCCCAGCCGGTAACGCCCATACAAGAGGGTCCGCTACTGCAACTTCCACAAGCCTGTATAAATCTTGCGTTACGGTAAACTGCACAAGGCCGGTGACAGGCGCACTTACTATAGCTGGGACAAATGGAACCGACCCGGTACCCATTACTCGTGTCCATGGTCCTGCCATTGTGCCTGTATCAGAACGGTAGAGGTAGAAAACAGCACCTGGGAGTGGATTGTTGTTGTATTCGGGAAGATTGATGTAGTCGTCAAACTTTACAAACGAGATAGGTATTTCTTCGGATCTAAAATTGATATCCCAGTTGTTTAACACATGGTTATAGGCCAGAGGGCTGGATGTGCCAAAATTGGTTGTAGGGATAACAATGTTCGCGTTTATGGGTGGTGTTTCAAGGGTTGGCGTCCAGTTATAGCTAAAATTATTGGTACCACCTTGGAAAACTATATTGCTAAACGCACGCTCTACCGGCACAGCCCATGAGGGTGTACGCGTAATCGGGTTGCGATACTCGTGCCGCCTTGTGAATATGGCACCGCCCATGCCATAGGCACGGTTATTACTGAAGTTAACATTGTTGATATTGAAGTAACCATAGTTGGCCACCCACACTCCGCCACCATCACCTGTTACTGTAGAAGTTCCAGCTGTATTGTGATGGATTGTACCGCCGGTCATGTTAAACACACCACCGCTGCCGGTAAACTCGCTGGTTTGTACAATATTAAGGTATGTTGGCGCTTCATTTATATACGGGTCGTGAAGGCTTGCGCCACCTACATTAACCGTTCCATCCGTGTATCCGTCGGCAACAAACACACCGCCGCCGAATGTAGCCCTATTACCCCTAACTTCGCCATTGCTGGTAATTGTAAACACGCCATTATTATCTTCAGCGCCACCGTGCTGTATAAATACGCCGCCGCCCCTATTGGCTGTATTTCCTTCGCCAGCAACCGCACTGCCAAGAATACCACCGCTCATGGTAAATGTTGCACCACTCATTGCGGCTAGGGCACCGCCTCCGGATACGAACACACCGCCACCGTTTTGGTATGCATGATTACTATGGACTGCGCTATTAGTGACCATGCTAAGCGTAGATGCCGGAGAAATCCATACACCGCCGCCAGATAACGCACGGTTATGCGAGATAGTTGTATTTGCGGGAGCATTAAGCACAAAGTTTGGCGGTATGAATACACCACCACCATGGCGTTCGGCATCATTACCAATAATGCGGCGTGTAGCTGTACCAGGCATATAAAATCTTGCATTATGAAGGCCTGCGCCAATAAACAAGCCACCACCGTCACGCCCAGCTATACTACCGCGGTTTTGGCCGCCAGCAAATGCGCCAATAGCCCCCCCGTACATATAAAACCTACCTGCATGGGCCGCCGAAGCACCGCCCTCTACAAATATTCCGCCACCATAATATGTGACTTGACCGCGTGGGAAAGCTGCATAAGGCCCAGTTGAAGGGTTACCTATAACTGGGGCGCTGCCTGTATTAGCAGGGTGGTTTTGGTATAGCATCCTAAATATTGCGCCTTCAGCGGCACCCGTGGCAGCTTGAACATACACACCGCCTCCGCTTCTAGCACTACCGCTTAGATATCCGCCCCGCATTGTAAGTATATTTGGCCCATAGCCACCCGGTGTACCGGCATGTAAAAACACACTTCCGCCATAGCCAGATAGGGCCGTATTAGACACTACCTGACAGTTGTTAAGTACCACGTGCTTACCGTGGCCAAACCATATTCCCCCACCATTTTCGGTTATAGAAGTATTTCCGCTGACGCCTGCATTGGTTATATTGCGGTTATTCCAAAAATGAGGGGATACAGGGTCAGTGTTCAGGGCTGTGCCAAACGGAACATCGCTAAAGAAAGGTACAACATTGTTAATAATATCAACATTGGGTATCCACAGGCCGCCGCCGCTTCTGTACGCCGTATTACCTGTAATACTGCCGCCATTTATGGTTAGTATTGCGCCGGGATGATTACCCTCAGCAGCGTTGGCTGCATCATTGTCGCGGCCGGGACGTAATGCTACTCCGCCGCCATGTCCAAAGGCGGTACCAACACCAATGCCTTGCTCTGCCCCAACTGTATTGCCCTGTACCGAACCACCGGGACCAAAACGCAGTATTCCGCCAGTCGCACCACCTGCAGGGCCGCCTTGTCGGTCTCCACCAGCTACGTATACGCCGCCGCCAAAGTCACGGGCATGATTACCGGGGCCAACAACACCAAAGTTTCCGAAGTTTCTTGTACTTAATATTAGCTGTGCGCCATGAATTATACCGTTTTGTGAGGGTAAAATACTCTCTGTACGTTGGCCACCACCTACATATACACCGCCACCTCTTACAGCTCTGTTGTTAGCTATTGTACCCGGGCCGCCAAAGTCAAGGTTGAAAATTGGTGCGGTTGGAGATAGAGCGGTATGCTCCGGTAGAATATTACCGGACAAATGCACGCCACCGCCCCTGTCTTCTGCAATATTGTAAATGATTCTGCCGCCGCTTACGTTGAAGTCGGAGCTGCGGGCAAACCTTGTACCGGTGCTTTCATCATTAGCACCGCCCGCGAATATTCCGCCGCCGTTGATGGCCCGGTTGGCATTGGGGTTATCAAGAACAGTGTAACCAATAGGTGGTGCACCGCCGATAGTACCGCCCAACATCCGCAAATATCCGCCATCTGCAAAGCCACCGTTACCGCTTCCTTCGCGGTGGCCGCCACCTAAAAATACACCTCCGCCATTTCTGGTAGCAGTGTTGCCACGAATATATCCGGTACCTACGCCTATAGTAAGCCTACCGCCAAGGCCAGCGTGATCCCCATCGGCAATAGTGCCTACGCGGCGGCCCCCTTGTACAAATACACCGCCGCCATCGCGGGCAGTATTGTTGTTTATGTTTCCACCCATAAGATAAAATCTTGATACTGCATCCTCATTTATCTGGTGATTGGAATAAAGGGTACTGCCGTGAATAAATACGCCGCCACCATCGCCAACATTACCCACACCATACCCGGCAACATTTCCTTGGATATAGCCGTCATACATTCTAAACTCTGACCCACGAGCCAGATTAGCGCCAAGGCTAGTACCGGGTGCGCCTTGGCCCCTGTCCAAGAATACGCCACCGCCGTTTCTTACAGCCCTGTTGTTTTGTATATATCCATCTTCCATATCAAACAATGAACCATATGCAAGGCCGCCTGTTGCACCTTCACGGATAGCACCATCCATAAATACGCCGCCACCGTCACCACCGTCACGCGGGATGCCTGTAACACCTACATTGTGGTTAATATAGAAGTGCCTAGGGACAGGAGTGGTCGGGGGACTCGCGTACGGGTCTCCTGCGTATGCCGGAACTAGATTGCTAACACAGAAAGCTGTATTACCGGATATTACGCCGCCTTCCATTCTAAACGTACCGCCACGCGACCAGCCGGTACCTCCGGTACGATGCGCGCCTCTAATAAATACGCCGCCGCCCCTTATTGCATGGTTGTTGGCAATAATACCGTCCTCCATGACAAAGGTAGGAGACAATACATTAGCCGCAGCATTGCCGCCTGTTGCGCCTTCAATAAACACCCCGCCGCCCCCTTGGGTGATAAGGCTGCCGAACGCGCGGTTGCCACTTATGCTGCTGCTTGAACCTTCCATTGTAAATGTGGCATTACTGGCACCCATATAAACTCCACCGCCACTATATGCAGCTTCGTTACCATTAACGGTAGTATTTGTTATGGTGAGTGAACCACCGGCAATAAATACACCGCCGCCCCACTCTGCGCCTGTGTTATTGTTTATTTGAGAATCGGTTGCAGTCATTGTGGCGGACATTTGACGGATGCCAGCGCCGTTCCCTATGTTTCTTATTCTGTTTCCGCTTATGCTAGTGCCGGTTATGCTTACAAGACCGGTACCGCCAGCATTTATACCACCGCCGTGCTGGCCGGTATTGTTCCTATCAACAAATATATTTGTGAAGGTAATTGCTCCAGAGCCTGTAATATTAAGGCCACCGCCATTACCAGTCGTACTTCTTACAGTATTTCCGTCTATGCTGGACCGGGCTAAAAGGCCGCCTGCGGTAGTTCCGGTAAAGTTAACAGCGCCGTTACCACCCATATTTATGCCACCGCCATGTTCACCGGCAGAGTTGTTGTCTATATTAACACCGTAAAGATAATTTACATCATTTCTGGTAACAGTACCGAATGTTGCAGTAATACCACCGTTACCAGAGATTTGAATGCCGCCTCCAAGGCCAATAGTGGAATTTGGGTTATGCGCAGGCCTTGGCCTTGGGTGCGGGGCCAATCTCTCCATCAACCCACCAGCAAAGTTGCCACTAACACTACCTGCTATCAAATTTATAGCATTACGTGTGAATATCCCTCCACCATTACCGGTTGCCGAGTTGCCATCTATATTGAAAAACGGCGCCCTAAAATAGTCACCTTGTATATATATCCCACCACCTTGACGGCCTGCCTGTGGGCCTAATGTCACACCATCTGGGTGGATTGTGACGTTGGTTGAGTTGCGTAAATCATAAGTATATCCGGCTCTATTACTTGATATGCTTACCGTCCCGGTGTTTGCATATTGCGCTCTTGCCGGCCCGGTTCTGGTAGCACGCCCATCTACATGAATCCAGCCAGTATCCGACCAAACAATACCCCCGCCGCGTGTGCCGGATGTATTGCCATCGATATATTTGTGCCCAGCGCCGCGGAAATGGAGGTCACCACCGCGAAGGTAAATGCCACCACCGCCAGATGTAGGCATTCCGCCGCCGGTATCGTTATTTCTGGTGTCCATTGAAATGTTATACGATATATCACCGCTATAGAAGTAAAGTGTTACCGGGTCGGCTGTACCACGAGTTGTTGACTCCATAAATATGCCACCGCCGCCGCCAATAGAAGTGCCTGTAACACCAACACGGCCACCGGTACCAGATGAACCTCCGCCACCAATATTTTCTTCTATTGAACCGCCAATCATTGTCAACACGCCGCCATCTCTTATTCGGAAACCGCCACCCGTGGATCTGGCAAAGTTTCTGCGAACAGAAGCGCCGGGATGCATATAAAAGCGGGAACTATGGCCAAGGGTTACACCGCCGCCGCCACCCAAGCCATCTGCGGCACTACGCGACGAGCGGTTATACTCGATATATCCGCCATACATATGAAACGAAGGCCCATTCGCGCGTTGTGTGGTTTGTGTGTCTCTAACCAAAACCCCACCGGCATTTTGTGCGCTCCAGTTACCGCGAATAGCTCCACCATGCATATAAAAGCTGGCATTTAGGCCATGTACCCCCACCCCGCCTGATGTCCAAGGTGAAGTCCAAGTACCTGTACCTTCCCAGTTTCCACGGCCTGTGTTACCAGCTATGACACCGGGGTTTGCAGGGTCGGTCGGATTATTGTTCATTATAACTGTACCACCGGTAAACACCGCAACACCACCACCCGAACGGGTTGCGTTGTTGCGGAATGGCAGCCAGCTGCCGGCTGCTGTAATCCAGTCGTTCGCAGCTGTATCACCAGTACCGTTAGGTAGCCATGCTGCGGCTGAAGTAGTTAGTGTATTGTGCCATGCATATGGGGCATGGCCATGATCGCCACCTATCATGCCGCCATTAAAATAAAACCTGCTGGTAGTTCCAATTACGGCAACTCCGCCGCCATCTCTGGAGGCCCAGTTATTACGGATTGTGCCGCCATTCATATGGAATCTTGCATTCGTGCCGCTTACTATTACTCCACCACCATCGCCGGCTGCCCCTGTTCCTGCTGTCCTATTATGACGGATTGTTGCCCCATCCTCCATAACAAAATTGCCGTTGTCACCAACCGATACACCGCCTCCGGCACCAGTCGGGGCATTGACGGCACCGTCAGCAACCGTACGGCTTAAGGTTATGTTACTTATTGTAAGCCTAGAGCTAGCAGTTATAACAAAATGTCTGCCGGTACCTGAAGAGGTCAACACAAATATTGTGCCACCGGCAGCCGTAGTAGGATATGTGCGAACCCATATATCACGTCCGCCATTTATCGCGTGATTGGCGGTGTTCATGGCAATATTCGCACCTATATTAATAACACGGGTATATGTTGTATGGGGAAAACTTGCGTTAATGGGGGCATTAAGTGCCGAAGTAAGCTGTGCAGCGGTCATGATAATACCGTCCGAAGGAACCGTGCCCGCACCTGTGCCTATAGGGAAGGCAACCCCCGCTACATAGTAAGGACCAATAGGCGCACCAAGTGGTTCAAACCCAATGTACCCCGGCGCATAACCAACATAACCGGCTTCGTTGGGCGTACTTTCGCCATTGCCATATTCAGGCCCTTGGTAGTACGGCCCGTCCCCTAATACAGGGGCCTGCCCATGCTGGCCTTCATAACCATATTTATAATCATGTCCGGCTTCACCATAGTCGTAGCCCTGGCTTAGGCTATTGTCAAGTAGCGTATAGTCATACCCCACTTGTCCTTGGCCATAATCACTGTAATTATATCCCTCTATGTATGTATTTAGCGGCCCGCTATCGCCTACAATCTCACCTTCTTCATTGTCAAGCGCAAATACGGCAAGGCCGGTCACAATCAGAAAGACAACGAAAGTAAGCAATGCACGTGTTCTCTCTTTGTTTTTTCCTTTTCTAGATTTGACTGGCTTGAAGCATGGCCTAGTGGATTCAGGCTTCCTATAGTTCATCTTTCCGTCCCCTTTATGCAGTATTTTGTATCATGCCATCTTTTTACTCAGATAGATATAGTCTACATTGTAAAAACGATGTAACATTGAATCAAGAGTTTCGATACCAAGATGCAGATATGCTATACTAAGATGCAATTAGTCTAGTTTTACATCCGCTGACTTATGTAAAATAAAAGAGCCGCCTCGTATCCACAAAGCGGCTCACAGTCATATAAATTTATCCTTTACGCGAAACTATATATCAAACAGTTAACATCTTAAAATAGCTTATCCCTTTATCTCTTTTTTCCGCATGCCTCTTTTTTTATCACGCTTTTTAAGCAATTTGTTGATTTCGTTAGACTCTCCCCTCACATGCGCCATGTTTAAAAATATAGCAATTAAATGTATCGCCGCTGCCATTGCCACCAAAACTATAACCGGTGTGGCGCCAAACCAATCGAATATTATGCCAAAAATTATTAATACCGCGCTTGTATATGCCATGTCAAGAAGGACTTCCAGCACCACATACTTGCTTTCGAACTTACGTGTTAGTATAAGCCCCAGATTAATCACGATATTTGCGGCAAATATAGGTAGTACGGCATAACTAAAATAAAGGTCAAAGTCTTTGGTTCTAACAAAGGCCGCTAATACTACTACTGCAAGCCCGGTTGTGGCCATTATATTTATGATTATACACTTCATATCTATATCGCACCTCCCTGCAATGTTTTTCTTATGTTTTCTAAGTACTTGCGCGTAATATGAATCCGTTCACCATTTTTGAGGGTTGCTTCCATCCGGCTATTAAGTAGAGGGGTAATGGAATCAAGTATATTTATGTTAAGTACGCAAGATTTACTTATTTGTACAAACCCCAAGTGTGCAAAATCCTCTACTACTTGATACAAGCGCAGTTCGGTTTTGTATACCTCATGCTCGCAATATGCAAAGACAACTCTTTCCACGCTTTCGAAGTAATAGACATCTGAAACGTTTACAAGCATCCCCTTGCCATCTTGGCTACATTTTATGCGTGTACTTACAGATTGTAGCATGGCTGCGACGCGTTCTACTTCCTTGTCCATTACAGCATAACGGATAAGTATCTCTGTTTCTTCTACCGATAAATCCTGTTCTAGCTTAATAATCACTGCATCACCTTCTTATGTAGACAATTATAGTAAGCATTATACGGATGCACATGCACCAAATCAATAAACCTTACTAATTTGTCAGAAAAGCTTAATATTCAGGATGTATCGTACGCAGTGTGACTTATACTGGCCTATGTAAAATACCAATGGCAACCGTGCATTAATAAACTGCGATTATAATAGTATAGATAATGAGGTTATTCAATTACAATATTTAGTTTATTTAAAGATATATAACTATCCTATTGCTAGCGGTAGCAAAGCAATCCAGTGGCTTTAATTTTCTGGATTGCCCTGCTATCACGCGGCTATCTTAGTTTATCCTTTAAAGCTTAGCCGTTTGCCAGCCGTTTATATGCCGCCAGCCTGCGTTTTGCGTCTTTTTCACAGATAGCGAACAACTTATCTGCCAACTCTGGAAAACGGCGCTGTAGGGTAGTATATCTTGTTTCGCTACGGATATAGTCAGCAAAGCTTGTGGTTGGGTCTTTTGAGTCCATGATGAAAGGGTTTTTGCCTTCATCAGCCAATTGTGGATTATAACGGTACAGGTGCCAGTAACCGGCCTCTACGGCATTCTTCATTTGGACTTGAGCGTTTTTCATACCGCCTTGTATACCGTGGTTAATACAGGTGGCGTAAGCAATGATTACCGACGGGCCGGGGAAAGCTTCGGCTTCTTGTATGGCTTTTATCGTCTGATTGTAATCCGCGCCCATAGCTATTTGCGCTACATATACTGTGCCATAGGCCATTGCCATTTGGCCGAGGTCTTTTTTGCCTACCTTTTTGCCTGATGTTGTGAACTTTGCTACAGAGGCCGTGGGGGAGGCCTTAGAGGATTGGCCGCCGGTGTTGGAGTAGACTTCGGTGTCCATTACCAGCAGGTTTACGTCTTCACCAGAGGCAATTACATGGTCAAGCCCGCCATAGCCTATATCGTAGGCCCAGCCATCCCCGCCAAAGGCCCATACGGATTTCTTGACTAGCATATCGTCTTCGGCAGCAATGTGTTTACATAGGTTACCCCAATTGTGGCTCATGTTTAATGCAGCTTGATTAGCTTTGCGCAAGCGCCCGGAGGCGGCTTTGGATTTTTCGCCGTCGTTATAGGCTTCCAGCCACTGTTTGCCTGCGGATTGTAACTCGCTGAGGGTTTCACAGGGTTCAGCGAGTTTTTCGGCCACGATTTTACCCACAACATCCGCAAGTTTGTTACGGCGCTGCTTTATTGCTAGCTGATAGCCCAGCACGAACTCTGCATTGTCTTCGAACAGTGAGTTGGCCCATGCAGGGCCTTGGCCTTTGGCGTTTTTAGTATATGGGGTGGACGGTGCGCTGCCGCCCCATATTGATGAGCAACCTGTGGCGTTTCCTATATATAGACGGTCGCCATATAACTGGGTGATAAGCTTGGTGTACGGAGTTTCGCCACAGCCAGCACACGCGCCAGAAAACTCCAAAAGCGGAACCTCGAACTGGCTGCCGCGTACTGTGGATTTATTATCTGGGTTGGGCTTATGGTCTAGGGCAATACAGTAGTTCCAGTTGGCCCTTTCGGTAGCAAGGCTGTCCGCGAAAGGCTGCATTTCCAGCGCCTTTTTCTTTGTGGGGCACTCTACGGCACACACGCCGCAGCCGTAGCAGTCTAGTGGGGAAACTTGTATGCGGTATTGGTAGTGTTCTGCGCCTTTTACCGCACAGGTTTTGGTTTCCATGCCAGAGGTGGCTTTTGCTTCCGCTTCGGTTAACAGGAATGGCCGGATTGTTGCGTGCGGGCAGACGTAGGCACAACGGTTACACTGGATACAGTTTTCGGGTATCCACTTGGGGACATCTACGGCTACACCACGCTTTTCGAAAGCGGCGGTGCCTTGTTCGAAGGTGCCGTCTTCACGGCCTTTGAAGGCGGAGACGGGGATTGAATCACCTTTAAGGGCGTTTATAGGCATTGCGAAGTCACGTACAAATGGCGGGAGTTTGCTATTGTCTGCGACGGCTGTATCTACGGCTGTGGCCCAGTGGGCTGGAACTTTTACTTCCCGTACCTCTTTAATGCCAGCATCTACAGATTCGTGGTTCATTTTTACTACGTTTTCGCCCAAGCGGCCGTAGGTTGACGTTATCGCCTCTTTCATATGCCGCACAGCTTCTTCTATGGGGATGATACCGGTCAGCTTGAAGAACGCAGCTTGCAGCACGGAGTTTATGCGGCGGCCCAATCCGATTTTTACGGCAATCGTGGTTGCGTCTATTACATGGAGTTTAATGCTTTTTGCAGCTAGTTCGCGTTTCATAGAAGCGGGGAGTTTTTCATCCAGTTCGTCGTCACTCCATGAGCAGTTTAGCAGGAAGGTACCACCGGGTTTAAGGTCGCTTAACATATCGTATTTATCTACATAGGAAGGGTTGTGGCACGCTACGAAATTAGCGGCCTTGACCAAGTACGTAGAGCGGATTGGCTCTTTGCCGAAACGCAGATGGCTTTGGGTTATACCGCCGGATTTTTTGGAGTCGTACGAAAAATATGCCTGAGCATACATATCTGTGTTATCGCCTATGATTGTTATTGAGTTTTTATTTGCGCCTACGGTACCATCGGAGCCTATACCCCAAAATTTGGCGGAATAGGTGCTTGTGGGTACAAGGTCAAGATACTCGCCTACCGTGAGTGAGGTATTCGAAACATCATCATTGATACCTACTGTGAAATGGTTAAGAGGTCTATCTTGATTCAAATGCGCGAACACCGCCGCAATTTGGGATGGGAAAACATCCTTTGAACCGAGTCCGTAACGCCCGCCAATAATTGTCGGGATTTCACCGCCTTTTTCCATAAATACCGTGCAAACGTCTTGGTATAGCGGCTCACCAAGGGAGCCGGGTTCCTTTGTACGGTCCAGCACAGCAATTTTCTTAACGGATTTGGGTAGTACACGCAGGAAATGTTCCGCGGAGAAGGGGCGGTATAGGTGGACGGTTAGTAAACCTACTTTTTCGCCTTTGGCATTAAGATAATCTACTGTTTCCTCGATGGCTTCACAGGCAGAACCCATGGCCACAATCACACGTTCTGCGTCTGATGCGCCGTGGTAATTGAATAAACCATAGCTGCGGCCTGTTAGTTGGTTGATTTTGTTCATATATTCTTCAACAACAAATGGGATGGCTGCGTAGAAGGGGTTATTGGCTTCTCTGGCTTGGAAGAAGATGTCCGGGTTTTGGGCTGTGCCGCGCAATACTGGATGTTCTGGGTTTAATGCATTGGCACGGAAGCTGGCGATGGCCTCGTGGTCTACCATTTTGTTGAAATCATCGTAGTCCAAAACTTCAATTTTTTGGGCTTCATGGGAAGTGCGAAAGCCATCAAAATAGTGCAGGAAGGGGACGCGGCCCTTAATTGCGGCTAAGTGTGCTATGGGGGCTAGGTGCATAACTTGCTGGACACTTGATGAAGCCAGCATAGCAAAACCGGTTTGGCGGCAGGCCATAACATCCGAATGATCCCCAAAGATGGACAGCGCTTGGCTGGCTACAGCCCTAGCACTAACGTGAAGCACACCCGGTAGCAGTTCCCCTGCCATCTTGAACATACTGGGAATCATAAGAAGCAGGCCTTGGCTGGCAGTGTAAGATGTGGTAAGCGCACCTGCTTGCAGGGAACCATGCATAGTACCGGCAGCACCTGCTTCAGATTGCATTTCTACTACTTGCAGTGGCTGGTTAAAGATGTTGGTTTTGCCTTCGGCGGCCCATTCATCGCAGAATTCTGCCATGTTGGAAGATGGGGTTATGGGGTAGATTGCAGCTACCTCTGTGAATGCGTAAGATACATAGGCGGCGGCTTCGTTGCCGTCCATCACTTTCATTGTTTTTTTTTGCATAGGGTCTCCTTTATAGCATAGAGTTTTTTCAGATTCTTGCCTGCTTTCCCTTGTTTTATCCCGATTGAACTGTGAATATTTTAGCAACCAAAAAGGGAGCCTCTCGGCTCCCTTTTCGTTTTATCATTAGTATTTGGTTTTTAGGTGATTCATGCTACCTAAGTAAACTTAAGTAGCATGAGCCATTTTAATCATTTGTGCGAAGTTGAAAGTTATTAATTAGTTAGCGGTGATAGTAACAAGGTCACCAGGCCTGTCGCCATGCATGCTGTAATCTGTGCCGTAACCGAAAGCATAGAACATGAAACGGAATGGCAGATAGATACGGTCATAGCGG
>Ga0131853_10001785_pt1 | contig 38438 bp, 39 predicted proteins | sample TergutLab28metaG_FD_92764 | JGI IMG/M metagenome (GOLD analysis project Ga0131853, IMG submission 92764) | Labiotermes labralis P1 segment gut microbial communities from Petit-Saut dam, French Guiana - Lab288 P1 (version 2) (version 2) | ecosystem: Host-associated > Arthropoda: Insects >... | reverse complement strand
TTTGACTTTTTCAGGAATGAGCCGGGCCAAACCCCTGACGGGCGGCCTTTGGCCTTTGCCGACAAAACAGCCGGGGAGCGCGCCTTTTGGGATACTGCCGGCCGTATCTGGACAGAAATGGGTGGTGTTTGGGGCGGTAACTGGCAAGGGTTTGTTGACAGGCCCCACTGTGAGTTTACAGGGGGTTTGAGTGTTAGTATCTTGCAGACAGGGAGGCTGTTGGCCGCTGATGTTAAGATGCCTTGGGAGGCTAATATCAAACAGCCGGAGGAGGTTAAAGAAGTGGAAAAGAGATATGACTATGTGGGTGATATGCCACCCTGGGCGCAAGGCACTGTACATAAGCTGGTGGCCCGAGGGTCACTTAACGGTGATGAGCAGGGTAAGCTTGACCTTTCCCGTGATATGCTGCGGATTCTGGTGGCTATTGATAGGGAATGGCTGTGTAAATAGTCAGTAACAAGGCTTAGTCTTTCTTTTTATTGGCGAAACGTGTTCCATATATAAAAACACTTACTAAGCCAACAAGCCCCGCGCTACCTATAAAAGAACCTGAAATCTCGCGACCATTAAAGGCTAGGATAATGCCGCCAATTACGGTTGATAATCCAATCAAAAAAGCAAATATAACGCCCATTATGCTACTTTTAGAATTCGACTGAACAATGATTTTTTCGATTTCTTGGCGATGCGACGATTGTTTTTCTGCCATAGCAATTATCCTATCAGCAGCACCGGGACACGCTTGTTCATATTTTGACAACTGGTTAGCATCAGGAATGGGGCCTGCATATGCAGTCGCAGCTATCTCAGCATGAGCGATGTAGGCGGGGTCTTCATCAGGCTTTATATAATTTGGTTTATTCGCCATATTCATAGTGCTCCATTGCTCTTAATATGTCTGTCCCAACTTGGTGCCAATCAGAAGATAAAGCCTTGCTGTCTAGATCATCTTCGTTTCCCAAGACATTATAAGCATCAAGTTGGTTACCCAAATCTAATGTTTTTGCGACACTACAAAAAAAACTAGGAATAGAAAATAGTTCAAATGTATATGAAAATTTAGTTTGCTTCAATATTAAAACCTCCATTCCTTCTTTAGTCATTTATAATATATTCAATTACCTAAGTAAGGGATTTATTATTTATGAAATTTTAAATCAATCTTCAAGATATGTCAATATAACAAGAAAACCTTTCTACGAATTATTAAGAAAAAAATTAGGCAGGTGTTTTCATGGAAGTATTATATGTAATAATCAATACAATTGTTGTAGCAGCGGTCGGCGGAATGCTTAAAATATACGATTCGCGTAATGAAAAACGCGGCAGGGCAAGAGATGAGTTTAACGCCATCATACTCCAAGGGTTTGAAGCCATAGGTAAAGTTGCTGTTTTAACGGCCTACAAAGTAAAAGGCCAAGAGGTAAACGGCAAGTTGGACAAGGCTATTTCCGGTTATGAAGAGTTTGAAAAAGAGGCCGAAAAGTTTAAAAACAGAGCTACGCAAAGAGCCGTTAGGTATTAGGGGCCGGCTGCCTATGTTAAGTAAAATACTTTGTGTATTTATACAAAACTGCCATTTGTACAGGCCCAAAATGACTGAATCAGAGGTATATAAGGAAGTTTTGTCAGACATAAAAAAGGAACCATTCAAGCCGCTGACTCAGTTATTTTATCAGAATCTTGAAGGAATCCGTAAGGATATTGTTGACCTTGATTCAAAACATTATTACTCTAAAGGTAATAACAATCTGTCCAAGTTATGCGTTAAGTATCCAAAGGAAAGTGATAACTCAATTAAGTATATTAAGAAAAACTTAAAACAAAGCCTTTACATGCAATACATCAGTATGTTTGGGTTATAAAAAAAGTTTTGGGGAGGTGCCTGTGGAGCTTTACATCTTACATATAATCAGTGGCTTAATAGACAGTATTTTTATTACTGTCCCATATCAAGTGTTTAGGAAATACCGCAATTGGCCGCTTGTTATTACTTTAGTTTTTGTTTCGTCATTTTTAATCTTTTTTATGGATTCGGCCTTTAGCAGAATAGCTTTGGCAGTGTTCATAATAATTATCCCTATGGTCATAGACAGAAAATACATTAACCCTTTATGGACACTGGCACCCTTTGTTTCAATCGGGCTTTTGCAGCTTCCCTTATACTTATTGATTGATGACTTTATGCTGTTTTGTTTTGTGTTTTGGCTTATACAGGCCTTTTTAATAACTTGCTTCTACGAACTGAAAGACAGCCTGAAAGTAAACCTGCTTAGGATTACAACAAAAGTACTGGGCTTAATAATTGTGCTTTTGCTACTGGCTTTATCAAAATACTATTCTGTGAGGTGATTTGTATGTGTATGTGGTTCACTTGTGAAAACGATGTAAACAAGATGGCAGAACTTTATCAAGAAAGCAAGGCGTAATAATGTTTTTTGAAAAAATAATATGTAAAATACTTTCAATTTATTTACGCAGGTTCAGGCCGGGTATAGATGACAAAGCGGCTGTAGCTATTTTTATGAAGATGTCCGCAATAATTGGGTTCATCATTGAAACAGGCATTTTAATAGTTGTTTCGTTAGTGTTTCAATCGTTCTATTTGTTTTTAATGTTTTTTCTTGTGTTTGGCTTGCTTCGTATCCATAACGCTGAACATTATGAATGGTGGACGCGCTGCATGATAACAACAACGTTGATTTTTATTGTTGTTTTAGTTGCAGCCCATAATTTCAGTATCAATGTTTTAACTGATGTAACCTGGTGTGTTGCTGTTTCCCTGCTTTTTAGGGACTGGCACATGGCTTCGCAAAACTAAAAGAGGTATTGCTTTTAAGGCTCCTTCAAGTATCGCTTTGGCGGTATTTGGAGGGCCTTATTTTTTTTGCGGATTTGTAAAAAGTTAAATTTCTGCTCTGCGGCATTGATATACAATTAACTTAATACGAATTCCAATCTGAACCATTCCATAGGAGGGCTGCCGAACGCCAGAGGGCGTGAGGCATTTTAACCGAACTATGGAATACGTGAAGATGGAATTGGTATAAGGCCCCGGTGCTGGCGGTTCACTCCTGCCACGCCGGAGCGCCTGAAAATAACAGCAGGGAGTGAATAAATTGAGGCTTTTAAACCCGCAGACGGGAATGTGGTACAACGTGGAGGACACACCGTCTAACCCGTTTATGAACGCGAACAATCCCATAGGTATATACGGGCAGCAGTTGTCCCAGAGTGCACCGCAGCCTGTTCAGCCGCAGAGCAGCGCACCGGGAATTAGTAATTATATCGCCGGGCCTGCGGCTAATATTGAGGAGGTAAAGGCAAAACCCATAACACCGGGCACCTTTAACATGTTTTTAAACAGGGCCGCAGGTGAGGTATATCTATCCTGTATGAACAGTGACGGCGGCAAGGATATTTTAACGTTTAGGCTGCATATAGACGCGCCTGATAACATTAACAACTCGCAGGGAGCACCGGCACCGGGGGTTGATTTATCGGAGGTTTATAAGAGGCTGGACGAGCTTAAAAACATGATAGGAGGCGCAGAAAATGCTGAACCCCATGCAGATGATGACGGCAATGCAGCAGGTGAGAAACGGGGCAAGCTTGCAGCAGGTGGTAAAACAGATGGCGGGAAATAACCCGCAGTATGCAGAATTCGCTAAGATGATAGAAGGTAAAAGCAATAACGAGATTATTCAAACAGCGCAGAACATGGCCCAGTCTATGGGGGTTGACTACAACCAGCTGACAGGGCAGATACGCGGTCAAATGGGTATGTAGCCGCTATAGTGGCTTATATATAAAGCGGCTTAGCTAACCGTTTTTGGAAATGTACATTTCCTCAAAATATATTTTGAGGAGGAAAACTCTAGTGACAGATGTAGGCGGAATACCAATGATACAAAGTGGTAATGACGGGTTTTCGGGCTTAGTTGCTTTGTTTGCAATAATGGCACTTTTCGGTGGCGGCGGTGGTGGTTTCTTTGGCGGCAACCGCGGTAACGGCGAAGGTGACAGAGTGACAGAAAAGCAGCTTGACATGATGAACACCAATTTTGACACACGCCTTAATTCGATTCAAGGGCAGATGGATTTTAACGGTGTAAATACTCAGTTAAGCGCTATACAAGGCGAAGTAGGCAGATTAGGCCGTGACAATGCTTTGATTGCAAAGGACACTGAAATTACGCTGCTTAAGGGCCAGTGTGAAACGAACCGTAATATTGACGGTGTAAGAACGCAGATGGCACAGGATACCTGCGCGATTATCACCAACCAGAACAGCCTTGCAAAAGATGCGGAACTTCGCGCAGCTTATGCGAAGATAGCAGAGCAGGGACAGATAATTTCAGAAGAGCGCATTACTAGCACACTGAAAGGCTTCATTATGGAGCACCTTGTACCGCCTAGGGCTGTGCCGGCTTATGCGGCCTCTCATCCGTATGAAAACTTTGTTCCTACGGTACGCTTAGCCGGAAACGGCGGCAGGTTTGACAACTGTTAATTTGACACTAAAGGCGATTAATAGGGTATACGCCGCCCATAAAAGGGGCGCTAACCGCCCCTTTTTATTATTTTCAGAGAGGATTTGATAGAATGAATTGTGATTGCAATAAAAGACCTATTTTAAGAACATTAGGCGTTAGCGTTGTACCGGGCCCAACGGGCACGGTGACAATAGCAGTACAGTCGGAAACATTTTTACTCAGGGGTTTTTACGAACTATTTTTAGGTGAGGTTTTAGATGGCATACAGGGCATAGAAAATGTGCTGCTGTCAGTAACCACAGGAACGGGTGCAACTGCTGTAATTACTATATATCCGCTTGTTGACAATATAGGCCTGCCTGTTGTGTCGGGCCAGCTTAGAAATGCAAGGTTTACTGACTGCGGCGTTGAGGCTTCAAGATATTTGTTACAGTTCGGTGTATTTAATTCGGCTGTGCCTTCCAATGCGTTTTATGTGCGCCGTGGGTTATGCCCTATTATGGGTATCAGCCCTATTGCCGCACCACCTACGCCTTAAAAGCAAAAGTCTGTATGAATCAGCAGGAGTATAACACGTATTTGATGCAATTAACTTACATGATGAGTGCTGCCAATTGGGGTGTTAACCTTGATATCTTGGAGCACACCAAGCGCAATCTGGCAGTTATTGAGCGCCTGGCAGCCCATCAGGAGGCGGCAGCAGAGACGCTTGAAGAGATTTTGGCTGAGCTAAAAAAGAAAGGGGAATAAAAATGCAGCATTGTATTTCAAAACTGGAAGAAGAGATTAAGAAGGATATAAACCGCATTGAGGCACGGGGCGCTTATCATAACATAACTGAGGTTCGCAACCTAAAAGACGAGCTGGAGCTTTGGAGTCTGTTGCACAAGTTTAAGGAGCACACAGGGCATAACACGGCAGAATATGAGGCCATGCCTAAAGCTCACGGCTTCGGCAGTTCAAACTAAGGGGGCATATTCTTATGAATGGGGAGTTTGCTGCACTTATGAATTCCGTTTGCACGGAACTGCTTGCCGGTGAGGTTTATCACAGCCGCACCGCCAATGAGTTCAGAAAGATAGCCTTGCGGGGGTTTGGCCGCTGGGCTGATGCCGAGGCCCGTGGTGATATGAAATCCCGGCTGTGTCTTGAAAAGCAACTTAGGGATAAGTTAGGTTATGCGCCTGTAGTTGATGTTAGTAAGTTGGCCAATGAGGTTAATGCCTCTTTCTCAAATGTAAGTGAACTGCCGGCTATTTTGCAGAAGTGGATAGACAGGGAAAAGGAGTTTGCTAAGACATTAACCCAGGCTATGCGCTTAGCAGCTGAGATTGATGTGGAAATATACAGGGAGCTTATAGAGCTGACTAATGAGGTGCAGACAGAGGCCTTTAGGGTTAAGCTCTGCGGTATGCGACTTGAGCTTGCTGGGTGGAATGGTCACGATATTGCCATTGTGTCTAAGCTGCTTCATCACCATTTTGAGGAGCACCCCGATGATAAGTATGTTAATGTTAATTTGGGGTAGGGGGAAGTGGTGCCTGTAGGGTAATAAGTGATGTTATTATATGACTATCCTTTATTACAATTTGGCTTTCCAACGGATATGCAAGCGCAGATGATGGCTATTTTAACTACAGCAAAGGGTATGAGTATAGTAGAAGAAACCGTTTTCGAATCACGGAACAAGCACATATCCGAACTTATTAGGGTGGGAGCAAATATAGTTCTCTTACATGACGGAATGACATCGGTAATAAACGGAGTGAAAAAACTCCAGGGAACAACTGTAACCTGCAAGGATTTAAGGGGCGGCGCGGCTTTGATACTGGCAGGGCTGGCGGCGGAAGGAAAAACGATAGTGGCCAATTCTGCGTTTGTTAAAAGAGGTTATGTAGATATTGAAGATGACCTGCGAAAAATAGGGGCGGATATTTGGCATACAGAGTAAAACCTTGGGGTGCGAGCCCCAAGGTTTTTATAGTAACTGTATAAATCACATTAAGTATTTTTAAAAAGTTTATCACTTTAAAATACTTCCGAAGCATAGTCTTTAAAGCGCCCGGAAACCGGTGATTTAACCTGACCTCTTGCTTTAGTCTTTTTTTAAAGTGATTTACCTATATAGCGTAAAGAGGCAAATTATATCAATCACGACACTTTATTTTCCGCGCGAATTATAAATATTTTCAAGAGCAGGAACCCGAGCGACAAACTCTTCATTGGTTTTTGTTTTAATAAGCATGTCTATAATGCTTTCTGTCATATCTTCCGTTGTCATTCTACTCATAACCCGCCTTATGGAATATACGGCCTCCAACTCATTTTGAGCAAGAAGATTTTCCTCTCTTCTTGTGCCTGATTTGTTTATGTCAATAGCAGGGAAAACCCTCTTTTCTGAAAGCTTTCTATCCAACATAAGTTCCATATTGCCTGTGCCTTTAAACTCCTCAAAAACAACATCATCCATCCTTGAGCCTGTATCTACAAGTGCGGTAGCCAGTATAGTAAGGGAGCCGCCGTTTTCAATGTTTCTCGCGGCACCAAAAAACTTTTTGGGCATATGAAGAGCGGCGGGGTCAAGACCGCCTGACAGAGTTCTCCCGCTGGTTGGTATGGTCAGGTTATAGGCTCTTGACAGTCTTGTAATAGAATCTAACAGTATCATTAAATCCTTGCCCTGCTCTACAAGCCTTTTTGCACGCTCCAAAACCATTTCGGCAACCCGCTTATGGTTTTCCGGCTGTTCATCAAAAGTAGAATAGATAACATCCACGTTAGGCCCTTCTATGGAGCGCTGCATATCTGTTACCTCTTCAGGGCGCTCATCTATAAGCAGTACTATTAAGTGCATATCGGGATGATTTACTTTTATTGCATTGGCAATCTTTTTAAGAAGTATGGTTTTACCGGCCTTAGGCGGCGCTACAATCATACCTCTTTGGCCTTTGCCTATGGGTGCAATCAAATCAATGAGCCTTGTAGAAAGCTCGCGCGGCTCAGTTTCAAGATGTATTTTTTCTAAAGGATAGATGGGAATCAGATCTTCAAAATTTTTACGTTTAAGAGCAGTTTCAGGTAAATCGCCGTTTATTGTTTTAACGTAAAGAAGTGCCGCATACTTTTCATTTTCCTTTGGTATTCGTGTATTACCCTTGATTCTGTCACCTGTTTTTAAATTAAACCTTCTAATCTGTGAAGGTGACATATAAATATCCTTAGGCCCGGGCAGGTAGTTAGTCATACGCAAAAAACCAAAGCCGTCCGGCATAATCTCAAGAACGCCTTCCTCGGTAATGCCGCTGTCAAGCTGTTCTATGCCTTGTTGTTTGGCGAAACTCACGGAATTAAGTTTTTCACTGTCGTCGTTGGCGGATACATATGGTTTTCTTGGGGTTTTTATAGGTATTTCTGTGGAATTTTCAGTAGATTTGGAAGTTATATCAGTGTCAATGGATTTTTCGATAGGATTAATGGCAGGTTCTTTGATGTGGTTTTCTATGGGTGCTTCTATAAGCTTTTCTGTTGTTTTTCTTAAATTGGGTTTTCTGATAGGCTTTTGTCGGGCATGTTTTTCTTTTGATGTTTCAGCTACTGATTTGCTAGCTTCAATTTTTTTGCGCTCTACATCAATCAGTTCAGCCAGCTCTTTTTTTCTGTATTTTGCGATGCTTTTTATACCTAGCTCTTTCGCGGCATCGCGCAAATCGTTCAAGCTCATACTATCGGGATCCATTGTTTGCTCCTTTTATTATATAATCTAATCTGTCTTAAACAGGTATATATCATTTTTATTATAGTTAAATAAAATTATAACGGCTATTAATTAATTTATCTCAAGGCAAAGCCCACCGCTTCTAAGCCGAAGCAAGCTCCGGCGAAAGCGGAGAGGCCTTCAAAACGAGAACCCATTTAAACGAAGTTTTAATGGGCAGGGGCTACTACCGGAAGTTTTACATTTTCGAAAAAAATGTAAAACTTCCGAGAAATATATTTATCGGATGAATTAAAGTCTGCAAAACTATTATGGAGTAGGTATTACTAAAACCTGTCCAACTTGAATTCTGCTGGCATCGGTAATATTGTTAGCCTGCATAATAGCGGCAACACCACCGGCACCAAGGTTAAACTGTGCCGCGATTCTTGAAAGGTTGTCGCCTGAGCGGACTGTATAGCTTTGCGAGCCGCCTGAGGGCTGAGTATCCCCAGAGGGATAACCGGCAGGTGGTTCTACAATGTCAGGGGGTGTAAGCTGGCCCTGCAACTGCTCTAATTGTATCTGTATGAGGTTGCGCTCTTCTCGCAGCGCTCCCACCTGCTCATTTAAAGATGAAATTGTCATCCGCATAGAGGGCACTTCCTCTACTTCCTCTTCAAGTTTTGCTATTTGCTCGTCGCGCTCACGTATGGTGCCGTTTGCACTTATTACATTAAACACTAAAATAACCATCACAATAAGCATAACTAATAAAATGGCAGCTATTATTTTGAATATAGGGGCATCATAAGAAATATTTGCAGCAGATGCAGGCGCCGCATAAGCCGGCCTTTCTTTTCGCTCGGCGCGCTTAGGAATGAGAGTCACCTCATCATCAGCATCTTTTACGCGCCTTCCGCGCTGAGGCGGTTTTATGTCGGTAGTTTCTTCTCTGGGCGGCCTTCTGCGTGGAGAAAGAGGCGGAGTATTTTCCGCATCCTTTGGCGTTCTTTCTGTGGGAAATCTTTTAATAGATTCATCACCTGAAGATGACTGCGGTCTTTTTCTTGTCTCCCCACCGGGGGCAGGGCCGGTTAAATCAATACCTTTTCTTCGGTGATCGGTATAGCCTCCGAGAAATTGCTTTCTATATCTTTCCCGCTCCTCCCGGTCACCTCCGGTTTCGTCTCTTAATATATTAGGCCGCCTGGTTCTAACCGTATCACCCATATCTTCTTCCGGTGCCGCAGGTATTTCTGGCTCTGTCTTTGCAAAGGCATCGTCTTCTTTAAAACCTGTTACAATAACATCATCACGCTCAGAATTTCTTTTACCGCGGTTTTCGTCGTAAAAGCTTGTGTTTATCTTTTCTTTTTTTATTTTCTCACTGTTAATTCTAATAGCCCTTACAACCGGTTTAACTGACGAGGTGGTATTTTCATCGTCATTTAGGCCGGTTAAAAGCTTTCCGACTGCTTTGCGGCTCATCTCGTCATCATAATCGTAACTGCCGGTGTTTTTATCATAATCATCATCTTTATAATCATCAAAGTCCTTACCCAATTTGCACCCTCCTAAGTTTAGTCATTGAAACTATATTTGACCAACTTTAACTATTCCCAATATACAGTATCTATTATATTTTAGTATTATAGACAATACATGTCAATCACAATTCGCTTAATATGTCAAAATATTAAGCTTTTACTCGATTTTCACCCAAAAAACTTTCTTTTAACATTACGATATTCTTAATATTAGCGCTCTAAAATGTTCTTACCTCTTTACAGAATCAGAAATTTTGTATATACTTAGTATGTTAAGCAAATACCCTAACCCCTTTCATGTCTGAATTGGAGATTATTGCTACTGTAGTAATCCATTGCTTTTGGCGATAAATTACTTGCAGAGAATTTAAGGACGTGATGATATGAAAATCGAAAAAATTTCTGATAACCAAATAAAATTCGTTCTTAATAAGGCGGATTTACTTGAGAAAGATATAAAGATTACAGAGCTTGCATATGGCTCTGAAAAAACTCAGGACCTTTTCAGAGAGATGATGGAGGAGGCCTATGCCCAATGCGGGTTTGAGGCTGAGAACACACCTCTTATGATAGAGGCTATTCCTGTTGCACTCGACAGCATTATGATTATTGTTACAAAGGTTTCTTCAAATGATGACCTTGAGTCAAAACTTAATATTTTGCCAAAACCTGCAAGAGACAGCAATAGGTTTCGTAAAAGAGATTACCAGGGTGAGCGGCAGCATAGTGAAAGATATTCAAGGCCTTTAAAAACGAGTGTTTATGTTTACTCTTTTAAGCAAATGGATGACGCCATTGACCTTTCTTCAAGGCTTTCGGATACTTATGACGGTGAGAGCTCTATGCATAAGTATAACGGCGAATATTTTCTTGTTTTTGACAATCACGGGGGCTCGGGGAGCTACCGCAGTTTTGAAGCTATTTTGAACGAATACGGTCAAAAACGTGTTTCGGGGATAATTAGCAAATATCATCTGCTTGAGCATGGGGAGACTATTATTTCTGAAGAGGCTGTGCAGATACTTGCGAGGATTTAGGGGTTAGTTTAGATTAAAAAAATGCTGTTTGTTAGCAAGGAATAAGGCATGATAGAGGCCCGTTTTAAACGGCACGGGTCTCTGTCATGCCTTTTTGTCTATAGTGAGTTAACTTTTTAAGTTAAACAAGTTTAATCTCTGTTTCGAAGCCACAGATAAATCCCCAATCCGGGAACTAAAGCGGCCAAACTCATAAGAAAATGCCAACAGAAAAGTGACACACCATTGTCGCCGCTTTTTTTTGCAAGCCTGTATGCCGTTCCATAGGCAAGCAAATTTTGCACTAAGAGCTTGTCTAATATCTCGCTTTCAGTAGATTTTCGAGCGTTTTTTTGCCAGGCAAGGAGCACCTGACGACGCATATTCTAAGAAAATCTGCTAGGAAGGTGCGACGCAGTATGGTTAAAAATAAGCCGAAAAGATGCTGGAATGGAGATATTAGACAGGCTCTAATACTAAAATATACCAAATAAAAAATATAAGTTCCATGTGTCCGTCCCCCTCGTAAAATATATTATTGTACCCAGACAAATTCAAGCACGGGGTCGTGGTTGTTGATAATGTCTTGAATAGTAAGTGGAATGAATATATCTGGTATCAGTGAAGTGTCCTTGTTATTAGATAGCGAAAATAGTCCATCTGAAACTGAAAACTCTATTCCCGAGTTCGGTAGAAGTTGGGGGCGCCAACCACCAAAGAAACTTTCAGGTTGACCAGCTGGTTCGCCCACAACATACACGTTTTCCATATTATTTATAAACCAAGAAGCCGCCATAATGCTTGCAGAAGCCGAGCTTGAGTCTAAAAGTAAATAAACTGAATTTATTCTTTCATTATTAAAAAGTATCGGATTCAGATTATCCCATCTTGTTCCACCACTATTACCTCTTAAGTCTATAATAATTTTATCAATTTTTCGAGCGTTTGCTGTCAAACTAAGTATTTCTTGGTTAAAAGGATACCTTTGATAATAAGCATGAGCTTCGGCAAATGAGCCTTGAGGTGCTTCTATTTCAAAATTACTAATGCGTAAATACATTATACTTTCCTCTGGAAAATACTCAAACCAGAACATATCTCCAGGCCGCGAGTACATTAACAGCGAATCACTAAAGCTATGTTGAATCAGCTCTATGCCATCAAGGTTAAAAAAAGCGCTTCTACTGCCAAGCAAATTACTTAAATCATTCGCATTTACTAAGACTGATTCTATGCCTATATTAAACTTTTCACTTTCAGCATTGGCAAAAGTAAATTCAGCAGTATTTGAATCATCCACAATACCTAAATAACGAAGCAATTCTCCATTCATTATATGCACTGACGCAATTACGCTCCTAAGCCAATATTCGTTTTCATGCGCAACTACTCTTGAAAATCTACTTAGAACCTCGTCAACGTCTAAGCCATTTATATTTACGAGCTTGCTATACAGAACATGCTCAAATTCTTTAGGTGCAAGGATACAGTAAAATCCATCAGAAAGAGAAACAAATCGGAAAAGAAAACGGTCTGAATCAGGCAAAACAACTGCTGTGTGCATATCAGCAAGTATTGCAGCAATCTCAGCTAATCCAAATATAATTTCATTATCACTAAGGGTTGGTATAGCTATAATTAAAGAATTTACTCTGTCAAAAAAATAGTTCCTCAATGCTTCTGCATCTTGGGAATTATTATGTGTTACTTGAATATCGTTTCTTATTAATGCCAAAGTAAATAGCATCTGTTGGGGAACATCCCCTCTATTTAACATATGTTCAAGTGATTTGCTGAACAAAGGGTGGTCACTAAGCGCTGTTCTTGCAAAGAAAATAATATCTTCCTCCCAGTACCTATCCCTTCTATCTGTCCAAAGAAATTCGTATATTTGCTCCGGGTCATCTGTGAATGGTATATGAGCGTTATCCCAAGCATCTGAGGTGCTTTCACCGGTATAGAATTCGTTTGTATCAGCCGCTTCATCATCAATTGTGTAATTGCTTATGCGGCTATCTACTGTATCAGCCGTACATGATGTAATTAAGACAGTGGTAAAAATAATGAGCGAGAAAACAATAATTTTTCTAAACACAGACATAATGCACCTTCTTTTTATTTATATTTTGCCACTTTCAGTACAGTTGATCAACTTTAAAAGGCTAAAGTTAATCAATTGCATTTGGCTTTGTCAACACCTCCAGCGAAACACCTACGGCGTTTCGCTGGAGGTGTTCGTTTAACTTAATTTCACGCAATACCCTGCAAGGGTTGCCAACTGCCACAACGCCGCTTGGTATATCTTTTGTAACAACAGACCCTGCGCCTATTACCGAATTATCCCCTATGGTAACACCGGGCAGCACCTGAACTCCACCGCCAATCCAGACGCTGTTGCCTATTGTGATAGGGTGGCCGAATTCTAGGCCGCTGTTTCGCTGCCGGGCATCAATAGGGTGCCCCGCTGTGTAGAAACCACAATTAGGTGCAATAAACACATTATCGCCAAACGTGACCTTAGCTACATCTAAAACTACACAGTTGTGATTGGCGTAAAAGTTTTCGCCTACTTCAATGTTATAACCATAATCACACCAAAAGGGTGCGGTTATCCAGAAATCCCCTTTAGTTTTACCTAACAGTCTCCTCATAAGTGTCTGCTGACTGTGAATATCAGACGGAAGCAGCAAATTGAATTCGTGACACAAATCTTTGCATTTTGCTCTATCCTCATTTAGTTCTTCACTGGTCAAGCTGTTATACAACAGCCCTGCCAGCATTTTTTCTTTTTCTGTCATTTTATGAACCAACCTTTCTTGTCAAATTTGACTTCTAAAATCCCTGAACAGTACGAGATTTGCTGATATGCCAGTGAACACTTGTTTTTTAATGATTCATTCAGTTCTGAAAAAACGAAGTAAAATTCCTCATCATCCCAGCTATCGCCGCAAGAATTTTTGCAAGCCTCTAAATCCTTTTGGCTTTGAAAGCTGATATCTCCTATAATTACCGTACCATTCTCGTTTAAGTAATCATTTAAAGATAAGATAAGTGATAATTTCTCATTGTCATTAAGATGATGCAGGGCATATGTACTTATGATAAAATCAAACCTTACTCCTGATAATTCCGGGGGTAAGCCGTTAAAAAAATTATACTCTATCAATTTTGTATCCGGCATTTTTTCTCTAGCTTTTGCTAGCATTTCGCATGAAAAATCTATGCCTGTGATATGGTTTCCGCCTTGATACAACTTAAAGGCCAGAGTTCCTGTCCCAGTTCCAATGTCCAATACTGAGGCAGGTTTTTTGTTCATTACTGTTTTATAAATTATATTCATCAATTTCCTATACCCGGCAAAGGGATACAGACCGTTATCATCTGTTATGTTTACGGACTTATCATAATTATCGGCCCATAAGTCAAATCCATCGTTATTTAGCATTGATTACCCACCCTGATTTAAGTTTTTTGTCTAATAGTGCTCTAATGAATCATAACAACGGTTACATCATTTACATTTGTGCCCGTTGGCCCTGTGACAAGTAAGTCGCCGCTTGTTTTTAAAAGCTCGTAAGCGTTATTATCATTAAGGTATTCATCGGGAGAAAGACCTAAGTCCAAATATTTTTGATAAGAATTTCCGTCAACTATGCCTCCGGCGGCGTCGGTAGGGCCGTCTGTGCCGTCAGAGCCAAGTGAAAAAATGCACACATTAGACAGCCCGCTTATGCGTGAAGCCGCTGCTAAAGCAATCTCCTGGTTTCTCCCGCCTTTGCCGTTTCCTGTTACTTTAACTACGGTTTCTCCGCCGAATATAAGGGCACAAGGGGTTTTAAACGCAGGGGCTATAGAATTTTTAGCCGCTATAGAGCCTATTAACCTTCCTGCTTCTCTAGCCTCGTTAGTCATGTCCTCAGTTAGCACATAAGCATTATAGCCAAGATATTCTAAAGATTTTGCAACACTTTGACATAACTGTCTCACAGAGCCTATTATACTGGTTTCGACATTGTTGATTTCACAAGGCAGTTCCTTTTTAAGAAAAGACAGTAAGTTCTCTGAAATTTTAATATCATATTTTCGTATTATTTTTACAGCAGCATCAGCAGCAGACGAATCAGCATAGGCCGGCCCTGATGCAATGAACCCGGGGTCGTCCCCTAAAACATCCGACAAAATAATAGAATAAATCTTAGCAGGCTCGCATATTTTTGCAAATTTTCCACCTTTTACCTTGGAAAGCCGTTTTCTTACGGTGTTTATTTGTTTTATATCTGCCCCGCTGTACAAAAGCTTTTTCGATAACTCCTCTATATCATTTAAATCAACACCATTCTCAGGATATTCAAAAAGAGCCGAACCGCCGCCGGATATAAGAAAAATTATATTATCATTTTCTGAAAGGCCGCTGAAGAAGTTTAGTGCGTATTCACTTGCAGCAACAGAGTTTTTATCAGGAAGTGGATGCCCGGCCTCAAAAATACGAAGGCCATCTATATCACCCATACTGTGACCATATTTTGTTATAACAACTCCGCCCAAGGCCCTTTCACCCAAGGTTTCATTAGCTGCTTCTGCCATGACCCATGCTGCCTTACCTATGGCAAAAACATAGGCCTTATCTGAAAATTCTTTAAGGGTTTCTTGAACAGCCTTATAAGGGTTAATTTCTTTTAATGTGTTTTCTATCACCCGTGCCGCATCTTCTCTTAACTTGCTTCCCATATCAGTTCACCAACCTTAATATTAAATTTATCAACTGCGGAAATATAGTAATTACAACGATTATTCTAGCCAAATGAGTAATGGATACTTTCATAAAATCAAATCCCATATCATTAGCCAAAAGGCTCATTTCCGACATGCCGCCGGGGGTAGAGCTTAGAAGGCTTGTGCCCAAATCCATTTTAGTCAGCTTATGTACCCCATATAGCCAATAATAACAGGCACGCTTATCATGCTTAAAATCATAACCAAGGCAGGGCCGCCGGCACGGGTAATGCCTTCTACGCTTTCAGGGGTGATTCTCATGCCGAGAAATATGCCGGACATAATTTGGGCTATAAAACGCATTTTAATAGGCATGTAAGCTTTACGGTAAAATATGTTGACCAAAACGCCGCTGGCCATTGCAAAAACCATAGGCCCGGCCGGGATTCCGGCATAAAGTCCGATTATACCCCCTACTGAAGAAAATAACAGAGCAACAGAAGTTCCTTTTGCTTTCTCCTTATTAGTCATTCCAACATCAATAGCAGATATAGCTTTTTTCTCAGAAGGTGTTTTTTCATCTGTCTGTTTATACTCTGTTTTTCTTCTTGTAGGCAAAAGACCTTTTTTCTCAAGCTGCTGAAATAAGAAAGGATAAAATGTAAAAGCCGTAATAAGCCTTAAAAGCTGCATGGCTGTAATCATGCCCGCGTCACCGCCTAAACTGTCGGCTATTATGGCAATCTCTGCAACACCGCCGGGGGCAAAGCTGTAAAAGGCAGTTATTAAATCAATATTAAAAAATATGTGTATTAAGTAGCCGAACAGTATTGCGTTTATAAAAAACAGAAACAAAATAAGACTTATAGGTTTTAACAGAGTTCTAATTGAAAAAAGGTTGCTTTTGTCTATGGAAAGCCCCAAATAAGTGCCGGCCAATATTTGCGTTGCAACCCTAAGCTCTTGGGGGAAGTAAGCAAAACCCACTGTTAAGTTCCACACAGCGCTAAGTACCAAAGCCCCAAGCATGTAAGCGGCTGGTATAAATTTAAGCTTCTTAGCGCCAACACCGCCAATTACACCAATGACAATGATAACTGTAAGTCTCAAAAGGTTGTCCATTTTATCCTCGCTTGAATTTTATATTTTAAGTTTAATCCAACTAAGTTTTTTTGTAAATAATTAATTAATTTGCTTTTTTTGTGCCAATCAAGTAAAATTCTATAGCCAGGCAACTTAATACCAATCCTGATTAAAATCCTGTACTTTATCACCCCTAAAATCACCCCAAAAGTGCTTCACCTCGCGCTTTCGGGGCGGCGCTCAAACTACAGGTTTTAATCTAGGATTGGTATTAGTATATAGCCGTTACGGTTGAAGACCAACCGTATTTGCTGTGGCTGAAAATTTTACAAGAGGGGTTTTAATTTGTTTTTGCCCATCTCAAAAGAAGGAGTTTCGGAATTTGATTATATATTAATAAACGGGGATGCCTATGTAGACCATCCTTCTTTTGGTGCGGCAATAATAGGCAGGTTTATTCAGAGTTTGGGTTATAGCGTTGGGGTTATAGCCCAGCCGGATTGGAAAAATTTGGAAAGCTTTAAAATATTAGGCAAGCCAAAATATGCCTTTCTTGTAACAGGTGGAAATATTGACTCTATGGTAAGCCATTATACCACTGCTAAAAAAAGGCGCGGGAGTGATGCTTATTCACCCGGTGGACAAGCAGGCTTTCGGCCTGACAGAGCCACAATTGTATACACCAATAAAATTAAAGAAGCTTATAAGGACGTTTTTATTATTATAGGCGGCATAGAGGCCAGCCTTCGCAGGCTTTCACACTACGATTATTGGGATAATAAAGTAAGGCGCTCCATACTTCTTGACAGCGGAGCGGATATATTGGTTTACGGCATGGGAGAGCATCAGCTGCAGGAAATAACAAACTGCCTTAAACAGAATAATTTTGAAGCTCTTAAAAATATACGCGGCATATGTTACAAAAACAAGGCCCTGCCGGAAGGTATAAATGCACTGGTTTTACCATCTTATACGGAAGTTTGCGGCAATAAGGATTTATATGCAAAAAGTTTCATGGCTCAGTATAATAACTCTGATGCGTTTACGGCAAAAATACTAATAGAGCCTTATGCAGAAAGTTATGTAGTACAAAACCCTCCGGCTATGCCTGTTAGTACCGCTTTGTTTGACAAGGTTTATGCCTTACCCTATATGCGTGCTTATCACCCTATATATGAGTCTGCCGGTGGTGTACCGGCTATAGAGGAAGTTAAATTCAGCCTTATATCGAGCAGGGGTTGTTTTGGCTCTTGCAATTTTTGCGCCCTCAGCTTTCATCAAGGTCGAATTATACAAGCCAGAAGCCATGCCTCAATAATTAGTGAGGCAGAAGGCTTTAAATGGGATGCTGACTTTAAAGGCTATATACACGATGTAGGCGGGCCAACGGCAAACTTTAGAACTGTGGCATGTAAAAAGCAGTCTACTAAAGGCGCTTGTGCCCATAAGAAATGCCTCTTTCCTGAGCCATGTAAAAATTTGCAGGTAAGTCATTCGGACTATATTAAGCTGCTTAGGAAACTTAGAGATATACCGGGGGTTAAAAAGGTTTTTATACGCTCGGGCATACGCTATGATTATCTGATTTATGATAAGAATAAGGAATTTTTTACCGAATTATGCAAGCATCACATAAGTGGGCAGCTTAAAGTTGCCCCGGAACATGTTTCAGAAAATGTTCTTGATAAAATGGGTAAGCCGCGAAGAAATGTTTACGAAAAATTTACAGGGAAATACTATCAACTAAATAAAACTCTTGGTATGGAACAGTATTTGGTGCCTTATCTCATGTCCAGCCATCCGGGCAGTGATTTGGCAAGTGCTGTTGAGCTTGCCGAGTATTTGAGGGACATAAATTTTACACCGGAACAGGTGCAAGATTTTTACCCAACTCCGGGTACGTTGTCTACGTGCATGTACTATACGGGCAAAGACCCCAGAACGGGGAAAGAAGTTTATGTGCCTAAATCTTCCCACGAGAAAGCTATGCAGCGGGCGCTTATTCAATACAAAAATCCAAAAAATTATGAGCTGGTAAGAGAAGCTTTATACAAAGCAGGCCGCAGTGATTTAATAGGTTTTGGCAAAAACTGCCTCATAAGACCACGCCGTGAGAAGGCGGCTGCCGGAGCTTTAAGGTCAAAATCCGAGCCAACTAAAAGTGTAGGCAGGAACATTCGCAAAAGACGTTGAGAGTTTGATAAATTTATAGTATGCTATATGCAGTTTCTTTATAGTTATAGTCGGTTAACTTAAAAATCATTTTAAACGACTTTGGTGCATTTTAAAGTTATTTCACTATACACTTAAATCCTTACAAAATAGTACCGCTTATGGTACTATTTTGTAAGGATAAGCCGCCGCTACCCATGTCTACGCCGCCCTTAAAAAAGCCGGGCGGCAGACCAGCGGAAAACAGGCTTTCATGGGTTCCCGCTTACAGCTTGCGCGCGCAGCCTACTTTTGAAACAGTATCAGATTAATTGCCGGCAATTAATCTGATACTGTTTCAAAAGAATTTAAGTATAATATTGGAGGGAAGATATGACTGAATCAACAATCAGGCCAAGAATATTATTATATGGGATAAGCTTAATTCTCCTGAGTTTCATTACATCAATGATGGTTATATTAAGCCGTTCACCGGATTTTACCGCTGTTTTAATTCTTGCAATGGTTCACCTTGCTATATTAGTGTTTCATATATTTTTATCAGCTAACCTTACAAAAACTATAGACAGCTCATTTATTGATTTTTTGGGTGAGGGCAATTTATCCCGTGAAGATGTTGCTCATGTTGGAGAGCTTTTTGGTTTAATTGAAAATGCTTTTATAACCTCACCGCCGGCCCTTATTAAAACAGCTTCTTTAGAGGGCAAGGCTAAGGCGGTTGCAGTGCGGCTTAACGCACTCATAAAAGATATGAATGATATGGATGCAGCTATAACGTTGGCTCTTAGTAATGCTCCTAATTTTCTGAGCGGCAGCAAAACCGCAAATCTTACTTTATTCATAAATACCCTTGTTGATGACTTGGAAGGCTTGTCCAAAGGAAGTGCCCCTAAGGGGCGCTATGATAACAGGCTTAAAGATGTAATCGGCGCAGTACGCGATAACTATTTACAGCTTGCACAGAACCGCAAGGCTATTGATAATACTTTAGAGGCTGTGAAAAAAAACAGTTCAAACCTGTTGCCGGATACGCCTCTTTCAGAAGAGCTAAAACAACTTATGCAGAATATAAGCAACTTAGAAACAGCCCTTTCCCGTCTGGCCCAGTTTAATCTGGAGCCGGGCAGTGACGGTTTTTCAAAGGGGTTTAAGTCAGCGGATATGGTTAGTAGTATTCAAAGCGGCTATTCAACCGCTTTATGGGATATTTCCGGGGCAATTGATTTTGCCAACAGTTCGTCAGGTAGCTTGGCCAATGAAATCCGTATGCTAAATAATAATTTAGCTGACGAGAAGCGCCTTATTACCCAGCTTAGGGATTCGGTTAAAACTATTAGCGCTCAGCTAAAAAGCGGACGGGAAGCCGGCCAGTTAACAAGTTCTAAATTGGACAATGTGATGCAGTTAGCTGAGAAAATATATGAGAATAAGGGAGAGGGCCTAAAGTCTGCTGGTCATATATCAAACTATACCAAAAGTATCTCGGGTGATTTAAGTTCAGCCCTTAAGGGTTTGACAAAGTTCCGTATTGTTAATAGCAAGGGGCAAGAATACGGCTCTATACGCGGCACAATTCGTTCACAGCCCAATAGAACCGGAGTCGCCGCTACCGGTCAAAAGCCGGGTCAAGAGCCAACCGGTCCTATTAAAGCCAAGCCGCGCAGTAAAGCTGCACCTCCAATGCTTCCCAGGCACTACGGAAAAATACCTGAAAGTGGCTATAACTTTGACAACAAAGACTACGGAAAGTATTCAAGATAATACTGTGGCCCTTTGGCCATAGTCAGGGTTAGTATAGCTATATAAAATAAAACTTATTAACGAAAGGTTGTGTAAACAAATGAAAATATTTAAACTGTTACTGCCATTTGTGGCTTTTGCTATTTTAGCTGTCGGCTGCAATACAGCCAATAATAACATAACAGACCCGGAGCCGGGGCCTGAACCGGGGCCGGTTGCTGCCGGAGTTATTGCGGATTTTTTTCCTTTTCATGAAAACGCTCTGATTACTTTCGAACTATTAGGCGGTTGGGGAGGCCCTACAGCCTTTTACTATACAATCTCCACAGAAGGAGACAAAATGCAACGGCTGATTATACAAGGCGATTTTCGTGTTGCGGAGGTTTTTGAAATTTCTGATGGTGAGCTTAGAGTTAACCATGCCGGGCTTATGGTTTCAGGCTTTGAAAATCTACTGAATATTAAAGACGAGGTTCCTATGGTAATACTTAAAGAACCTCTTGTGCTTGGCAACAGCTGGAAAACCCATACAGGCCCTACAATACAGGGGGTAGCCGGGGGCACATCAACAATCACCGCTGTTGATGTGGAAATTGAAATCCCTAACGGCACAGCATCTGCAATAGAGGTTTCAACAGAGTATGAAAATGGTTTTATGGAGGTCAATTATTTTGCTAAAGGGTTGGGCCTTGTAAAAAGCGGTCACTTTCTTCCGGGGTTTGAAGTGGAGAGAGATAGCGGGATACTATTTATGGAAGAGATGAATACAGATATGACTTTGATATCTATCTCTGAAAATACGCCCCTTAATGTAGAGGTTTTAGTTTTTCATCCAAATGACGAGGCCGATGATTTGGATTTTGTGCAGAGCGCTGCTCCCTTTATGACCAATGGTGATATAAGAACGGTTTTAGAAGCTGTTCTCAGAAATCCGGGCAGCAGGCCTAACGGCATAATTTCTCCAAATACTGCAATAAATTTTATTGATGTTAGCAGGGAAGTTTCACCGGAAAATCCAACCGAAGAAATAGCTACTGTTCACTTGGATTTGACAGGGAATTTTTCAGAAGATATGAATGTGGGAATCTCTTATGAACAGCTGATTTTAGCTGCCTTGGAAAAGACATTCCTTGAATTTTACAATGCCGAGGAGTTTATACTGAGTGTAGACGGATTACCTCATGTCAGTATACACTAATAAGGAGCAGGGGATAAAAGCATGGAATATATTTCTACCCACTCCAGAACCTTAGATTTAATTAAAAAGCATAATTTTCAAATTAAAAAAGGTTATGGTCAGAATTTTTTAGTTGACCAGCATGTAATAAATAAAATAATAGCGGGCTCCGGGATAACTTCTGACGATTTTGTAATAGAAATAGGGCCGGGAATAGGCGGTCTTACTGAAAGGCTGGCACTTGAGGCAAAACACGTAACAGCAGTAGAGATTGACAAGACCTTAATACCTATTTTGGAAGATAATTTTTCGGGTTATAAAAATATAGATATTTTGAACGGGGATATTCTAAAAACTGATATAGGAGAAATTGTAGCATCACGCGGATTTGCATCCGCTAAAATTGTGGCAAATCTCCCATATTATATTACAACGCCAATTATTATGAATATTTTGGAAAGCGGGGCACCTGTTGAAAGTTTGACTATAATGATTCAAAAAGAGGTAGGCAGGCGCATAAAAGCTGAAGCCGGTTCTAAAGATTACGGTGCGCTTACTTTAGGAGTGGCTTATAGGGCTGTGGCCGGTTTGGTAGCAAATGTTCCGCGGAACTCTTTTATACCGCGCCCAAATGTAGACTCGGTTGTGCTTAGGTTGGATGTGCTTGAAAAACCACCGGTTAGCGTGGGCTCAGAAGAACTTATGTTTTCTATTATTAAAGCCGCTTTTGAGCAAAGGCGTAAAACTTTAGTAAATTGCTTATTTAATTTACTGGATTTAGGTTTAAGTAAAGAGGAACTTTCAGTCATTTTTGAGGATTGCGGGCTTAATGCAACTGTCAGAGGTGAGGAGTTGACGCTTAAAGATTTTGCCGGTCTGGCTAATATAGTACAGAATAAAAGATAAATGAAAAATCACCGCGCTGTTATTGCTCATTTATACTGAATTTCACACAAAACAGTTACATATGTAAACGCAACTACTTTGTGTGGATAAACATGATAATAACGGTGTTTCATATTCTTCCGTATATTTACCTGTTTGCAGGAATATACCTTAATAGACTCTATTTCTATTAGGGAGGATTATGAATGTCCCAAAACTATCAGAGACATCAAATAATATTGAGCGAAAACTCGCCGGAGTTTACCGAAAAGGGCAAAAAAGCCCTAGGTAAATGTGTATTGGAAGCAAAAGGCGAAGAAGGCAAGATAAACTTTACTGTAAGTAACCTAAAGCCGGGCGTAATTTGTTCTGCATACATAGTGGCCTCAGACTCTCGTTCGGGCCGTGCAGTTAATATTGGAAGGATAATTGCAGACGATAAAGGCAGTGCCAAAATTAAGTGGGAGTGCAGCGCAAATGATGTTGATGGCTCCGGTTTGACACTTGGTGATTTTAATGTAGCCGGCATGATGATTTTAGATGAAAATATCATATCTGCGCCAATAATAGGCCATAAAGACAGGGAAGTCGCTTGGAAGAATAATTTGCGGGTACATAGTAAAAATGAAAAAATATCGGCGGCGGAGAAATCGCTTAAAGAGGCTGAACAAAATCCGGCAGTTGAAGAGGCACCACAGGTTGAACCTAGTCTACAGGAGCCGCAAAACACGGAGCCTATGGAAGCCGGGGAGTCGTCTGTGGATTCCTTGTCCAAAATTATTTCTTTGGAAAAAGCCGAAATTCCACCATTGCCTGTTACTGAGTATTCTGAGTCTGAGGAATTTTTTGAAACCGTAGAAGAAGGCCCGGCTGAAAAGGCATTTAAAGATGTTGCCAAGAAAATTAATGAAAGATTGAACGAAATTGATACAATGACATTGGAAGGCACTTATAAAGTTTCATCCGGGCCGGATAATTTAAATCTGGCAGATGCAGATGTGAAACTTCTTAGAAGTATAGTTAAAAACTGCACTAAAATACGGCCTTTCAAAGAAAACAGCGGCGGCACACAGTGGGTTAGGATAACTCCGGGAGAGCTTAACTTACTTCCGGCCGAGTTTAGGCACTTACATAAAGACTATACTGTAATTAAAGCCTATAGGAAGTTCAGCCATTTAATACTTGGGTATGCAGTTAAGGATGATTTAGCCTGCATAATTTTCGGTATGCCGGATATTTATGCTAAGGCTGGTGAGGAAGGCCCCAACACCTCAGAGTTTAATGAGTTTATATGCTGTGACTGTGATGAGGTGCTGGAAGGAAAGCATGGATATTGGCTCAAAACTTTAAAGTACCGTGTTGACATAGGGTTTACTTTCTGATAGTATCTAATGAATAGGGTTGAAAAGAAATGGCCATAAAGCCTCATAAGCTTTTCAATTGTGGGAACTATATGATTTAGGTAAGCCAAAATCATATAGTAAATCTACTTTAGGGCCTGTCCCAGCTAATGGGGTGGAACTATTAGCTAAGTTGATTTTTTGCCATTTGAGGCGGAGCGAACGCCGCATTTGCAAAGCTAACCTGCAAGTGAGCGCCAACGAAAAGGGCAGAATAATCAGCAGATAATAGTGTCAATAGCTTAGCGGGAACAGGCCCTAAGATAGTTCCAAAACATCGTCTTAAAAATGCCCGGAAGCCGGCGATTTTCTGCCTTATTTTAGTCCTTTTTAAAGTGATTTATCTCAAGGGCGAAGACCCCCGCTTCTAAGCCAAAGTTTACTTTGGCGAAAGCGAGGGGCAAACCGCCTATTGGGTGGGGGTTTTCAAGCCCCCACCCAATAGCTTTACATTTTGCCAAAGGCAAAATGTAAAGCCTTGACCTGTAGTTGGTGTTACAGTTGGTTTTCGGTTGTAAAAGTTATAGAGATTAAAAGATTAAGGAGTGGGAGAATGCGTAATATTTCTTGCTAAGTTTTTTGGCGTATAACAAGTTTTTTTTGTTATGCCAAGGCAAGAAAGTTACAAGTCTCAATGCTCCCTTTATAGGACGGTTTTTTTGTGTTTTTTAGGTTGCAGCCCGGTGCTGCTTAAAGGCAATGTTAAACCGTGATGTGTGAAGCTGCGAGAAGAAACTTTCTTGCGGTTTTTTTAACTGGTTCTATAAAGGAGGCATACCAATTAATGGCACAAATTAGCGTATCAAATCTAACATTTGCCTATGAAGGCTCTTATGATAATATATTTGAAAATGCAAGCTTTCAAATAGACACAGACTGGAAACTGGGTTTTACAGGGAGAAATGGCCGAGGGAAAACAACATTTTTATCTTTGCTTATGGGCAAATTTCCATACACCGGGATAATAAGCTCTCCTTGCACCTTTGAATACTTTCCCTTTGAAGTATTGGACAAAAGCCTAAACACAGCTCAAATTGCAGAAAGTTTTTGCCCGCAGAGCCAGGTTTGGGAGTTTGAGAGAGAATTATCTTTGCTTGAAATAGAGAGCGAAGTATTACACCGCCCTTTTTCTACCCTTTCAAACGGCGAACAAACTAAAGTTCTGTTGGCTGCGTTGTTTTTAAAAGAAAACAGTTTCCTTTTAATAGATGAACCTACAAACCACCTTGACCTAAGAGGAAGGGAGGTTGTAAGCAAGTATTTAAAAGGCAAAAAAGGCTTTATACTGGTGTCTCATGACAGGGCTTTTTTAGATGGCTGCGTAGACCATATTCTTTCTATAAACAGGGCTAATATAGATGTTGCGCGTGGTAATTTTTCATCCTGGCTGCTAAATAAAGAGCGGCAGGACAATTTCGAGCTTGCGGAGAATGAAAAGCTTAAAAAGGAAGTTAAACGCCTTGAAAAAACAATGCGTGAAAAGGCTCTTTGGTCAGATAAAGCGGAGAGCTTAAAAATAGGTTTTAACCCGGCAAAAACAGAAAAAAGTATAGGCAGAAGACCTTATCAGGCAGCTAAGTCAGCTAAAATGATGAAGCGCTCTAAGGCTATAGCCGCCCGGCAAGAAGCAGTAATTGCTGAAAAGTCTAAACTGCTTAAAAACATTGAATCCAGCGAACTGCTAAAGGTAACTCAATTGGAATATCATCACAGGCGGCTTGCAGCACTTGATAAAGTGTCAATATTTTACGGTGATAAAGCAGCAGCCAGAGATATCAGCTTTACTATAGAAAAAGGCGAGCGGATAGCTCTATGCGGTAAAAACGGCTCAGGTAAATCAAGCATAATTAAGCTGCTCTGCTCACATGAACATCAGTGTGAGGATTTCTGCTACACGGGCAAATTAGAAAAGGGCAGTGGGCTGAAAATTTCTTATATCTCTCAAGATACATCGTACCTTAAGGGCAGCCTATCTGAATTTATTCGGGATAATAAGCTTGATGAGCCTTTATTTAAAGCAATACTGCGAAAGCTTGACTTTTCAAGAGTTCAGTTTGATAAAAACATGGAGGATTACAGCGCAGGGCAAAAGAAAAAAGTCCTTATTGCAAAAAGCCTGAGCGAAAAATCACATTTGCTCCTATGGGACGAGCCGCTTAATTATGTAGATGTAATATCACGTATGCAGATTGAAAGTTTGCTTTTAGACTGCTTTCCTACAATAATTTTTGTAGAGCATGATAATGTTTTTTGCAGTAAAATTGCTACACAGAAAATTTTGTTGCAATGATGGCCGGATATTTGGTAGAATCGTTTTATAGTGATACAGCTATATTATAACAACCAACTTAATCATTAAATCAATAAGGGAGGCCCACATGTTTGATTTGCTCTTTAAAAATGCTAAAGTTGTTGATGGAACAAATTCGCCTTGGTATATTGCCGATGTGGCAGTAAAAGACGGCAAAATTGCAAAAATTGGTAAAATCCCTGAAGATACTGCAACTAAGGTAATTGATGCTAAGTCTAATGTTCTTTCTCCGGGTTTTATTGATGTACATTCGCACAGTGACTACGGTGTCTTAGCCCACAAGCTTAATGAGAGCCGCATACTGCAAGGCGTTACTACAGAGCTTGCAGGTGACTGTGGTTCATCACCCTTTCCTGTGACACCTGAACGGCGTGCTCTTTTAGAGAAGTATTCCGGTTTCTTAAATGACGGCACAGAGATTAACTGGACAGATGCAAAGGGTTATCTTGACACAGTGGAGAAAAACGGCACGTCGGTTAACTTTGCAATGATGGTTGGCCACGGCTCTGTCCGTATTGCCGCTATGGGCTTTGACGACAGGGACCCAACTGATGAAGAGCTTGAAAAAATGCGCCGATACACTGCCCAGAGTTTGGAGCAGGGTTGCTTTGGTATGACTACGGGTTTTATTTATCCGCCGGGGTGCTTTTCAAAAAATGAAGAAGTGATTGAGCTTGCAAAAGTAATTGCCGCATTCGGCGGTTTTTACAAGAGTCATATGCGCTATGAAGGCGACCTTGTAATGCAGTCTGTAGAGGATACTGTAGAGGTAGGTATTCAGGCGGGTATTCCCGTGCAAGTAGTTCATCATAAAGTAACCGGCAGAAAAAATTGGAAATATAAAGCTCATGCCACATTAGCATTTATAGAAAGAGCCCGCCAGCGTGGTATTGATGTGACTGTTGACCAGTATCCTTACATGGCCTCTGCCACTACTCTTACATCAACAGTGCCGCAGTGGGCCCACGAAGGCGGCCTTACTAAGATGGTTGAAAGGCTCAAAGATACTGATACCCGTAAAAAAATCGCAGACGAAATGCGCGCAAACTTTAAAAACACCGAGCGGGTTTGGTCTGATGTGTTTATAACTTCGGTTCCAAGCAAGGAAAACGAATGGGTTAAAGGCAAAAATATGCAAGAGATTGCGGATAAATTAGGTAAAGACCCCTTTGATGCTGCCATTGACCTTATGATAGAAGAGGACGGTAATGTCAGGCAACTGGCCTTTGGTATGTGTGAAGAAGATATTGAGCTGATTATGAAAAAGCCTTTCACTATGATAGGTTCTGATGGTTCAGCTCAACCGCTCAATACAACCGATGTGCCACATCCGCGCAGTTACGGCACTTTTCCAAGAGTTATTTCAGAGTATTGCAGAGAGCGGAAGTTGTTTTCACTTGAAACCGCTGTACATAAAATGACGGGTTTTTCTGCGGCGCGTATTGGCCTTTCTGACCGCGGTGTAATTAAGGCCGGCATGTGGGCTGATTTAGTGCTTTTTGACTTTGACAAGATTAAAGACACTCCTACATTTACTAAGCCTAATGTAGCTTGTGAGGGCATTTTACAAGTTTATGTAAATGGCGTGCTTACTGCTGAGAATGGTGTGCACACTGGTGCAACTGCCGGAAAAGTTCTGCGAAGGGGTCAGTAACATGCAAAAATTGGCAGCAGACTTTATAAGCGAGTTCTCTCTGCAAACCGGCCCGGAAATAAGGTATATGGACTTGGTATCAGAAGTGGGAGAGCTGGGCAAAGAAATCATTAAAGGCTCAAACTACGGCAAAGAGAGTTTTATAAAAACGCCGGAGTTGGCAGAGGAAATAGGTGACTGCCTGTTTTCTCTGCTTGCCCTGGCTACTGAGCTGGAAATTGACGCAGATGTGGCCCTAGGGCAAGCACTGTCAAAGTACAGGCTTAGGTTTGCACAAAAGGGCCACATAGGGTCGTAAAGCGGTTCGAGCTAAGAAAACTACATAATTAAAGAATTCATATTTAAGCCTGTGTCCTCTACTTCTCCTGTCAGATGATACAGGCTTTCAAATTTAAACCCCATTTCGCTATAACGGGTTAATAATTCATCTAAAATCAATGCATTTGTTTTTGATGTGTTGTGCAGAAGTATTACTGCACCGGGATGGGCCCGCGGTATTAACTTAGAAAAAGCCTCATCTCTTGAAGGCTGGTTATTGTCCTCCCAGTCCTTATATGCAGCGCTCCAGAATATTGTTTTATAACCTAATTCTTGTGCCAGCTTTAAGTTAGTTTCGCTGTATATCCCCTTTGGAGGTCTGTAAAACTTTGGCATATCTTCGCCAACTATTGTTCTGTAATGTTCTTCTGCCCCTGACAATTCTTTAAGGAATGATTCTTTGTCTGCAATCTTGCTCATATCAGGGTGTGTCATAGTGTGATTGCCGACTATATGGCCTTCCTCTACCATGCGTGTTATAAGCTCAGGATTGTTTTTAATATAAGTTCCAACTAAAAAGAAAGCTGACGGGGCATTATGTTTTTTAAGAGTGTCTAAGATTCCGGCTGTTAAATCGTTTTCATAACCGGCATCGAAAGTTAAATAAAGAACTTTTTCATTTGCATCTCCTATAAAAAACGCATCAAACCCTGCCAGATACTCAGCAGTTGCATTGCCGTTTGGCCGCTCCCCATCTCCGGGGAAGTGCAGTCCCCAGTTATCGCCGGCATAAACTTTTGAGCAGAGTAATGCTGTTAAAGCAAAGAAGATAGATATTTTTAATAGCTTTTTCACATAATCACCTCTGGCTAAATATACTGAAATCCACACAAAATAGTAAACTGAGTGTTACTATTTTGTGTGGATAAACGGCGCAGCTTGTGCAGCGCAGCTTACTTTCGAAAACAGTATCAGAAAGCTTTTTTTCGAAAAGTTCTCTGATACTGTTTCGAAAGAATTTCAGTATATATTTTGCACAGTGAAAACGAAATATTGCAGTAAAATTTTTGGAAGAAATCAAAGTTATATTGTGAGTTACTTTTACACTCTTTTCTGTATATACAAGCTCCTGTCCTGCTGTAATTCTGCGTATAGAATGGTTCTAATGTCTGTAATTTTCTGCCTTTTAATCTCATCATTAAGCTGCTTATGGCTAAACCCAAATTCCTTGAGGTTCTTCTCTACAATTTTACCATCTGCAATAATCTCACATGGCAAACCAACAGGTTCAGCTGACAATTGCAAATCACCTCTGGTTACATGGTTCTTATCGGATTTTTTCATCACGGTTAATGCACCATTAGGCTCTAAAATCGCATACTCAACGTCTTTAACAGAAAATACCTGATTAAGCCTAAGTTGCATGAACAAATCATCAAGGTTTAGCCTCTGGGCTTTAAGTGCCTTTTCCAAGATTAGTCCTTTTTTGATTACTATTGTAGGCTCGCCGTCCATTAATACTCTTGCGGCAGCGCTTTTTAGGCTTATCCATTCAATTATAAAAACTAATAAACTCCATAAAATTAAAGCAAATACAGCATCTAAAATGGGTATTTCTTTTTGCAGCACCATCTCGCTGGCTATATTGCCCAAAGCAATTCCGGTGATATATGTAAACACCGTAAGCTGGCTTAACTGTTTTTTGCCCAATAAGCGGGTAAGTATCAGAAGCAGAGCAAAACCTATCAAAGTACGCAGGGCAGTATCAAGCACAAGTTAAGTCTCCTTGTTTAGTGTTTTTGCAAGAAGTATATTGTTTGGAATAGATATGGTTTTATACTAGGATTTTGTGCTATGTATATAAGAGCATAAAGTGCAAAAGCTAATTGTCCGGAGGTGTTAATATGGATATAAACAAAAATAAAATATATGCGGCTGACATGCCTATGGGCCTTGATATAGCTTTGGCAAAAAATGAGAGAGCCCATGATTATTTTTACTCTTTGTCAGAGGAGGCACAAAAGAATATTATTAACCATACTCATACAATTAATAGCAAAGAAGAAATGCAGGCCTATGTTGACTCGCTTGCAGAGGCAAATCCAATATAAAGTTCGGAGAGGATATAATGTCAACTGAGGGCTGGAATTTTGAACACACTTACACAAAACTCCCTGAAATATTTTATAGCATACAAAAACCAACCGCTGCCCCAAGCCCGCATATGGTTATATTTAACAGCGCCCTTGCAGAAGCATTAGGCCTAAATTCAAGTAAATTAGAAACTGCCGCAGAAATATTTTCGGGCACAATTCTGCCCCGGGGCGCAGACCCCATAGCACAAGCCTATGCGGGATATCAGTTCGGTCATTTTGCTAAACTCGGAGACGGCAGGGCAGTTCTGCTTGGGGAGCATATTACACCGGAAGGCGGCAGATTCGATATCCAGCTAAAAGGCTCAGGCCCTACACCTTACTCCAGAGGGGGAGACGGATTTGCGGCTTTATTGCCTATGCTTAGGGAATATATTATAAGCGAAGCTATGTTCGCCCTTGACATACCTACAACGCGCTCTTTGGCTGTAGCGCTAACAGGTAATGATGTAATACGAGAGAAGTTTTTGCAAGGGGCCGTTTTAACGAGGGTGGCGGCAAGCCATATCAGAGTGGGGACTTTTAATTATGTATCTGCTTTCGGCACAAAGGAAGATTTGAAGAAGCTTGCCGATTACTGCATTTGGAGGCACTTTCCTTGGATAAATGAACAGGCAGCTGAAAATAAGTATATTATGTTTTTTAGTGAGGTTTCAAAACTTCAGGCATCTTTAATTGCCAAATGGCAATTAGTAGGCTTTGTACATGGTGTAATGAATACTGATAACATGTCTGTTTCAGGCGAAACCATAGACTACGGGCCATGCGCTTTTATGGATATTTATGATGCAGATACGGTTTTCTCATCTATTGACTCTTATGGGCGTTATGCCTATAAAAACCAGCCTGCCATAGGGGCCTGGAATCTGTCTAAGCTGGCTGAGGCTCTGCTGCCTTTGATAGCAGAAGATGAGAGAACAGCCGTAGAATTGGCCACGGAGGAAATTTCAAATTACTGGGTATGCTATGATGAGCACTGGCTTGCCGGCATGCGTGTTAAATTAGGGCTTATAACAGAGGAGCCGGAGGATGTTATACTTATTGCTGAGCTGCTTGAATTAATGAGCTCACATGAACTGGACTATACGAACACTTTCCGCTCTATAGCTCTTGGAGGCGACAAAATATTTCTGTTGCAAGAAATACATGAGTTTAAATTGTGGCGGCAAAGGTGGCAGGTTAGGTTAGGCAGACAGCCTCATAATGAGTTTTTTGTGACGGAAATGATGAAGAAAAATAATCCGGCTGTTATTCCAAGAAACTATCGTGTTGAAGAAGCTTTGGCGGCAGCAGAACATGGAGATTTGACTGTAATGAGTAAGCTGCTTGAAGCGCTGAAGACACCCTATGAAGACTCAGAGGTGTATTCCCTTCCTCCCGGGCCGGTATCTTGTAAATATAAAACTTTTTGCGGGACTTAGAGTTTGTAGGAAGCCTATTGACAAAACATATTTTTACATGATACATTTAAGCTGTATCACTTTTAAAGTGATACAGCTTAAATCGGCAAAAACACGCAAGCCAAAGCAGCAGATTGCTCCGCAGTTAGTCTATAGCTCTCTACCCCCTATTTAGTCTGCGATTAAATGGATTCCTGTGGTAGGGGCGTTTGCCGGATTTAAAAGACCTTCAAGCCTTTCGGTTACTTCGGAATCTCAAGATTGTGCTTAAGGATTTTTAAAGTTAACTCACCATAATAACAAATATAATATGAGAGGGTGTGTCTATGTCGGTAGCAACGGTATCGGTGGTGGAAGTGTAAAACCGCATACCGGGCGCATGTTTAAAAGGGGTTTTGTACCCTGTAATTTTTGTGTGCCGATATAAAACAACCTTTTTTCTACTGCTATTAATGCACTTACCGTGAGCAGCAGCTTAATTTTAGGCTGTTTGTTTGCGGTATTTTTTTGACTATGACAAACTATACCGGTTTAAGTTGTAAACCTCTTACAAGTTAAGCTGGAGAGACTCGCTACACGAGCCTTCTACAGCTCAATACAAGGGAGTTGACTAGACTGCTTTCATGTTTATTGAATATATAACTAAAAGATTAAGGAGTTAGATATGATAATAAAAACAAGAGGACTAACCAAAACATTTCGCCGTTTTGAAAAGGAGCCTGGGCTTAGAGGCAGTATTAAATCTTTGTTTAGGCGAAAGTTTACAGATAAAATAGCTGTTGCGGGTTTTGATTTGGAAGTAGAAAAAGGTGAGTTTATCGGCCTTATAGGGCCAAATGGTGCAGGTAAAACAACCCTTATTAAAATGCTTACGGGCATTATTGCACCAACTTCGGGTGAAATATCAGTTATAGGCTATTACCCTAATAAGCTTGAGAATGCATTCAAAAAGCAGTATGCTGTGGTTATGGGGCAAAAAAGCCAACTGTTTTTCGAGCTGACCCCTAATGATACTTTTAGGTTGTTTAAAGAGCTGTATGATATTCCTGAAGCCATCTACAGGCGCAACATAATTTACTTTACAGAGCTGTTTGGAGTAACTAAGCTTTTAGATGTACAAGTGAGAACGCTTTCTTTAGGAGAGAGAATGAAAATGGAGCTTATTGTGGCTCTTTTGCATAATCCCGGCATTTTATTTCTTGACGAACCTACTATAGGGCTGGATGCTGCTTCGCAAAGACAAATGCGCCTGTTTTTAGGGGAAGTAAATAAAGAAAGGGGCACAACTATATTACTTACATCACATTACATGGAGGATGTTAGAACCCTTTGCCCCAGAAGTGTTGTTATCAGTGGCGGTAAAAAAATCTATGACGGTGAAACAAAGGCTTTATTTGATGCGTGCCAAACCCGTAAAAAAATTACTTTTACATTTGATGAAACTACTGATTTTGCCGGCCAAAATGACTGCGAGTTTACCCTGAAAAGCCCGCATAAAGTAGTTCTGATGGTTCCCAAGGAGCAAAGCACCCGGCTTATATCAGAGTTTGTAAGAGACTATGCTCCCTCAGACATATCCGTCGAGGAAGAGGATATAGGCATGGTAGTAGAACGAATATACAAGGGAGGCATAACATGAGAAAATATGTTGCCATCGCCAAAATATGGGTTAAAATGCAAATTACTTATCGCTTTGATGTAGCATTAACTGCAATTGAAACTATAGGCCGCGTACTTTTTGCATGGTTAATTTGGGGCGCCGTTTTTGCCGGGAGGGAAACCGTGAGTGGTTTTTCTTTTGAGGCTATGCTGCTTTATTATGTGGTAAGTTCTTTTCTAATCACAATGGGTTCTTTTGCCTCTATTGGCTGGGAGGTTTCAGCCAATATCCGTGACGGAAAGTTTACGCGGTTTATGGTTATACCTACCAATCCGCTTACGCACTATTTTGTTCAGGCACTAAGTTCGGCCGGCTATTTTTCTTTGTTTGCTCTGCCGGTTGCAATATTTAGCGGTTTAGTTTTTGGGGCAGGAGTGTTTGCGCCAAGACCTATGGCGGTTTTATGCGCCTTTGCTATGTTGCTTGCCGGCATGGTTTTTATGACAAGTTATCATTTTTTTCTTGGGCTGATGGCTTTTAAGTTTCAGGATGCAAGGTTTTTTCTGTATTTTCAAGACAGCATAATAAGCTTCACCCAAGGGGGGATGATTCCGCTTAATCTGCTGCCGGTGCAAGCGCTTAGTCTGCTTTTGTTTCTGCCGTTTCCACATGTGGTATTTACCCCTGCTATGCTCTTAACGGGGAACATGAGCCAGGAGGAGGGGCTGTTCTCTTTGTGGGTTTTGACTGTGTGGACAATAGTAATGGTTATGGTTAGCCAGCTTACTTACAATAGAATGAGAGTAAAATATGACGGGGTGGGTATATGAAAAAGAACTTACGGTTTATATGGCTGCTTATTAAACTAAAGCTTTCCCGTATGATGGTGTTTCGTTTAAGTTTTTTCGGCGCAGCTATTGCGGATGGTGCTTTATTTTTAATGCAGCTGCTTACATTTCAAATTATATTTTCTCAGGTAGATGCAATTGGAGATTGGGGACAAGGAGAAATGCTGATTTTTATAGGTACCTTTTCCATGATTAACGGGCTGAACATGCTTATATATTTCTTTGGCGTTATAAATATACCTGATAAAATCAGGAGCGGGGATTTAGACCTGTATTTAACCAAGCCGGTTAGCCCATTGCTTCGTCTGAGTTTTGAAAATATAAATCCGGGGTCTGTTTTATTGCTGCCACTAAGCGGCGCTATCATAGCCTATGGAATTTCTGTAGCGGCAATACAGGTTAGTGCACCTTTAGTTTTTGCTTATGCTGTTCTTGTACTGCTGATGGCTCTGCTCTACTATGATATGGAGGTTATTTTACGCCTAATGCCGTTTTTTTTCATTGGCTCAGGCGCTATTGACAGGCTGGAAGGGAATTTGCTGGATTTGAACTTTAAAATCCCCGGTATTATTTACGAGGGAGCGTCTAAGATACTGTTCTACTTTATACTGCCTTATGGCATAATGGCAACTGTTCCAACTCAGGCTCTTTCAGGAAGTCTGACAACTTATGGCTTATTGCAGGCATTGTGTGTAGTTATATTCTTCACAGGGTTCACCTTATGGCTTTGGCGGCTTGGGCTTAAAGCTTACAAAAGCGCCAGCAGCTAAAGCATTTTCAGTTTTCGTTGTCTGGTTGCAAGTCAAAAATCTCCGGCTTTAGGGAGTTTTTGACGAAGCCAAGCCGACTATGAAAACGAAAATTGCTATAGTGGCAATGGTGCAAAAGACCTGTTTCTATTGTAAAATTTTGCAAAACATGATACACTTTTCTTTTACCCATAACAAAATTAACAAGAAAAAAATTATTATAAAATTAGGGGAGATTATTATGGTCAAGATGCATGTGGCGCGCACGTCAGAAGTTGATGAGTTTGATATTGCTATTGACGAAATTAAAAGCCAGATTGATTTTTCTGCTCTTAAAAAGAATTCCGGCGGCATTATTTTCTGCCATATAGATTTTGTTGAAAGCGGGCTGGTGTCTGAGCTTTGTGATTTTTTGCCCTTTGATGTGATTGGCATGACCAGCATGGCAGGTGCCTCAGAGCGCGGTTATGGGTTATATGATCTTACCCTTACTGTATTAACCAGTGATGAAGTAAGCTTTAATGCAGGTATGACAAGCGCAATAGATAAAAACAACTATCAAAATGAAATTGATGTGCTTTACAAAAATATCAGCAGCTCTGTTAATGAAGTGCCAGGGCTTATACTTTCATTTATGCCTTATTTAAGGGATGTATCGGGTTATGAGGTAGTTAGAGCCATGGACGAAACCGTATCAGGTATACCAATATGGGGCTCTATTACAAATAATATAGACTTTAACTACGAAACCGTTCAGACTATATGTAATGGTAAGTTTAACTCGGCCGGGGTTGCAATGATGTTTTTAAACGGGCCGGTAGAACCTAAGTTCATTGTGTCTTCCATACCTGAGCGCAATATTTCAAATAATAGGGCTGTTATTACAAAAAGTGAAGGGCCAATTTTAAGAGAGGTAAATGATACACCTATATTAGAATATCTGAAAAATATTGGTCTTATAATAACTAAAGAAAATATTACAACTACCCCACTTATGGTATACTATAGTGGTGGTGAAGAGCCGGTTGCTTTGGGTTTTTATACTTTGTTCGAAGATGGTTCGGTGCTCACCGGCGGTGAAATGCCAGAGGGGACTTCTTTTGCCGTTGGCAGCATTGACGGGGATGGAATTTTTGAGTCAACCGCGTCAGGCCTTAGTGAGATATTGGCTCTTTCGGAGCGCCAAGCTACGCTGCTTCTGCCCTGTGTAACGCGCTATATAATGCTTTCTCCTGACCAAGAGGGCGAACTTAGGCTTATCTGTGAAAAACTGGGAGCAAGCGGCTTGCCGTTTATGATGGGGTATTCCGGCGGTGAAATCTGCCCAATGTCCGATACTGATGGTAAGTTAATTAACCGCTTTCATAATTATACATTCTGTGCCTGTGTGTTATAAAAAAACAGTTCAAACAGTAAGAAGGTGATACTGTTGGAAGAAGATATAGAAAAAACCTATGCAGAGCAGCTTAAAGAACTTCAGCGTGAAAACCGAAAACTAAGCCGCGAGGTTACACGCCTGAAAAATGCCGTTGCCCATGAGAAAATTGCCTATACCACAATTTTGAATCAGCAAAAAGCTGCCACATTTATACAGCGCGAGCGTGAGCGCTATTTGGCGCTTCTTCTTGCCAACTCACCCAGTATAATATTGTTTTTGAACCAAGTAGGCAGGGTTGAGTTTTGTACGGATTATTTTAGAAAAATGGCAGGCTTTGAAAATCCGGCTGATGTATTAGGCCGGCCTTTGTCTGATGTTCTTTTGGCATTTATGGAAAAAGAGGCTCATGCGAAGCTCTTGGAGCAGGTGCAAGCTGTGGCTATGACAAACATCCCGGTTTCTCTCGATGTGAGTTTAGCTTTCAGAGGTTATGATGTAGACTTTGAGGGGCTTTTGGTTCCGATGAAAGATGAGGAAAGAGAGAGCACAGGGCTTATGCTTTTGTTTCATGATGTAACAAGCCTAAAGCGCTCAAGAGAAGATGCACTGGCTGCAAGCCAGGCAAAGAGTTCTTTCCTTTCAAATATGAGCCATGAAATTAGAACGCCCATGAATGCGATAATAGGCATGACCGCTATAGGAAAAAGCAAAGGCAGCCTTGAGGAAAAGAATGAAGCTTTTGATAAAGTCGAAACGGCATCTGCTCATTTACTTAGAATTATAAATGATATTTTGGACATTTCAAAGATAGAAGCGGGTAAAATGGAGCTGTCACCTATAGATTTTAATTTTTCAGATTTAATAGAAAGAGTTACAAGTGTAGCAGCCATTCGTATGCAAGACAAAAAGCAACTCTTCTCTGTACATATAGACTCCGAAATTCCATCTTATTTATATGGGGATGATCAGTGTCTGGCTCAAATAATGACAAATATTTTGTCAAATGCTACAAAATTTACTCATGAAAATGGCAAAATTACACTAAAGGCAGAGCTTTTAGAGCATAACAGTGATACCTGCAGGATTAAGGTATCTGTAAAAGATTCAGGCATAGGCATGACGGAAGAGGAAAAAGCTAAGCTCTTTAACATATTTCAGCAGGCCGATTTGGGAATATCGCGTAAATTTGGCGGATCGGGGCTTGGCCTTGCTATTTCAAAGCGCCTTTTAGAGCTTATGGGCGGCGAAATATGGGTGGAAAGTGAAAAAGGTAAAGGTTCTTTATTTGCTTTTGCTGTGAGCTTCTTGGTTTCAGACCCCGGTAATATAGAAATAGGTACTGAGGATGCCAAGCTGGATAATGACTACGACTTTTCCGGAAAAACCGTGCTTGTGGTGGATGATGTGGAGCTTAATCTGGAAATAGTGGCAGCACTTTTAGAGCCCTCTAATTTGGAAGTAGTAATGGCAACAAGTGGGAGTGAGGCTGTAAAATTATTTTCGGAAAACCCGCAGGCTTATGACCTTATTCTTATGGATATGCAAATGCCGGAGATAGACGGGCTAAAAGCAACACAGATGATTAGAGCACAAGATAGTGAGAGAGCTGCTTCTATACCTATTGTTGCTATGACGGCTAATGTATTTAAGGAGGATATTGAAAAATGCATTGCCGCCGGTATGAATGGCCATCTAGGCAAGCCTATAGATATAGACGAGGTTATGGGGGTGCTTGCAAGTTATTTGATATAAATATGTTAAAAAAAGCGGCCATAAAGTTTCGTGGCCGCTTTTTTTAACATATTGGACCTTTTTTGAAACTATTTATAGTCAACGTAGTTGAAAAGTGTCAAAAGAAAGCGCAGTGTTTTTTTGCGAGACAAGGAAACGACAACGAGCGAGAACCCATGAAAGCCTGCTTTACGTTAGTTTGCGCCCGGCTTTAAGGGCGGCGTAGACATGGGTAGCGGGCGACGCTTGCCGAAGGCAAGTTAGGCGGAGTTGACGCAGTATTGCCCCAAAAGCCTAAGTTACTTATAGCAAACGACAATTAAAAAGGTGAAAGTAAGCGGCCCCCCGAAAATATGAGTGTTTTTAGGAAGTCTTTTTTCTCCCACGGAGAAAAAACCATTCGAGCTTTGTATCGTAATACTAATCG
>Ga0131853_10001784_pt1 | contig 38442 bp, 27 predicted proteins | sample TergutLab28metaG_FD_92764 | JGI IMG/M metagenome (GOLD analysis project Ga0131853, IMG submission 92764) | Labiotermes labralis P1 segment gut microbial communities from Petit-Saut dam, French Guiana - Lab288 P1 (version 2) (version 2) | ecosystem: Host-associated > Arthropoda: Insects >... | reverse complement strand
CCCTAATACTAGACGAGCCATCCTCCAACCTAGACCCCCGGGCAGAGCATGAGATATTCAAGTCATTGGAAGAGTTAACAAACGGCAAGATGACAATATTCACCTCACACAGGCTTTCGAATGTAGCTTTGGCAGACAGGATACTGGTATTAGAAAAGGGGCGAATAGTAGAAGACGGCACACAAGAAGAGTTGATTAAGAACAAACACCGCTATGCGGAGTTGTTTCATTATCAAAAGGCTAAGTATGATTTAGGAACATAAAAACATTAGCAATAACAAAAAGACCTGCCTGCAATCCGGAATTTTGCTGGCAGGTCTTTTTTGTTGTGCGAGATATAAATGCCAGAGATTAATTCAGAATAATGTGGATATCGTTTATCCGCATTGCACAATTTATTATATATTGCCTAGATGAAATATTTGCATTTTATTTGAAATAATTGTAGACATATGGGAAAAAACATATTATAATCTGGATGAATAAGCAATTCGTGTTTCGAAACATCTTAATTGTATAAAAAAGGAGGCGACGCTATGGTTGTTATTAAGACATTTTCTACCCCCGGCGGGATGTATGTGTATGACCGTGAAACTAACTCGATTTTGAGTGTCAGCAGGGATGAGTTTGTTGCTTGCCGGAAGGTGGAGGCAAACAATGCTACCCCCACTGACTGGGAAAAGCTAAAACGGCTAACGCAGCAAGGGTACTTGAAAGAAAGTAATCTAAAAAAGATTGAGCATCCGGCAACAACTTTGATGCCATATTATTTAGATAGTGACTTGGGCCAGCTAACAACCCAACTGGGGCAAGGGTGCAACTTGGCCTGTTCGTATTGCGCGTACTCTGGTAAGTATGAAAACCAACGCACCCATAATGATGCTTCAATGCCGCTTGACATGATGAAAAAAGCCGTTGACTTCATTATGAGCCGCTCCAGAAATGTTAAAGAGGTTGCCCTTGGATGGTACGGGGGTGAACCCCTGCTTTATTTTGAAAATTTGCAGAAGATTGTGGCCTATGTAAAAGAGGAATATGAAGGGCGGCGTGTCATGCATACCATGACAACAAATGGCACACTTTTTAATGATGAGATTCTTACCTTTTTACAAGAAAATAATTTTAATGTATCAATTTCATGGGACGGGCCTAAAGAACTTCACGACCAGAATCGCGTCTTTCCCGATGGCAGTGGCTCTTTTGATGTCATAATGGAAAATGTAAAGTACATACGGGAAGCATATCCCAAGTTGTACAACAATGTTATGTTTTTATCCACTGTAGCACCGGGTGTTGATTTTGCATGCGTCAATGATTTTTATGATGCAGAGGATGTTTTATCAGATGGCAGGGTTATGCATAGTAGCGTAAATTCATATGGTGCCAAGGAACCTGTAATATATGATGATTTATACAACGTAACTTACACTTATAATCAAATGAAGGTGCTTTTGGCAGCACTTGGCCTGTATAGCAAGGAAAAAACATCTAAACTGTTTGCAACGGGATTAACCGGTGCGGAAAGGATGCGTAAGTATTTATCAATTGCGCTTATCCCAGAAAAGTCTCACCCAAGTGGCCCATGCTTACCCGGAGTGATGAGACCCTTTGTGGACATACATGGCAATATATATCCCTGCGAACGTGTAAGCGAGTCTGACACTATGAAAATAGGCAATATAGATTCCGGATTCGATTTGGATAAAGTGTTGGCTATCTTAAATGTAGGCAAGTTAACAGAGACAGAATGTAAAAATTGCTGGAATTTTATCCATTGTACATTATGTGCCGCAGCATGTGACGGCGAAGGCGGCCTTACTGGGGATGCGCGCCTTAAAAATTGCTCTAGTGCCATGGTTGGTGCCATTGATACATTTAGCACAATATGCTTATTGTTGGAAAATGGGTATGACTTTGACAAAAAAAATGAACCAGAGGGGAGTATCTCATGAGTGAAAGGCTTTCGCTATTTCCTATGAACCGTGATTTATGTGCGGTGGCTAGATATGCTACTTTATTGCAAGGCTACGATCTGACTCATTTATTAATGCCAAAGTATTTGCGTATGGGTGGGGAAGATGTAAGCCGCTTAGATGGCGGGACACATGTAGGTTTACAGTTAACAGATTATAATAAAGATAGACTAATGGAATGCGATGTGCTTTATATGGATTATGATGAAACAATAGCAAGTGAAAATTTTTACAAAGAGATTTTCATACATGCAAGGGAAATGGGCGTAGAAGTTATACCATCCAATGCATTAAAGAAAAAGTTTAATGATATATTCGATGACCTATTTGCTACTGCTGAAGTGCCATTTGAAATAACACCGGCAGATGATTTCCTGTACGATATAAATATACCAGTAATAACAGTATTGTCCCACGGCCCATGTACAGACCAATTAGCGGTTGAACTTGCCCTGCGGCAGCATTTTGTAGATGCAGGCTATAATGTTGGGCAAATCGGGTCGCATGACGCAAGTAAGATGTTTGGGTTTTTAAGTATGCCCGAATTTATGCTTGCATCTGGGGACACATATGAGAAAACTGTAAGATTTAACAGGTATATAAAAGATTTAGTTTCGAACGAGCAGTTCGAAATTCTGGTATTGGGAGCACCGGGTGCAATAGTCAAATACAATAATCGTCTGCTTCAGGGGCTTGGGGTATTGCCATCCGCTATATGCAACGCGGTAAGAAGTGATGTTTCTATTGTTTGCACTTATTGTGGTGATTATAAGAATGAGTACTTTAGCGAGATATCACAATTTGGAGAGTTTCGCTTGGGTAGCCCTATATATTTTTATAATGTAGCAAATACAACTGCTGCGCCTGACATATCTAAAGAGAATAACACTGGCGTTATACCGCTAACTTATACTAACGTAGATAGCCGTTTTGTACTTAGTATATTAAGAAATGTTAAGTCAGATGGGTATCATTTGTTTAATGCATTGGATAATGATTCTGTAAAAGAGGCTTGCATAGCTGTACAGAATGCTTTATCCGGCAATACGCCATTTATGCGTTAGAGTATATCCTGTTTACCAAACTCATACCGGTTAGTAGTTTGGAGATAGGTTTATGCATATATTCTAAAAGAAAGGAGGAAACATCATGAAAACACCATTGTATAAACGCCCTTATAAAGCAGAGCAAAGTCTTGAGTCCTATAGCTGCCGTTGTATTTGCGGCGAATGTGGCTCTGCCACTTGTGGTTGCAGTTGCGCACCGTCAACAAACACTCATGCGGGCGTTAGTGACAATATAAGAGGACATGTAAGTGTTCGCGTAGGTACACAGGAACACCATGCGGAAGTTAATTGGGCTCGTTAGCAAGATTGTTGAAACAAGGCGGAATGCATTGCGCATCCCGTCTTGTTTCATACATATAAAGCAAATAAGTGGAGGCAAATCCATGCAAAAACATAAAAATTTACTTTTACTAATTGTTGTATGTACGATACTTGTTTTGTCTGCTTGTGGCCGGGACAGAATTGATGATTATGCACCCAACGGCGATTACGCAGAGGGCGCAACAATTGAAGTGTTAAGCATATTGATTCCGGAAACTTTATTGAACATATTAGAGACCTTTTCTACTTCACAGTTCCATTTTCATATCGCAGAGGAGACCCTCAATCAAGAATTATACGAATTAAACAGAGAGTTTGAACTAGAAATCTCGACTTTTTCATGGCGGGATATTGTTGACCTGTTACCTCGCATGGAAGTACTGATGATGGCAGGAGAAATGTATGATATTTTTTATTTGATGCCACAACAAAATTTGTGGCGTTACTCTCAAAATGGGTTTCTTGCAGACATTTATACGCTTATAGATAACTGCAGTCATACCAATCGTGAAGATTTTTTCATAAATGCACTTAATGCCTTTACTATTAATGATGGATTGTACGCGTTTCCTTTGGGGTTTAATTTTGAGTATATTGCGATTAGTGCCGAAATGCCACAGGAATTTGTAGACAGGTTCAATGGAATGGATGCTATCACCCCAATAGAACTTATGCATATGTATATAGACTTGCGTAGTAGGTACCCGAATGAATTTGACTCTTTGTTTGTTGCCAGAAACTCATTTGCTTCTTTTAATCCTGATTTTGTTTTAGAAAGAGCGCTTAGCGACTTTGTTAATGTCAATGAGCAGGTATCGAATATAAACAGCAACAGGTTTATTGAGTTTTTGAATAGCTTAAAACATGTGCATGATTTGCATGGGTTTTCAGTTTCGGCACAACTAGATTTTATGATAAGGACATCAGGGCTTTGTACTGTAGGGGAACGGCAACGGGGTTCGGTGCGATATATGTTTAACAGTGACAATGTGTTTTTAAACTCTATTTTTGCTTATTTTGAACCAAGCCGTCAAAGCTTTTTATATCATATTCCGCTGGTGAACAATTATGGAGAGTTATACCTAAGTGGATTTAACCGTCCACATGCATTTTCTATTGCTGCAACCGGAAACGCAGCACTGGCATGGGATTTTTTGCGTCACTTGATTGTGCCAATGGCTGTAACAACCAACTATCGTCAGCCAAGAGGGTGGAACACTCTCACGATTCCAATTAAAAGGTCGTACTTCGAATCTAATTTCTTATCGACTATTTATCGTTCATTTAGAGCTGACGCTGTATCTCTTCAGTTTACAGGGATGGGTGAAGGAGACCCTGGCCGCGAAGAGCGCATCCAGCGCGCACTGGATATACATACCGCATTTAGTGAGATGCCGGTTGCTACTATACCGCTAGTCCCCATAAGTATAATTGAGGAAGATTTAAGCCTGTTTATGGATGGAGTTATTACAGCAGAGGACGCAGCGTTGCGCATGCATAACCGTGTTAGCCTATGGCTTATAGAGTAAAAGAAATAAAAGATATTTTACTATTTTGGAGGATGGATATTAATACAAAAGAACGATTAATGGCAGCAATAAATAAAGTTCAGCCACCAGTCGATTACAACAAAGATGATATCATTTGCAGCCAAAAGTATGGTTTTCCGCAACTGTAATGGTTTACATCTTGTTAGAGTTAACAAAGGAATTCCTATTCAACATAACAGACGATTTTGTTGAAGCTATGGAAAACTGCACGTTCGCGTAACTGGAATCACTGCTAGAGCTATGCAGCGATACATAGGTTTTAGGTCGTGGCGCTAGCTAAGAATCTATAATAATCTGGTTTTGATACCAATGGTAAACCTTTTTTAGTTTTGATTCTTTGGTTAAACATAAAGCTGTAATACTTTCATCATACCTGTTAGGAGTTTTGGGAGAAGTTAATGTATATATTCTATAGGAAAGGAGGAAAACGTTGTGAAAACACCATTATATAAACGCCCCAATAAGGCTGAGCAAAGTATCGAGTCTTATAGTTGCCGTTGTATTTGCGGAGGATGTGGCTCTGTTACTTGTAATTGTAGTTGCCCTGTGCCATCTACATCCCCTTTTTCGGGTAACAGTGACACTGTAAGATGGCAGGCAAGTAGTCGCTTAGGTTCGGAAGAGCATCATTCGGCATTTCATTGGATTCGATAGCGATATTCTTGAAGCGTGGCGGAATGCATTTAGCCATTCCGCCTTGTTTCGTGCACATTAATTAAGTGGAGGCAAATCCATGCAAAAATATAGAAATATACTTTTATTGATTATTGCATGTGCGATACTTGTTTTGTCTGCTTGTGGTCGGGACAGAACTGATGACTATACATTTAACGGCGATTATGCGGAGGGTACAACAGTTGAAGTGCTAAGTATTTTGATTCCAGAAACCATCTTAAATATCGGAGAACCTTTCTCCGCTTCACAGTTCCATTTTCGTATCGCAGAGGAGACCCTTAATCAAGAACTGTACGAATTAAACAGAGAGTTTGAACTAGAAATCTCTACTTTTTCATGGCGAGATATTGTTGACTTGCTACCTCGTATGGAGGTAATGATGATGGCAGGAGAAATGTACGATATATTTTACTTGATGCCGCAACAAAATTTGTGGCGCTACTCTCAAAGTGGGTTCCTAGCAAATATTTATACACTAATTGATGGTTGCAGGCATACCAATCGTGAAGACTTTTTCATAAATGCGCTTAATGCCTTTACGATTAATGATGGATTGTATGCGTTTCCTTTGGGTTTTAATTTTGAATATATAGCGATTAGTGTCGAAATGCCGCAAGAATTTATAGACAGGTTTTATGGAATGGATGCAATCACTCTTGCGGAGTTAATACATATATACATAGACTTGCAAAGCAGATATCCGAATGATTTTGATTCTTTGTTTGTTGCCAGAAACTCACATGCTTCTTTTCATCCTGATTTTATTTTAGAAAGAGTTCTTAGTGACTTTGTCAATATAAATGAATTGGTATCAAATTTAAACAGCGGCAGGTTTGTTGAGTTTTTGAATAGTTTGAAGCATGTCCATGATGTGCAGGGATTTTCTGCAGCGCGGTACACTTGGGCTAGGTCATCAGGACTTTGTTCTATAGGAGAAAGACAGCTAGGTTCAATGCAATATATGTTTAACAGTGATAATGTGTTTTTGAATGCTATTTTTGCTTATTTTGAACCAAACCGTCAAAGCTTTTTATATCATATTCCACTGGTGAACGCTTATGGGGAGTTATTCCTAAGTGGACTTAACCGTCCCCATACATTTTCTATTGCTGCAACCGGAAACGCGACATTGGCATGGGATTTTTTGCGTCACCTGATTGCGCCAATGGCCGTAACAACCAACTATCACCAGCCAAGGATGTGGAGCGCACTCACAATTCCAATTAAAAGGTCATATTTCGAATCTAATTTTTTATCGACAATTTATAGTTCATCTCATTGGGTTGCTCAACAGTTTGTAGGCATGGGTGAAGGAGATGAAGGACGCGAAGAGCGTATTCAGCGCGCACTGGATATACACACTACATTTAGTGAGATGCCTGTAGCTACTATGCCATTAGTTCCTATTGAGATAATTGAGGAGGATTTAAGCCTGTTTATGGATGGTGTTATCACTGCTGAAGATGCTGTACTGCGCATGCATAACCGGGTTAGCCTATGGCTTATAGAGTAATGGGTATGTAGTGGCGTCTATGAGGAGAAAATACGATGCGAAAACATAAAAATATACATTTACTAATTGTAATATGCGCGATAATTTTTTTATCAGCCTGTGGCCGAAACAGAGTCGATGACTATACACCCAATGGATATTACGAAGAGGATGCAACGCTTGAGGTGTTAAGCATATTAATCCCTGACGTTACTTATGGTATGCACCGCTTCCGTACTGCGGAGGCAACTCTTAATCAAGAGCTATATGAACTTAATAGGGAATTTGAACTGGAGATTGTTACCTTTCCATGGCATGATTTTGATAACCAAATGGCGCGTTTGGCAGTTATGATGATGACAGGGGAAATGTACGATATATTTTATCTGATGCCGCAACACAGGTTATGGCACTTCTCTCAAAGCGGGTTTCTAGCAGATATTTATACACTTATAGACGACTGTACGCATACCAATCGCGAAAATTTTTTCACAAATGCACTTGATGCCTTTACAATTTATGATGAACTGTATGCATTTCCTTTGCATTTTAAGTTTGAGTATATCGCGATTAGTGCCGAAATGCCACAAGAGTTTATAAGCAGGTTTTATGATATGGATACAATCACTCCTACAGAGATGATGCTTATGTATATAGATTTACAAAATAAATATCCATATGATTTTGAGACTTTTTTCGTAGCAAGAAATCCGCTTTCTATATTTTCTGATTTAGTTTTTGAAAGGATTTGGGGGGACTTTGTTAATATAAATGAAAGAACATCAAACATTAACAGCAATGAGTTTGTAGCATTATTAGATAGCATAAGGCATGTGCATGATATGCGAGGGTTTTCTACAGGGTGGCATGGGAGGACACAGACACCGGGATTTTGTCCATTGGCTAATATCCGCTTGGCTTCTATACAATATATGTTTAACAGTTATAGTACTTTGTTAAATCCTATTTTTGCATATTTTGAGCCAACCAATCAAAGTTTTTTGCATCACATCCCATTGTCAAATGCTCATGGAGAGTTATATCTCTCGATGTCTAATCACTATCGACCATATGTATTTTCTGTAGTGTCAACCGGAAATGAGGAATTATCATGGAGGCTTTTGCGTCATTTGATTGCGCCTATGGTAGTAGAATCCATTTACCGTTATCCTATGCGCCCGCATACAATATCATTTCCTATTAAAAGGTCGCACCTCGAATCTAACTTTTTATGGACAATTTATCACGCATCTTATTGGATGCCTCAACGGTTCGTAGGCATGGGTGAAGAGGATGAATGCCGTGAAGAGCGCATCCAGCGTGCACTGGATATACATACCGCTTTTAGTGAAGCGCCAATAGCCACTATACCATTAGTACCCATTAGCATAATAGAGGAAGATTTAGGCCTGTTTATGGATGGAGTGATAACAGCAGAGGAAGCAGCACTTCGTATGCACAACCGTGTTAGCTTGTGGCTTATAGAGTAAAATATATTGAGTATAATAAATTGAGGTAAATTCATGCAGAGACATAAAATTATAACTTTACTAATTATGATATTCATTATATTTGTTTTGTCAGCCTGTGGCCGAAACAGGGTCGATGACTATATACCCAATGGCGATTATGAAGATGACGCAACGCTTGATGTGTTAAGTATACTAATCCCTGATTCCTTTCGCTTACACTATTTTCGTACCGCGGAAACGACCTTAAACCAAGTACTATATGAATTTAATAAAGAATTCGAATTAGAGATTGTTACATTTCCATGGAATGATATTGACAATCATATGACACGTATGGCAGTAACGATGATGGCTGGAGAAATGTATGATATATTTTTATTAATGCCGCAACATCATAATTTATGGCATTTTTCTCAAAGCGGATTTCTAGCGAATATTTACACACTTATAGACGATTGCAGGCATACCAATCGCGAAGATTTTTTCATAAATGCGCTAGATGCCTTTACAATTAATGATGGACTGTATGCGTTTCCTCTGCATTTTAAGTTTGAGTATATTGCGATCAGTGCCGCTATGCCACAAGAGTTTATAGACAGGTTTTATGAAATGGATGCAATCACTCCTGCAGAGATGATGCTTATGTATACAGATTTGCGAAGTACGTACCCCTATGACTTTGATTCTTTTTACGTTGCTAGGAATGTGAAATCTTTATTTTCGGATTTAGTTTTTGAAAGAATGCTAAGTGACTTTGTTAATATAAATGAAAGAGTATCAAGCATTAACAGCAATGGGTTTATAGCATTATTGGATAGCATCAGGCATGTGCATGATATGCAGGGGTTTTCTACAGAATGGCATGGTACGTCATGGTCGTCAGGATTTTGTTCATTTGGTGATATTCGTCAGGCTTCTATGCGATATATGTTTAACAGTGATACTGCTTTTCTAAATCCCATTTTCGCCTATTTTGAGCCAATCAATCATAATTTTTTTCATCATATCCCATTATTAAATGCTCATGGTGATTTATATATAGCAAATTATTACGCGAATTATACTAGTGTACCATATGTATTTTCTATTGCAGCAACCGGAAACGAGGCATTAGCATGGGATTTTTTGCGTCACTTGATTGTACCACTAGTAGTCGAATCCATTGACCGTTACCCTATGCACCCGCACGCGCTATCATTCCCAATTAAAAGGTCGTATCTCGAATCCAATTTTCTTGCCGCAATCCATCATGCATCTTTTTGGATTCCTCAACGGTTTGTAGGCATGGGTGAAGAGGACGAAGGGCGCGAAGAACGTATCCGGCGCGCATTGGATATACACACGGCCTTTAGTGAGATGCCTGTAGCCACTATACCCTTAGTCCCCATCAGCATAATTGAAGAGGATTTAAGCCTGTTTATGGATGGTATAATCACGGCGGAGGACGCAGCACTGCGCATGCATAACCGGGTTAGCCTATGGCTTATAGAGTAAAAGTTATAAGGTGAGGCAAAATGGAGGTAAATCCATGCGAAAATATACAAATTTTCATTTATTAATTGCTGTATGTGCTATTATTATTTTGTCTGCCTGCGGCCGGGATAGAAGTGATAACCACACACCCAACGGCGATTATGCAGAGAGCGCAGCAGTTGAAGTGCTAAGTATATTGATTCCAGGAACCATATCAAACTCTTTTGAATACCCTTTTTCCGTTTCGCATTACCATTTCCGTATCGCAGAAGAGACCCTCAATCAAGAATTGTATGAGTTAAACAGAGAGTTTAAACTAGATATCACAACTTTTACATGGCAGAATATTGATGACCTGTTAACTCGCATGGAAGTAATGATGATGGCAGGAGAAATGTATGATATATTTTTTTTGATGCCGCAACAAAATTTGTGGCGCTACTCTCAAAATGGGTTTCTTGCAGACATTTATACGCTTATAGATAACTGTAATCATACCAATCGTGATGATTTTTTTATAAATGCGCTTAATGCCTTTACGATTAATGATGGGTTATACGCGTTTCCTTTGGGTTTTAATTTTGAATATATAGCTATTAGTGCCGAAATGCCGCAAGAATTTATTGACAGGTTTTATAAAATGGACACAATCACTCCAACGGAGTTAATGCTTATGTACATAGATTTATTAAACAGATATCCGAATGATTTTAATTCTTTTTTTGTTGCCAGAAACCCATATGCTTTTTTTTATCCTGATTTTGTTTTAGAAAGAGCGCTTAGTGACTTTGTTAATATCAATGAATTGGTATCAAACTTAAACAGCGGCAGGTTTGTTGATTTTTGAATAGTTTGAAGCATGTCCACGACGTGCAGGGATTTTCAGCAGTGCAGTACACAGGAGTGAGGAATGTAGGGCTTTGCACAAGAGCAAGCAGGCGGCAGGGATCTATGCGGTATATGTTTAGCAGCGATTATGTTTTTATGAACTCAATTTTTGCTTATTTTGAGCCTAGCCATCCATATTTTTTACATCACATCCCTTTGGTTAATCATTACGGTGAGTTATATCTAAGTGGGTTTAAGCGCCCATACGCATTTTCTATAACGGCAACCGGAAACGCAGCATTATCATGGGATTTTTTACGTCATTTGATTGCGCCAATGGTAGTAACAACTAACTACTACCAGCCAAGGGGCTGGCATTCGCTTACGATACCCATTAAGAGGTCGTACTTTGAATCTAATTTTTTATCAACGATTTATCGTTCATCTCGTTTGAATTGGATTTCTCCGTATTTTGAAGGCATGAGTGAAGGGGACGAAGGCCGCGGAAAGCGTATCCAACGCGCACTGGATATACACACGGCCTTTAGTGAAATGCCGGTAGCCACTATACCATTAGTCCCCATCAGCATAATTGAGGAGGATTTAAGCTTGTTTATGGATGGTATAATCACGGCGGAGGACGCAACATTGCGCATGCATAACCGGGTTAGCCTGTGGCTTATAGAGTAAAAGAAATAAAAAGTATTTTACTATTTAGGAGTATGGATATGGTAACAAAAGAAGGATTTCCAGTTTGACATTACAGACGATTTTATTGACGCTATGGAAAAAGCCGTAAAAACATGAACAATGCGATAATACCTGCCTACAAGAATTCCGAATTCTAACAGGCAGGTATTTTGTATTTGCGCGTCGCGGTCACCCCCTATCAAAAGGCTTATGCGAATCATCCTTCCGGCCATTGGCCCTACCGCGGCCTTCCATCATGGCCACAGGCAGCGATTCGTTTCCCAATTCACTCACGGCAGCTATAAACGCGTCAACATCAGCTTCGGTATTATAAATTCCAAAGCTGGCCCTAACCATCCCTTTTGGCGGCGCGCAGCCGCTTTGCTCGGCCTCACTTGTAAGGCGGCGTACATATGGGTGAGCGCAGAATGCGCCATGCCTAACCGCTATCCCGTGCTTACCGGCTAAATAATCAGCCATATCTTCGCTGGCAATGCCGCACATATTAAAAACTACTATGCCAACCCTGTCATCGGTGTAGTCGTTATCTCCGTATAGCTGCACGCCGGGTATCTGGCTAAGCCCCGTAATTGCACGCTTTAGCAGGCGCTGCTCATGCTGTGCTATTTCGTCGAAACCATACTCCTTTAGTATTTTAGCGGCGTGTACCATGCTTACAAGCCCCGGGAAATTGGGTGATCCGGCCTCATAACTGTCGGGTGCCGGGGCGTAGCATACCCGGCGGTCGAACACTGCTTCTACCATACCGCCGCCATAAAATGCAGGTATGTGCTTGTTTAACTCATCCCTAAGCCCTACTACAGCCCCGCCGCCATAGGGCGCGTACATTTTATGGGCAGAAAATACGAAAAAGTCGATATCTTCTTCCGGTGTGCAACCCATCATTGTAAATTCCCTGTGAGCCGCTATCTGTGCGCCATCCACAATTATTTTCGCGCCATAGAGGTGGGCTACACGGGCGATATGATGCACTTCATTAATATAGCCCGTTACATTAGAAGCGGCTGTGATGGTTACATACTTTATTTGGCCCCGGTACTGCCTTAGAAGCCGCTCTATGTCGTTTATTTTTAGCCGCCCGTGTGCGTCTACTTCGGCGTAGACTGTTCTGGCTCTTGCCCGCCATGGCAGGTCGTTGGCGTGATGCTCCATGCGTGTGGTTAGTACCATATCGTTCTTCGTATTTATTAGTGCCGATGCCAGCTTGTTTATACCGTCGGTTGTGTTGGCGGTATAAAATACTGTGTATTTCTCGTGGTTTGCGTTAACAAAATCCATTATGGCTTCACGGGCATCCATGTAAAATTCTGTAGTAATGGCAGATTTTTGGCCCTTACCGCGGCCTATAGAGCCGTATAGCTTCATCTGATCGTCTATCGCTGCCATAACTTTCTTAAATGGCGGGGCTGTGGCCGCACTATCTAAGTTTATGGCCGGAACCATTTCGCCGCTGTCTAATCTTACTGGTGTGTCCAATCCCCAAATTTCATCTCTTATCAATGATTCGTTGTTTGTCATGGTTATCCCTCCACTATATTTATATGGAAGGTAGTGGGTTGTGGTGCGGCGATTGAAATCATTACACTTGCAGATTACGACAAAATACTGTATAACAAATGTGTAATGTATATGTAATATATCATTTACATACAAGGCTTGACATTATATTTAAAGAGAGAAGGCATGCATATGAATTGTAAAAGATGCGGGCTTGAACTGCAGGCAGATTCAAAGTTTTGCACAGAATGCGGAACGATAACAATGCGGCATGAGCAGCCGCCGCAGGCTGCGCCGCCGCCAGAGCGGTATACCCCGCAGTCATATACTCCGCCCGCTTTGCCACCTGTCACGCAGCCTCATGCACCGCCCGCTTCCGGGCATGGCACGCTACAACCTCTTAAACCTGCGCCACAGCCATATACACCCACACCCATTGCACGGCCCTATACACCCACACCGCAACCCTTCAAACCTACACCGCAGCCCTATACATCGCAGCCTCAAACTCCGCCTCCACGCCAATACACCCCGCCGCCGCCACACCCGTACGCTCCGCCACCACCGGGGTACATGCGTCCACATATGAGGCGCGGCATGAGTTCCGCGTCTAAGGCGGCTATAGCTATTGTGTGTTTTGTTGCTGTGCTTATAGTTTTTGGGGTGATAGGAAGCATGGCCGCTCGTGGCCCGGAAACTATTACTACAGGAAACAATAATAATATTGGTTATGCAAGTATGCCGATAGCTACTGCCGCCCCTACAGATACAGAAGTGCTTTCGGGTGCGCAGATATTCGCGAATAACAGGGATGCTGTTATCATAATAAGGGGCATATGTTTAGACGGTTATCACTGGACGGGAAGCGGGTTTTTCGTAACCTCTACAGGTGTTGCCGTAACAAACCATCATGTAATGGATGGCATTACCTATGGCGTAGCTATTTTATACGATGGCAGGGAGTTTTATATCACCGGGTATTATTCGTATGACATAAGAAATGATTTAGCCGTGATTCATGTTGATGGGCGCGGTACAAGGTTTGATTATGTAACATTGGGTAATTCTGATGCCACAATGGTTGGTGAGAATGTTTTCGCTATTGGCGGGCCGGATTGGGACCCTATAACATTTACGCCCGGCATGATTTCAAGGATTGCATACGAACCTATAAATTTCAGCATTTACTCTATAGCGGGGATGTTCCAAAGCACTGCGGCCATTTATGGCGGAAATAGCGGCGGGCCATTACTCAACGACAGGGGCCATGTAATAGGTGTTAACGCGGCGGCCCATACAGTTAGGGCCAGTGTGCAGTTTGCGGTACCTATTAACCGTGTAGCCATGCCCAATGTGGGCGCGACGGTAAACCCATTGCCGATATGCAGGACAACCGCACCCCAGTTTGACCCAAGCGAGTCTGTTATGTATACGCGGTTCCCATTTATACCTGATTTTATGTCTGTAAGCCGGCATGGAACATTTTATTTCAGCGGCACCCCTGCCGATTTGGGGCTTTCTGTTGGGGATGTGCTTTACGATTTTTATGATTACCTGTTTATTTATGAAATGCCCCGGCAGCATTGGATTACCGACACCGATGCGTTTGATGACGCGTTATTTGCCAGCGGCTTTACTTTTCAGGATGTTATGAATTTTGGGAATGAAACATGGGTTTATTTTTATCATGGGTATCAAGATGTGAGCCTGTCATATGGCTTTCTTGCGGATTCGGATTTATTGATTATTGGTGTAGTTTACGGCAATGTATACGAACGGTTATATGGAGGCGAGCCCGCACCAATTCACAATGATGTAGATTTTACAGGCCATCCGCTGGTTAACGGTACATGGGCTTGGGACACAGACTCGGGATATACCTATGACTTCTGGCCAGACGGCACAGGAATACGTGGGTTCTACTGGAATATACAAGAATTTTACTGGTATGCCTATGGGAATTATCTGCTGATAGACATTGGCAGACATTCTATTGAAGAATGGACTTTTACCATACATGATGGCGTGCTAACAATAGTAAGTAACCAAGTGGATGGGCTTACTTGGAGTTATATTTGGCAGGCTGACTAATTAACGCCACAACCATCCTCAATAAAAGCCGAGAACGGAGCAAAACTCTATTCTCGGCTTTTGTGTTATAACGCTGAAATAATTTATACTGTATTTTGTCCATGTCATTTTGTCCAACAAAAAAGCCGAAAACGGAGTAAAACCCCATTCTCGGCTTTAAAATTCGTACAACTTTATATAACAATAAAATTAATAATCCCCATAACCAAAGCAATTAGCAGCACAATCGGCAGTAACTTCTTCAGTATAGTAGACTCTACACCCTTCTGGTCGGAAGCAAGCGCGCCCATTAATATAAGTGTCGGGCCAACGCTTACAGCCACGCCGGCAGTCATAGACTGTACCGCGGTCATGATAGCGGTGTTAACATCCAAGCGGGTAGCTATCGTATATTGGAATGCCCCAAACAGTACGTTCGCGTTGGTGTTGTTTCCGGTTAGGAAGCTGCCCAGTACCCCTATAAATGGCGCAAACAGCGGATATACAACGCCGGTTAAATTAGCTGTTGCATAGGCAAGGTTGTCTGTCATGCCGGAGTCCATCATAATTAGAGACATATTTCCAAGCGCTAACAGCGCAAGGGTTGCAGGTATGCCCTTTTTGACAGTTTTCTTAAATACACCTTTGAATACTGCACTATCCCAAATCCCCGCCTGCTTGTAAACAAGAATAGCAGTTAACGCGGCAGAAAGTAGTAACACTGCTGGATGCCTAAATAGCCGTATTGGGTTGTAGTTTGTTTCAGCCCTTACAACGTGGGGTTCTAAACTGTCCACCCTTGGCGATGTTTCGAATCCGGGGAAATCGAAGGAAACAGCTACGTTATTTGCGTTGTCTACCACTGTTGTTACAAGCTGAAACCCTAGGGCTAGGATTATAATAACCAGATATGGCAATGCAGCTTGTAATAGGTTAAGCTTTTCAGATCTGTAAAGACCCTTTTTGGCTGATTTTTGTGAGCGGGTGCGCAATTTATAAAGCAAGAATAGTGTCAGAAGACCGATTAATGCCGGTAAAAGACCTGCTATTGGATATGCGCCAATGATATAAATAACAACGAATTGCACGCCTGTCATAACAAGAGAAACAGGCAGTACATACGAAATCCCCTTCTTAATACCTTTAAATCCATCATAGATAAAGCATACACCGATACCTGTAAGCAGGTGCGCGGCTGTATTGAATATAAACATGGCGTGGGCAAGTTCTGTATAATCAACGCCGGTAATACCTTGGATTACAAAGAACGCCGCGCCAAGTGAGCCGAATGTAACAGCCCAAGAGTGGCCAAGAAGTGCTGCCGCCAAAGATTTAACTTTATCAAACCCTAAAGCGATAAGTATAGGGGTTACGATAACAGCAGGAACACCAAACCCTGCCATACCTTGCAACAGCCCGGTGAACATCCAAGCCAGAAGCAGGAATGATACAAACTTATCTTCTACAAAGATAGTTAAATTTTTGTTTATTACTTCGATTGCCTTGAAGTCGTCTACCAAATGATAGAGGAAGATGGCAAACCACACAATCAAAGAAACAAAAAGGGCCAGCCATAATGCCTTCCCAACCGAGACAGGTAGCCCGGCGTTAAGAGGCGTAACAGGTAGCCCAAAGAACACTAAAGCAATAACAAGTGCAATTACCAACGATATTGCCCCCGACCTAGCAACAGAAAACTTAACCACGATCAGGCACACCAGCAAGCTGACTATTGGCAACATTGCTAATACAGTCATCATTTCCGTACCACTCCTTTATGGATAACTTCCACTATTTATTTGATGAAATATAGCATGCCAGAAAGTGGCTGTCAATGCAGCGGCATACAAAAACATAGGCCATTATAGCCTTACGTTTTGGTAAGAACATAAAAAAGATTTTGCCGGATGGATTGTATTGGTTTCATTTTTTATGTATCATGTATATGTATCAAAAAAAGATGAGCTGCCGTTATATCGGCAAAGAAAGGATATTTCCATGAGAGCAGTCATTGATTTTTTTGTAACAGCGTTTGAGCGTATCACAAGTGAACACTATGTATATCGGTTTTGTGAAGATTTTGGCGGTTATACATACGTATTAACCGACGCACAGGCATCTAATCCTATGTGGATTGTAAGCCAAGTTTTCGCATTCATCGCCCTCGTTTTCATGGTATGGTCGTTCCAGTGTAAGGAAAAATTGCGTGTGATGCTCCTTCTGGGTTTTGGCACGTTCTTCCTTGCTTTGTCTGCCGCACCTTTGCAAAACTGGGTCCTTGCTTCGCTCTTCATGCAAGCCTCTGTCCGTAATTATGTATTCTTCTTCTTTGATTGGCGCGTCAAGCGTGGTATTCATGTCCCCCGTACTTATTATAATGTAGCTGCCGTCATATTCTCCGCTGGAATCATCGCATCTACTATCATCATGGTACACATCATGCAGGTACCGCATACTAACCTTTTTGTAGAATGGTCTATTGCTGCTACTCTTGTGGGTCTAACCATCGGGAACGTACTCAAGGGCCAAAACGTCATGCGTCTCTCCTTTGTTGTAAACCGTATATTTAATATTTATAACCATATATATTTCCTCAATGCCATTGCTGTAATCATTGCTGCGCTGGCCATTGGCTCTAATGGGATTTACTATTTTAGGATGTTTATGGCTTGGCGTAGAGGCGAAGATATGCAGGCAGGTGTCTCTGCCACGGAAGATGCTAAGGCTAATAAATAATAAGAGAATTTGTGTATAGCATAGAAAAGGGCGTTTGGGTCGTGTTATTAATATAATCACACGATTCCAAACGCTCTTTATTTTAGATGCTTTATATGTCTAATTCGTTCGCTATATATTTTCGCAACCCTGTTTATAATCAACGTTCCATCAATGTACGCATTGATACAATGCGTAAAGCGCATTAAGGTTGAAACGAAGTGTCCTTTATTGTAACTTACTCTTAGCGTTCGATATTTCTTTTTCAACTAATCCTGCAATTACGTCGCAATCCGTGGATGCTAGATTAAAGAACTCAAACGCACCATAAATGCACCTACGGTATGTATGCCCGTCAAGCGTAATTTTAGCACCGATGCAGCGCTGGTCTGCGCAATCTCCGCATTCGCCGGTATTCTCCAAAAATTGGCGTTTTACTGTGTCTGTAAGATAACAATCGGCTATATATTCATCAATTTTAAATAAATTCGCCTTGATGCGAAACTCTTCTGGGGAAGCCCAAAGGGTAAAAATCTTTTGCTTCGGCTTTCTGAGGAAATATACGCATTTCCAGTGTTTTTGTGCTGGCTTATATGTTATTTCCGGTTTTAAATCATGTTTTTCGGCTAAGGTGATAAATGTTTCTGCTGCAATTTTTTCATTACCAATAAGGACACGCAATATGTCATCGGGTTTATAGGGAGAACGTAGTATACGGTTCGTTTTGTAGATTTCTTCTTTGCCCCACTGCAAAAGTATATCTTCGGTATGTGAGTCTAGGGCAAAAGCAAGGGTTATGCCATGGGCGCGGATATATTCTGAGTTGCGGCATTTTTTCTTTAATAGCGACCCGTTACAATGGAATTGTAGCGTGAAGCGAATTTTGTCTTCCTTTGCCGCATACCATGCATACCCATTTTTTAATTTATGGTTATCCCACAGGTCTCGGTCAAGCTGTTCCGGTAGCCATTTCTCGGTTTTAAGCAACTTGCCGATTGTTTTATCTGCATCTTCTACAGGAATGGTTTGCTCGTACACGGCATAATCGCAAATCCATTGGTCATACGCTGGGAAGTCCTCTATGCTTGTTACGGTGAATAGCTCTTGATATAGCCCTGTAACCCAAAGGTAGAAATCCATTTCCGATAAGGCTTCTACTGAGTCTAATGCCGTTTGTATGATGTATGTGTGGGTAGGTTTGCTTAAGTCAGTTTTTTTCAATATGATTTCAGAAACCGGCCCGCAGTTAAATAAAAACATGAAGCTTTGCTTCGTGCTTTTAACCGCTTTTGTGGAATCTAATCGTTCCCGGATTGTCTCAAATACTTCCTTATTTACATAATGCGAGATGGTCATTTTTATAATCATGAAATCCTCATTCTGAGACTTCGGTACAAAACGTGCAGTAAAAATTGGCTACGCCGATTTTTTACGCGAAGACTCCTTTTTGTTTATCATATCCCATAGAGCATGACAACTGGTTGACATGTACATTTGTACAATATAAAACTTTGGGATTTTATTTAACCCCATACATTCATATGTTTTTTGGTTTTGATACTATCAGAAAAGGCATCAATTGCTAAAAGAGCCGATATCCAAATGGATACCGGCTCCGATATAACCTAGCGCATATTTATTAGTTAGTAATAACCTGCTCGGTATCTTTGTCGAAAATGTGAATCCTTTGCACATCCAGCGCCATCTTAATAATATCATTGGTTTTGGCGGTGCTGCGTGGGTTTACACGGGCTGTAAGCTGCTGGCCTGCACTTAACAGATACAGGTAAACTTCCGCACCCAAAAGTTCAGTTACTTCTACTTCCGCTTCAATGATAGAATCAGGGGATGAGGCAAGGAAGGCTTCTTCATCATGCAAATCTTCCGGCCTGATACCCATTATTACGGATTTGTCTACATAGCCGCCATCTACCAGTGCTTTGGCTTTACCTTCGGGCAATTTGATTGGGCTTTCGCCAAATAGTAGGTAGATGTCATCGCCGCGTTTTTCTACTTGCACTTCTACTGTGTTCATTTGCGGGGATCCTATGAAGGTTGCCACGAATAGATTATTTGGCTTGTTGTAAAGGTTTACCGGGCTGTCTACCTGCTGGGCTACGCCGTCTTTCATAACAACGATGCGGGTACCAAGTGTCATAGCTTCTGTTTGGTCATGTGTTACATAAATGAAAGTCGTTTGCAGCTTTTGGTGAAGCTTTGTTATTTCGGTACGCATTTGTACGCGAAGCTTTGCGTCAAGGTTTGAGAGGGGTTCGTCCATCAGGAAGACTTTAGGTTCACGTACGATGGCACGGCCCATAGCCACACGCTGACGCTGACCGCCTGAAAGGGCTTTTGGTTTACGGTCAAGCAAATGTTCGATATCAAGTATGCGGGCTGCTTCGTGCACGCGCTTTTGAATTTCTGCTTTTGGGGTTTTCCTTAGTTTTAGGCCGAACGCCATATTGTCGTATACGCTCATGTGCGGGTACAGGGCGTAGTTTTGGAATACCATGGCGATGTCGCGGTCTTTGGGGGCTACATCGTTCATAAGCTTATCGCCTATGTATAGCTCACCTTCTGTGATTTCTTCCAAACCCGCAATCATACGCAAGGTTGTAGTTTTACCGCAACCTGATGGGCCTACGAAAATGATAAATTCCTTGTCTGCGACGTTGAGGTTAAAGTCGTTAACCGCTACTACGCCGCCTGGGAACCTCTTGATGATGTTTTTTAGTTCTAAGCCTGCCATTATTGGCCTCCTTAAGAATTAGTGAATCATATTCTGCGGTGCTTTTAGGCAGAATATGATTTGCTATTTTTGCCAAAGGCAAAAGATAACAAACAATGTACCGAATGCTAAAGTCCAGTACATAAAAACGTACTCTGTAACATGAATGTAATATTAACGCACGTACCCACCTTTGTCATTGGAGAATATCCCAAAAATGGTGATACAAATTAGGTTATTTTAACAACGGAAGCGTGGGCGATTTAGCAAAACATATGCGAATAATTTTGGCATTTTGCTGCAAAATATATACATGATTACAGATAAAAAAACGGCATATGCCGAACATGACCACAACCAGCATGATTTGGCGGCAAATTTGCCTGCCAAAGATGCACACAATGGCTGCGAATCTAAACCGTGGCCTCCTTCCCCAAGCACATGTATAGACGAGAATAAGCAGCTACTGGAATCCCTTTTCAAGGATAGCCAAGACTTTATAAGCCGCAAAATCCCAATCGGCGGCGAAAACGCCCCAAGCATATACCTCGCCTATATGGATGCGATGACAGGCCGCGACCTTTTTGACATGACCATTATCAGGCGGTTTTATGAGATGGATTGGGCGCAGCTTAGCACCGACGAAAAAAGCACTGACCTGTACACCGTGATAAAAGACCGTGCCATCGCCACAAGTGATATTAGCGAATCTGACAAGATGGACGATATCCTCTACTTCATTATGGCCGGGGATACTGCCGTGTTTGTAGAAGGCTCTTCCAAGGTAATTGTCGTCGCAACCCGTGGCTTCCCTAACCGCGGCATCCAATCCGCCGAGACGGAAGTTGTGGTACAAGGCTCTCGCGAGGCTTTCAGCGAAGTTATGCGCTTTAACACCGCGCTAATAAGACGGCGTATCCGGGATACAGGGCTTAAAGTTAAGCAAAGCCGTATTGGCGAAAGAAGCCAGACGGACATTGCCCTTATGTACGTTGAAGGAATCGTGCGCCCGGAGGTGCTGCAAGAAGTTGAGCGCCGCCTAGAGCAAATAAACATTGATGGCATCATGGATAGCGGCTGTGTTGAACAGCTGATTGAAGAAAGCTGGCTAAGCCCCTTCCCGCAGGTGCAGCTCACCGAAAGGCCCGATAAGGCAGCATCCTCTATTTTGGAGGGGCGCATTGCCATTATCGTGGATAACTCACCGTTTGTGCTACTTGTGCCTGTTTCAATTAACTGCTTTTTTCAAGCGTCAGAGGATTATTACAGCAGGTGGCAGGTGATGTCAATTACGCGCTTATTACGTTTTATTGGCGCGTTTATTGCCGTGGCTTTGCCTGCGCTTTACGTAGCTATCGCATTATATCACCCTTCCATGATTCCGCTTCTGATGGTAACAAAGCTTGCGGAGTCAAGTTTGGCTGTGCCTTTCCCGGCTGTAATTGAGATTTTCTTATTGGACGCCGCGTTTGAACTTTTGCGCGAGGCCGGGATTAGGCTTAAAACAGCGTCCGGCGGTACAATTGGTATTGTAGGCGGGCTTATTATTGGGCAGGCTGCTGTTGAGGCAGGGCTTGTCAGCCCTATTGTTGTGATTATTGTAGCGCTTAACGGTATCGCTACATTTGCTATCCCCAATGTATCCTTAGTTTATGGGTTTAGATTGGTTAAGTATGGGCTGCTGATTCTTGCGGCTGCATTCGGGTTTATGGGGCTTTGGGCCGGGCTTTTGGCTACACTAATTCATATGGCATCGCTTAGGAGTTTTGGCTTCCCATATCTTATGCCTTTTGCCGCTTCCGAGCTTAGCAAGGGCGAAGATTTGAAGGATAGTCTTTTCCGCTTACCGCTATTTATGTTGAAAAAGCGGCCGTTTTTTGCCAGACCCGGACAATCAAGTAGATATGGAAAGTAAAGAGGTGCGCACCCATGTTATCTGTTAACGAAAAGATTTCACTTCGTCAATTACAGGCATTAATAATTATAAGCGCAATGGGGACAGGTGTTATAGTCCTGCCGCGCCGCGTTGCCGAGTATGCAGGCCAAGATGGTTGGATGATAGTGATTGGGCTTACTATTTTGGCGATGATAGTGGGTGCGTTGGTCGTGACAGCCGCAAGGCTTCGGCCCGCCGACACTTTTATAGAAAGCACCAGCTATTTCCTGACACGCCCGGTGGCCTTTATCCTTGGGTCGGCACTGTGGGTAAAGCTTGTGCTTTCGGCCGGGCTGGAACTTCGGGCGTTTCTGTTAGTTGTTCATGAAGTTTTGTTAAGGCATACGCCAATATATGTAACCGGAGGTATAATGCTGATTTTATCTGCGTATGCGGCAGTTAAAGGAATGGAAACCCGTGCGCGTGTAGCTGAAGTGTTGCTAGCCTTGATGGTGTTGCCTTTTGCCTTCATATTAGTACTGGCGCTGATAGATACAGATTGGAGTAACTTGCAACCCGTATTAACAACCCCACCCCAAACACTGGCTAATGGTACGCTTAGGCTTGGTTTTATGTTTACAGGGCTTGAATGTCTGCTATTGGTATCACCGTATATCAGCCCAAAGAAAAAAATGCGTAGGGCTGTAGTATCGGCACTGGGCATAGCCGGGATAGTGATAACAATAATATCGGTGCTTACATTGGCAAGTTTTGGCCGTGGGGTAGTTGACCGCCCATGGCCCGTTCTTTCCATGATGGATATGCTATCTCTTCCCGGTGCGTTTATAGACCGGCAGGAGGCGTTGGTCTTCAGCTTTTGGATTGTTACGACCTTTGCGCTGGTTAACGCGCTGGTGTTCTTTGGCGGGGTGCTTATTAAAGACTGCATGACCCGTGGGAGTAAGGCAGCCACTCATGAAACGAAGACATATGGCCGTGCCTGTCATGAAAAATGTGAAATCACCGGCCAATCTCACCCGCCAAGCCGTGCTAACCGCAAGTGGCAGATGGGTGTGTTAATTTCTGCTATCGCCGCATTCGCTGTGGCCATGATACCTTGGGATGAGACGCAAATCTACAATAGAATGGACTTTTTGTATATTACGGCAGGGGCATTTTTTCTTGTTGTGTTGCCGCTTATCTTGATTTCGGTCTCGAAACTGCGCGGCAAGAGACATTTTGCGCTTATAATACTTGCGGCTTTTTCCTTGGCAGGATTAACCGGATGTTGGGACAAAGTAGAAATAGAAGACCGGGCTTTCGTGGTAGCCATAGGCATAGACAAAGCCGAAGACGAAAAGGGCGGCCGCTACACTGTTACCCTGTCTCTACCGGCGGCCTTGGACGGCGGCGAAGATGAAAGTGAAGACGAGCCGCAGCATCTAAGGAAGGCCTCCGCGCAAACAGTCACTGAAGCTATAAATAAAATCAACGCCGACACCAATGCGCAGCTATACTTCGGCCAAACCAAGATGTTGACACTGGGAAGCAGTTTGCTTAAGGATCCTGTACTGGTTCGCGGCGCACTGGACGCAATTGACAACCACCCGCAAATTGCCCGTCAGATACACATTCTTGCATCATGCGGCAAGGCAGTAGATATTTTGTCTGCCAACCCGCCGGGCGAAGCATTGCCGGGCCAATATGTAGCGGCAATTTATAATGATAAACGCAAAGTGGGCGGCACTAGCTTCCTAATGAACCTTGAACTTTTGACCGCTCAAATGAAATACACCGATGGCGCGCTAATCCCTGCCATGAAGGCGGAAGACGATGAACTGCACCTATCCGGTGCGGCGGTGATAAAGAATAGCCGCAAAATCGGCAATTTGGACGCGGACGAATTACGGGGGTATTTATGGTGTAAGTCAGACGGCGGCCGCGGGGCGGTGGTAACAGCCGAAGTAGGGGAGCAGCCCATACCCTTCAAAGTGGAACAGCACAACGCGAAAGTACGCTTTTATGAAAATAAAAATGGCCTGCATGCTAATATATATGTAGAACTTACGGGCCACATAGATGAAATGGTAAGTGGAAGCAGTTTGCTAACCCGCCAAAACTTCCGCGAACACGTACAGCACAAGCTGGAAGACGCGGTAAAGGATGAAATTCTAAAAACCACCCGTAAGATGCAGAATGAGTTTGCGCTGGATGGCTATGACTGGCTAGAAACCATGCGCAAAAAGCAGTATTCTATGTACCAGCACTATGCCGCCGGATGGAGCAACATCTTTACAGAAATAAATGTTATACCCCGCGTCACAGTAATCATAAAAAATTAACAATCGGAAAGGCGGACACCTCGCATTTGAAGTGTCCGCCTTTCCGATTATATCTAGATATGATAATTCCCACAAAACATACATATAGTGGAATATGAAACATTTTGCCTTCGGCAGATAGGAGTGAGCCATATGGAAAGACTAAGCCCAATAGTTCAAGAAGCCTTCGGAATCCAAAGCCGCCGCATAAAACGAGAAAAAGGCCGCTATGTATGTGAAACAGCAAGTGGCCCCATGAGCATATACATAACCCACGAGTCACCTGAATCCATTCATATGCAACATTTTATAAAGGAGTGTTTAGCCGCAAACGGTTTCCCATGGACAGACCGCTTCCAACCGGCTGGGGGTGGCGCGGGCCAACCCTATGTACAAATAGGGCGCGATACCTATGTTATGGTCAAGCACCCCGTCAAGCACCGTGAAACCGACTTCGAAAATGAGGGCGATGTAATGCAAGCCTTTAAATTTTTGGCGCATTTCCATACAGCCACGAAAAATATACCCGCAATTGCCATACCAGTTTCACCGCCAGTGACTGAAATATACGACCGCCATATAAACGAACTAACTGTTGCAGGAAAGCAAGCCCGGCGCGGCCCAAGAATGTCGGATTTTGATGTATCTTTCATAAAGCATGCCCCGCGTTATTGTGAAATAATGTCGGAGAGTATAAACTTCATTGAAAATACTAATTACACCCGGCTATATGCCCAAGCTGTATCGCAGAATGCAATATGTCACAATGCCTTAAAAGAAGAAAATCTCTTGGCAGCATGCGAAACTACATATATTACTAACTTCACCGAATCCACAACAGACATACAACTCACAGATGTAGCTGCATTAATCCGCCGCTACGCCCAGCGCAGTTGTAAAAGCATTCCCGCAGGCCGCCTTCTGGAGGCCTACAATATAGTAAACCCGCTACCTGCCGGAGCGCAAAATATACTATATGCACTGCTCATATTCCCATGGGCATTTATAAAAATAATTACCCAATATTACAGTAAAAAGCGCAACTGGACCCCTATAGGCCTAATCAGCCGCATGGAGGCCATCTTAGCAGAAAGAGATGACTATGAAAAATATGTAGAAACAGTGATAAAATAATAATGAAAAAATTCGCTTTAATTGCATTTTCAACTATTCGCCTTTATACTACATACAATTCAAAGGAAAGCAGGAAGCTAAAATGCTGACTATAGGAATTGATATAGGCACATCTGCCGTAAAAATCTTGGTTATGGATAAATCGGGGGGCGTACTCCGTACAGTAAGCCGAGAATATCCTCTATACATGTACAGCGACGGTAGAAGCGAGCAAAATCCCGACGATTGGTGGAGCGAAACGGCAACAGGCCTAAAAGAAATAACCAATAGTCTAGGCTCAATAGAAGCAGTAAGCTTCAGCGGCCAAATGCACGGTCTGGTAGCCCTAGACGAAAACGACAATGTGTTGCGCCCTGCGATTCTATGGAACGACCAGCGTACTCAATCCCAATGTGACTATTTAAACAACACAATAGGCCGCGAAAAACTTCTTGCCAACGCCGCAAACATAGCTCTGACAGGCTTTACCGCGCCCAAAATCTTATGGATGCGCGACAATGAGCCGCAACTTTTCACAAAAATACGCAAAGTTATGCTTCCAAAGGATTATATAGCATACAAACTGACAGGCGTATTCGCTACAGATTATTCCGATGCTTCCGGCACTCTGCTATTGGATGTAGCGGGCAAGGACTGGTCTGACAGCTTATTGGCGATAATGGGATTAGACCGCTCACAACTACCTGTGTTGTATCATTCCTATCAGGCCGTTGGTACTGTTACCCCCAAAGCCGCCAAGGAAACCGGTCTTTCTGTTACCACAAAAGTTGTTATAGGCGGCGGTGACCAAGCTGTGGGCGCAATTGGGACAGGCACTGTTAAATCCGGGGCATGCTCTATATCTCTAGGTACCTCCGGTGTTTTATTTGTAGCAACCAACGATTTTGCTGTAGATACAGGGCCTTCCGCTATCCACTCTTTCTGCCATGCGACAGGACGCTATCACATGATGGGTGTAACCCTAGCCGCGGCGGGTTCGGCCAAGTGGTGGTACGATGGCATTCTTTTGACCGGTGATTATGAAAAAGAGCAAGCAGCAATAGCCGAAAATATTGGCAAAAACAATGTGTTCTACCTGCCATATCTGTCTGGCGAGCGTACCCCCCATAATGACCCGTTCGCACGTGGAGTATTTGCCGGCATGAGTATGACCACAACAAGAAGCGACATGACCCAAGCCGTGATGGAGGGCGTGGCTTTTAGCTTAAGAGATATTCTGGAGCGTGTAAACAAATTGGGCCACACCGTAACCTCCGCGCGTATAATTGGCGGTGGCGCCAAAAGCGCCGTGTGGTGCCAAATTATCGCGGACGTATTGCGCTTAAGAGTAGAAAAAATCAACGCCGACGAAGGCCCGGCCTTCGGCGCGGCAATACTGGCAATGGTGGGTTCGGGTGCTTTTACCACAGTGGAAGAAGCTTGTGACAAGCTTATCCGCGCAACAGATGTGTACACCCCAAACCAAACCGCTGCTGATAGCTACGATAAGCGCTACCTAATATATACAGAGTTGTACACAGCCTTGGCTAATTCTTTCAAGGCTATGAGCCTAGTTTAATGAAGGTGAAAAATGAATAATAACCGCAACGACCGTCGTGACAACCGTAACGAACCGCCCACACCGCCGCCAAGGCGAATGCCAAGCGGGCTGATGATGATAGTCATCGCAATAGGCATAGTGTTTATGCTAAACCAGCTTATAGGCGCAATAGCAGGCAGCGGAATAGAGCGCATTACCTACAACGAGTTTATAGAACTATTAGAAGCTGGGCAGGTCGCTAAAGTAGAGGTGCAGTCAGACAGGCTGGAAATAACCCTTGTACCTGAAGGAACAGGGGCTAACGATGATGCCGAAAATAATGGCGATGAAGCGGGTGCCTATCCTTATTACGAAGAAAACGGGCACGGCAATGATAGTGAATCCACCGCAGCAGATGACTATACCCTAGCAGATGACTATACCCTTGCCGGTGGTTATGCCGGATACACTGAATACGACTCCGTCGAAACCCCGGCCCCAAGAAACTTCATGGATCAATTAATGCGCGGCGCAAGCCAGCGCATTCAAGAGCCGCAGCCACCACGAGGCCGCGTAGTCTATACTGGCAGAATGCCTGACCCAGAGCTTTTAGCCCGGTTGGTCTATCATGATGTGGCCGAGTTTACAAATGTAATACCAACCGTAAACTGGGTATCTGTTATCTTATTTCAGCTTCTGCCGTTTATATTTATTTTCGGTATGTTCATGCTTGTAAGGCGCTCCATGGGCGGGATGCTTGGCGGTAAAGGTGGCATTATGGGCATAGGCCAAAGTAATGCCAAGGTCTATATGGAAAAGAAAACGGGTATAACCTTCGACGATGTGGCAGGCCAAGAAGAAGCTAAGGAAAGCCTAACCGAAATGGTAGATTTCCTGCACAACCCTGACAAATACACCGCCATAGGTGCAAAACAGCCCAAAGGCGCACTATTGGTAGGCCCACCCGGCACAGGTAAAACTTTGTTTGCTAAGGCCGTAGCCGGTGAAGCCGGCGTAGTATTCTTCTCACTAAGCGGTTCGGACTTTGTTGAAATGTTTGTAGGCGTAGGTGCTTCCCGTGTTCGCGATTTATTTAAGCAAGCCAGCCAGCAAGCCCCTTGCATAATCTTTATAGACGAAATTGATGCTATAGGCAAAAGCCGTGACAATCAGATGGGTTCTAACGATGAGCGTGAGCAAACCCTTAACCAGCTACTAGCTGAAATGGATGGCTTCGATTCTTCTAAAGGTGTAGTAATCTTAGGCGCAACCAACCGTCCCGAAATCCTTGATAAAGCCTTGCTAAGGCCGGGCCGTTTCGACCGCCGCATTAACGTAGAACTCCCCGACCTAAAAGGCCGTGAAGAAATACTAAAGCTACACGCCAAAAAGGTGAAAATGGGCAATGTGGACCTGAGAAGAATTGCCATGACCACCCCCGGTGCCGCAGGCGCAGACCTAGCCAACATGATTAACGAAGCGGCCCTAAGAGCCGTACGCATGAATCGCAAAGTAGTCCACCAAGAAGACCTGTTGGAAGCTGTAGAAGTAGTTATAGCAGGAAAAGAAAAGAAAGACCGTATTATGACCGAAAAAGAAAAGCGTATAGTAGCCTATCATGAAGTAGGTCACGCATTGGCACACGCACTTCAAAAGGACGCAAAGCCCGTAGAAAAGATATCCATAATACCCCGTACCAAAGGGGCTTTGGGCTATGTACTAAGTGTTCCGGAAGAAGAACGCTTCATGCACACCAAAGATGAAATTTTAGCGCAAATAGTTGCGCTGATGGCAGGCCGTGCCGCAGAACAAGTTCATTTTGGTATACAAACCACCGGTGCCTCCAATGATATAGAACAAGCCACCCGGATGGCCCGCTCCATGGTAAGTATGTACGGTATGTCCGACAAGTTTGGGATGATGGGTCTTGAAAGCATCCAAAGCCGCTACTTGGATGGCCGTGCGGTGCTTAACGTCTCTGACAAAACCGGTGCTGACTTGGACGCGGAGGTAAGCCAAATACTGAAAGATTGCTATCAAAAGGCAGTAGATATGCTAACGGCCAATGAGGCCAAGCTGAAAGCCATAGCAGAAGTGCTGTTTGCCAATGAAACCCTCACGGGGGATGAATTCATGGAGTTGTACGCAAAGGATTATACTACGCCACTTCCTCCGATATTTTAGATAATAAGCAAAGTTGTGTACTAAAAAAGGATACGAGTGGCGTATCCTTTTTTAGTGGTTTAATTACTGCTGTAAATAACTCTAATCCTGCCCCGGCTCCTCCCATACCCATGCGTTTACATCCGGCTGAGGAATAAAACCAATTTTGCGGGCAACTGCTTGCGAAGCCTCTCTTTCCGGCCAAGAAGACCAGCAAGGTATTAATGATTCATATAAAAGTCTTTCGATAAGAGCTAGCGCCGTTATTGTGGCGTAACCTTTTCCCCGAAAATCAGGATTTGTTTCTATTCCCATCTCCGCGAATCCACCGCCAGCCATTGAAGTGGCTGTGCAAACGCATATCCTTTCAAGCATAAGTTTCGCAACCCAACCCTCTTTTAGGCAAAATTGAGAAAACCGTTCCTTTACTACAATCATTTCGGCTTTCTTAGGCATTTTGTCTTGCCAGCTTCCTGCTTTACTGTAGGCTTTATTACTGAATGAGAACATTTTGCGCGGTACAATAAACCCTTCACGCGGTAAAAAAACTGATTCTAGCAGCGGTTTCCAATCATCGGAAGGTGTGAATACGAGGAGTTGCTTTTCATCCTGTTCTGCCAATATTCCATTAAAAAGTACGTCATCTAGCATTGCACTTGGCATTTGGTTTCCAGCTACAAAGGTGTGATAATCTGCTGTTGTTAAGACAGCCCAAGATGGAATATTTTCATTATCTGCAAAAACTGTCCCCTTATGATTACCATCCAGCACAGATCTAAAAACAGGGATATTGTTTTTGTATGTGCCAAAAAGACTTTCTGCTGCCTTTATTTTTGAACCGGTTAATTTATACATAAATAATCTCTCCTTTAGAAATTAAATAAGCCGTCAATAACAATGACGGCAACTTTAATAAGCTTATGTGATACATTACAATAAGCCCTGCCATCGTTAGATAAATACACAACTAATAGGCTTGCCTAAAAGTAAGCCTACACCTTTTGTTGAGATGTCTGATGGCCGTTTACAAAATAATGTACCTCCAAGGAGAAAATCCTTTAACTAATGGTGCTACCCAAATATAAACTGAAAAAATACACGCGTCAAATCTATTTTCAAGCGATATGTTTCATTAGCAAAGCAAGGTGAATTGGCCGAGTGAATAGCGACTCATAATGAAAGTCAAAACAAACGGCTTGGCAACCAAACGAGGTTTACAAAGAAAAATGGATGCCCCATTATGGCAGCATCCATTCACAACGGCTTCGTTATATAAACCCGATATTACATTACATGGTTTTTGCTTAATGTAACAGCCCTTATAGTTATTTATATATAGCCACTTCTTACCCGCCGAATAAACGCTGTGCAGCTTCATGGGCGCGCTCGCTTGAAGGCCAATTGTCGGCGCTGTAGCCATATGTGTCAAACATTCGTAATGCTTCTTCGCGCATTAGGTCGAAGTCATCTTGATAAATCCCGCTACCGCCTTCTAAAAGCCCGTCGGCTATTGCGGCTTGATTAATTTCATCTAAAAAGTCCCAGATATTTTTAATTCTATTCTCTCTTGCATATGCAATTGCCTGTAGCTCTTCTATTGGCATTGGCGGGTGCAAACGTGTTGTCACCATATGGATAACATTTGCATGGCCATATAATGCTCCGGATTCACGGTGCAGCCAAAAGTTTTCGTTCAAGATGCCCAATAACTCATATAGGCATTGTTCTGTAGCAATTATACCTAAGGCTTGACGATTAATAATTTCGGGTATTTGTAAGTTTGTTACAGGAATTGTTCCCGGGTGCAAGATACGGTCAGGCCGTGCACTAATAACTAATTCACCGGGAAAGTAATGCTCCAGAAAGATCGGGTCGTCTTGTAGGGCGATAATAGCCATAACTTCCTCAATCGTCCTTGCAATCCTGTAAGGGCTTATTTCACATTCGAGTAGGCATTGTATGGTGTCTGTTAGTAGTATATAAATGCATCCCTCTTCCACTACATAATAGTCAGCTATAGGTCTATCATCCTCATCCGCCAAAACAGCCTCCACATACTTATCATATGACCGTGCGGAAATAGCCTCAACATAATAATTATCGCAAGGTATATCATATGGGTCGAAAGGCCGGTATTCAGGGGTATTGCTTGACGCGAAAACCGTCAATGCCCCAACGGCTAATGCCGACACTAAAATAACAGTAAAAATCATACTCATTACAGAGCGTTTCTTCAATTTCATAATCGCTACAATCCTTTCTTCAACAGAATTTTTGGCAAAACCGGCATTAAGAGGCGAGTATACACTCCTGCGCTCCTCTAGCCCTACAAGGACCATTGCATAATCTGGCTTTGCGGTTTCTCCAAATATTGTTACAACAGTTTCATCGCAGGCTAACTCGATATCGCGGTTGGCTAAAACATACATAGCCCATACCAAAGGGTTAAACCAGTGAATACATAAAGCGGCGGCAAGCAACCATTTCACGAGAATATCAAGCTGCCTGATATGCGACATTTCGTGGGCGAGAATATACTGTAGGTTTGCAGTGTCCCGCCAATCGGTTGTCTTGGGGAATAATATGACGGGCTTCAATAAGCCGTAGGTTAAGGGCGCGGTTATTCTGTCTGATTGCCGTGCCTGTATGCGGCGTATTCCGCCTTGCCTGCTTAGCCACTGGTTTACACAATCACAATCTACAGGCAATGATTCGCTATAAACCTTGCGTGCGCGGAAATGCGTTACAAGAAAGAACAAAGCCGCTAACGACATTCCGATAATCCATATGACCGCTATAGGGAAAGTCATGGGGATATCATTTGGTAAGGTAAGCAACGTTGCATTGAATGTATAAATTACGCTAAGCATTCTAATGCTCGATAAAATGCCTGAGAAAAAATCCAAGTACGGCAATTGATTCGCGCCTGTTAGCAAACCTACTGCGTTGCCAGCAATAGCATCTGCGTAATGCCACATAGCGTCGCCGGTTACAGCATATGCATAACGCATTGTAGCATCGCTAACTTCTGTTCCCATATACGAAGGTCTTGTTATGCTATCGGCTTCTGTATCAGAATACAGCTCTGCAATGCCGTCAGTTATCATTTCTGTGTAAGATCCCGAAGTGCTGCCGGTTACTACCTCTGCGTCTGTAGCCGCTGCACCCAGATAAAAATCAATTGGCAACGGCAAAGTAACAGAGAACGGAATCAGCAACCGAACCAGCACCACACACCAAAAAATCACAAAGGCCCTCTTCGGCAGCCGGTGAATGGCAAGCTGCCTGATTATGAAAACCATGAAAATAAGAATTGCCGCCGATAAACTCATTTGAGTTATAGTCATTAACAGCATCCCGGCCGCCTCATTCCATGTCGCGGATAACCTGCTTTAGCCTCTTAACTTCATCACTAGACAAAATCTTACTGCCCAATATAGAAGCCACCAGCCGGTCAGCCGCGCCATCATACATTTTGTTAATAAGCTCAGAAGTTTCATATTCCCGCGCTTCCTCTATCGTTATCAGAGGGTGGCAAACCCAGTTGGGATCACGCCGCTCTATCGCGCCCTTTTCAAGGCAGCGCTTGATAATCGTGTAAGTCGTGGTTTTACTCCAGCCAATATCCTTGCCCAAAATCACCGCAATCTGTTTGGCAGTGGTATCACCCTCCCTCCACAAAATTTCCATGACTTTAAGCTCCGAATCAAATAGCTTGATAGCCATTGATAACCTCCTTAACCTACTTTATTCTAATGCAGTAGAATTCCACGGTTGCATTCTACTGCATTAGAATAATTGTGTCAATAGGATATTAAGAAAGTTGCATATGTAGTCTCCGCAATGCTTTATGAACGTACAATCTCTGCTTTCCATACCTCTGTCAGCCGCTCTAGGCTCCATGCCGCGTTGGCCGGGCTGGTTGACGGCAGATAAAATATAGGTGCAGGCAGGTCAAGATTTTGGCATAGGCTGTAAGCCTTCTTGCCGTTACACAGTATTTTGGTAATAGGTTTGCCATTAACAAATGCGGCGATATCATTGTAAACCGGCTTTCGTATAGTCGAATCATCTGAGCCAATTATTTCGCAGGTCGCCAATACATCCCATAACGCAATGCTATTTTGGTGCAATAATTTCACTTTGTCTGAAGCCGACTCTGGAAGAGATTGCTTGAAACACCTAGCAAGTACCGGCCAAAAACGGTTGCGGGGGTGAGAATAATAAAAATCCGCCTTGCGTGATTGGACACTTGGCATGGTCCCTAGTATCAATATATGCGATGAATCATTGAATATCGGCTCGAACGTGTGAACCACTACTGACGGCGTCATCTGGTTATACTAAAAATTACTTCAACAAAATCACCAAGCCCAAACCCTGCGGTAAGTTCTATCGCGTACTGCCCGTCACCTACATACAAGAAAAATAAATATCCCTCTTGCATAGCGCCTGCCATTATACTACCTTCCCAAGTAATATCACCGCCAAAGTATGAACCAACAGAAGGCAATGCTAAGCCGTTAGAGCCAAACAAGGTAAGGTCAACGGGATTAAAACTGCCTGTTTCCGCACCTGCATTTGTGATGGATATTGGCACCGCAAACACAGTAGCCCCGTAGCGATGCGACAATGTATTATCTATTGCCACCCATGAAATATCTGTAACAAGTGATATTTCTATAACACCGCTTGAACCGTTAAATGTAAAGGTATCGCCCAGCGTAAATGCGCCATCTATTGGCAGAGGTGTAAATGTAGATGGCGGGAATAAATTTATGTCGAAATCTGAAAGGCTTGGATAACTTGTATATTCAACGTGAAAAGTGGCTTTACGAAAGTCGCCAAACCCAAACCCAAATGCGGCAGAAAATTCAACTGCATATTCTCCATCTCCGTCATAAAGAAAATATAATAATCCTGTTTGTGATGCCCCAGCTCTCATATTACTTTCCCATTTAATATCATAATCAAATAGTGTACCAATTGGATCTATATTTAAACCATCAGGGGCAAATAATGCTATATCGAAAAGATTAAGCCCTCCTGTCTCTGATGAAATATTTCTTATTATTACGGGGATGGCGAAAATGGTCGAACCGTAATGCTGCGACCAGCTATTGTCTATTCTACCCCAAAATGTTTCTGTGCCAAAAGTTACTTCGATCTGCCCGCTTGAGCCATCAAATTGGAATGTGCTGCCAAATGTTACCGGACCGTCTTGTTGCATTGGTGTCTCAGGTGTGATTTCCGTATCTTCAGTTTGCTCTGAGCCCGTTTCATATCCATATGTATCTTCATCTAGCACTTGGCCGACTTCATATCCGCCGGTCTGATAACCTGATATGCCGCTATCCAAATTGCCGGTACCGTTATCACCGCCGCGTAGAAGGAAAACCCCGAAGCCAATCAATATCACGATGGCAATGGCCGCAATTATAATGGGTGTTTGTTTCATTTTTGAAGGTTTAGTAATACCGAAATTTCGTGGAGTGGTTGCGTCTGCATGATGTGCATGACTTAAATTTCGTGTTGAGGCGGTTGTGTTTATATTAGAAATGTGGCTTGAATTTTGCGGTGAGTTGGTTGTATTAAAATGGGATGCGTGGTTTGTGCTATTGCGAAACAATTCGGAACCTGCTTTACCTTCTGCGGAAGATGCGCTGGAATATTCACGATTTTCTAATCTAACAGAGTTGTCATTTGTTAAAGGTGTTGCATGCGATGGTTCATGGCTAACTTCAGAATGAATATGGTGTTGGTCATGGCAGATTTGATATACCCAGTTGCCTTGGGTATCATAAATCCTATCGCCACGGATTTCATACACCCAATGGCCAGTGGAATTGCAGATGTAGTTGCCGTTTATCGCGTATACCCATCTGCCATGGGTGTCATAACATTTGTCTCCAACTATGTGTAGTGCTATGTCGCCTTTGTAGTCTCTAACTTCCATAATCGTCTCCTTTTGTGACATGTATTTAGATACTTCTCTGGCTGTTACGGTTCAACTAAATATGTTTTCTAAATAAGTTATCATAATGCAACTGCAACGCTTCTTTTGATGGGTAATAGTGAATGGCTTGAGGTAAGTTTATCATTTTTTCATGATATTTTTTATACATAGTCGAATTTAATTGTTTGCTAACAATTATTTAATAATCTAATGATATCGTTATTGACCCTGAATCGAATAACTTATGAAAATCTTTTCGACGTAATAAACCATTTTGCTAATGATTGCTTTTTTAGATTTATATTCTTATGCTTGTTTATTATGTAAAATTTTTGATAAAGCTAGTATTATTTTAATAAAATAGCCCTGCAAGGTTTGTAAATAATGCGGGGCAATTTTGATGTGCTTAAAAGCCAGTAAATATGCATCTTCAATTTTTTAGCTAATGATAAAAATATCTGGAGATGAGACTATACAGATGACAGATCATTCCTCATACATAGTATGCGCTGGCTTTCACCATGTTTGCCAGCCATAGGTTTTGTAGTCATGAGGTATTGGGCGAAAATAAACTTCATCATAAAGCGACTGTTTAAGTTTACGGCGAAAACGGCGATTTGTCCAAGTCCTTGCGCGCTTGCACTCCTTTGAATACCATCGTTTTGTCCCTCGATGATGCCTATAACTCTGCAATGACTTATAACGTGGACAGCGATTGGTCTTACAAATCAACTTTATACTACACTCATACAACCATTGTTCCCATACATTAATCTCATTAATGGGAAAATACTTATACATCCCTGATACTGGTTTTAGATTTGCCTTTTGGCAGCAGACCAATACCTAGAATACGGTCATCCTGTAAATCATAGTTATCAGATCCTTTCAATTAATCTGTATCTAGCGCGACATCTATTGAGTGGTTACTTGTCATCAAATCTCTTTATAAAGGTTGGTGATTTTCAAAAATATAGACCTCCTGTACATGAACACCATTTACAGTTAGATCGGTAAAATAAGTATTCGAGCCAACTACTCAAATAAGTGATAATGTTTTTACTGATTTTTAGCATTTACGATTGTTGGCTTGTAATGCATTTCAGTTGATCAGTTGGTTGCATATGACAAATTTAATTGAAAACCTGCGCTATTTTTGATTTGCGAAATAAAAACGTATACCAGCTAAGTTAATTAAATTGTCCAAATTGCGGGCTTTATATTTTTTCGTATTATCAGGATAAGTAGAGTAATTTTGATTTTTATATACAATAGCTTTGAGTAAAAACTCAACAGCATACCCACATAAATATATAGCGTCATCAAACTTACCGGCATTTGCCAATGTCGTTGCTGCCTCCATTTTTGTTTCAGCATTCGTAATTAAATCATCCTTTGTCATGGCATCCCCCTCTTTTAATAACTTAGATAAACCATACTGCTCAATCTAAAACAACCTAGCAAAAATAAAAACAAAATGCAAGGCTGCTTTTACTGTTTCCCAAACATTTAAGTCGTCGAGGAAACATCAAGTGGAGATGAGGGGAGTCGAACCCCTGTCCGAAAACCCATCCGTAAGGACTTCTACCATCATAGCCTGTTATTTACATTCCCTTAACCAATCGCGAGCAGGCACGCTAGAGGTTTTGGTAGCTTCATAAATCCATCCCTGCTGCAAAGCTTAGGCAAGGCAGTTCCCCACATAGTCGACGCCGGCTTTTCCGGTATGTGGGACTCCCGGGGCCGACGGCCGCTATTTAAGCAGCGGCGAGTTGATAATTATTGTTGTCTTTTCTTTTTTAGGTTCGGTTTTGTTAACGCAGTCACCGTCTACGGATGGCTATCCCTATTTTCAAGATCCCCGTCGAAACCAGTACATCCCCTTTTTAGCGAAGTTGTTCGCTTTGTTATAAAATCTATTATATGCCAAAGGCCGTGTTTTATCAAGATTTCTTGGCAACTTCAAATACCGTCATTGGTTTTAATCATATTTCAAATGTTATCGCTTTCGTCATTTGTATCAAATCTGGCGGTGCATATGTCCGCCATCTTGCAGTAATTTAAGTAATGTAGGCTCAAATGCAAACTCTTTAATAATGCCTTCAATCTCACTCCACGCCGCAGCACTATCTTTCCCGGTGCGCCGCTTGGCTCGGATTAGAAGGTTTTTTGGCGTATGCTCCATATCTGTGAATTCGATTATCTGTGCTTTGTAACCGCAACATTCCAGCAGGTTGGCCCGTATGGCGTCTGTGGCCAGCGCTGCTATTCTCTCTTTAATTATGCCGTAGCGGTTAAACAGCGATAGGTTTTTAGGCTTCATCTGCTGTTTTAGTTCGTGCTGGCAGCAGGGTGTGGCGTATATTAAGTCGGCCTTCCATTTTAGAGCGTTGTAAAGGGCGTAGTCTGTGGCAGTATCGCAAGCGTGCAGGCTGATAACTATGTTAAAGGTATCAGACTGCCCCCAGCTTACTATTGGTGGCGTGGTTTGGTTTCCTATATCGCCTTGTAAAAAGCTTAGGCCTTCATAGCCATATTTTTTTGCGGCAGCGATACAGGTTTTGACTACACTTGTGTCCAAGTCCAATCCACAAATATTGGCACTTAGCTTACGAATATTGGTGAAATAGTGGTATACCAGAAAAGTCAGATATGACTTGCCGCAACCGAAGTCCACGATATTTACCACTGTGCCTTCGGGGATAGTGTTCGGGGTGGTTTCATCTGCAAGAAGTTCTAGAAAACGATTAATCTGGTTGAATTTATCCCGCATTCCCGCAGTTACCCTGCCTTCGCTGGTGAAAACGCCAATATCGATAAGAGCAGGGATGACCTCGCCTTCATTAATAATGTGGTTTTTTTGCCTGTTGAAGCTGCCTGCAACGAAATCTTCTGGCT
>Ga0131853_10001782_pt1 | contig 38459 bp, 25 predicted proteins | sample TergutLab28metaG_FD_92764 | JGI IMG/M metagenome (GOLD analysis project Ga0131853, IMG submission 92764) | Labiotermes labralis P1 segment gut microbial communities from Petit-Saut dam, French Guiana - Lab288 P1 (version 2) (version 2) | ecosystem: Host-associated > Arthropoda: Insects >... | reverse complement strand
TCAGAAGCATTTCCTGTGGGTACACGCGGTGTAAGCACAGTAGCGCCCGACAGTGTAGGGCTTGAACTATTTACCAGAGCACTGAATTTGTATGTGGGAGGAAATTGGAGTGCATTGGGATATGCCGCGAATAAACTAATAGGCGAAGCCCGCAGCAAAACGATTGAGTCGATCTTTACATCCGCTGTGATGCAACTGACACACTCGATTTGGGGTTTGCTTTTTGGAGAAACACAAAGAAATAAACTCTCTTGAATTTAGAGGCAATACACAGTATACTTTTGTCGTTGCGGTTGCAATAATGGAGAAGCTGGATGAACCGTCTCCAAGCAAATACTTGTTTTTAATATAAATAAAAATGGAGGATTCATATGGACAAAAGAGATTTTTGCATAACAAAAAACGGTGCGGTTGTACTTATTGCTGCAGTGACATTGCTCGCTGCATTTGTTTGGATATTCGGATCAATAAGGAATAGCGGTCGTGAGACCGGCATATTTGATCGTGACAACTTTGCCACCAGACCGGTTATGGCAGTTTCAGAGGCAGTATCTCACGGAGAAATTTCAATGAAGCACATAGAGTTTATTAACGATAACTTCTATAATCGTTTCTCATTTTCCTATCGTGAGTTATACACTGCTCAATGGATAGTGGAAGAGCTTTTATCCATGGGCTATACTTGGGATGACATAGAAGTTCAGGAATTTACATGGGATGCATCCAGAGATACTTATCCCATGGAATCCTTTGATATTCTTCCCGGAGTAGGCGCGATGGACATTTTCTTCATGCTGGATAGTATGCCGTTCATTCATCTGGATCTAAGACCCTCCCAGATGAGCCAAAATGTAATCCTTACAGTGCCCGGCAAAAGTGAGCAATTTATCGTGGTCGGTGCACACTATGATAGTGTTATGTATCCCGGTGCCAGTGATAACGCTTCCGGTACAGCTCTTCTCCTAGAAAGCGCCCAACGTATGCGCTACTTGGATAACTATTATACGATAGTATATGTATTTTTTGGTGCAGAGGAAGTGGGCATATTAGGCGCATTTTATTACATCAATTCATGGAGTCAGCAGGAGCACGACAACCTCCTCTTTATGATTAACGCAGATGTTCTCCTTGATGGACCGGATCTCTTTTATATGGCGGGCTACAGTAGTTCTCACTCCGACAGCTTGTCGGGGGCAAACCATATCACGGAGACTTGGGACACAATAGCTCAGGCGGTAAGTGCCGAGCACGGCATAAACTTAATGCCATTCCCTCAAGGCGCATTTGGTCCCAGTGACCAGTTGGCATTTATCTACAATGACCACACAGTAATGTTCCTTATAGGCATGAATGAGGTGGATGGTTGGTATGATCAGGACATCATGAATGTGATTTTTGAAATGGCTACCGTACTACATAGCCCGCGAGATGATTTTCATTATATAAATCAGACTTGGCCCGGAAAAATTGAGATGAACATGCATGCCTTTTCCATCTTCTTGGAAGAGCTGCTTCTCGGCGCGTATTAGAGAAAGAGGTATCTTATGACCATTAGAAATAAAAATTTTCGAGCCATTACCATGAGCTTACAGATTGTTGCTATTGCTGCTTATTTCATTACGCCTTTGATTTCAGGTAGCAGTTTCGGTCTATTTTGGCATATAGCCGGGATTATCCATACTGCTATATTCGCTGCCGTATTTTTTAGGGATGCTAATACGCGTACAGCTCTGAGTGTTGTATTGATGATTGTAATCGTGCTTTGGTGTCTGTCTGGGGCTATATTTGGAATTGTTGTCGCCCTTTTGGAGAGTTCTCTTGGACCAATGTCGTCTCCGATGCTTTACATCTACATTGTGGCGTCTCTCTTGGCTATTATCTTTGCTTTGGCGATGCCAAGAAGGTTTGCAATACGGGCTTTGAGCGCAAGTGCACACACAGCAACAGTAACACACAACAGTTGAGTGCTAATGGATGGGCAGAAAATATGATTGCTTGTGATAGCAATACATGGTAAAATATTTGATATAAAATAGATAAGGGGGAGTTGTATAATGACAAATGGTGGATTCAAAAAATATACGGCTGAATTTATTGGAACAGCGGTTCTGGTGTTTATGGGGTGCGGAAGTGCGGTATTCCTCGGCGCAGCTGTACCGGGGGGACATCTAGCAGTAGCTTTTGCGTTCGGTTTATCGATTGTAGCTATGGCTTACGTCATAGGCAATGTTTCCGGATGCCACATAAACCCGGCGGTTTCTTTTGGAGCGCTTTTGGACAAGCGCATCAGCGGAAAAGACTTTGTATGTTATGTCATAGCACAAATCTTGGGTGCTATTGCCGGTGCGGCGATTCTTTTTGCTATGTCAAGCATTGCAGGTGTTGACCACACAGGCGCTCTTGGGTCAAATGCTGTTGCAAATGCCGGGGGCATTGGCGGTGGTTTGCTTATTGAGATTGTATTAACATTCATATTCGTACTTACAATTCTTGGTGTTACGGCAGATTCCTCAAAAGGCAATGTAGCGGGGATCGTTATCGGTTTGACTTTGACTTTCGTTCATATTGTCGGTATTCCGCTGACTGGTACTTCGGTAAATCCTGCGCGAAGCATAGGTCCTGCACTTTTTGCCGGTGGTGCTCCGCTTGCAGATCTGTGGGTGTTCATTGTGGGACCACTTGTCGGTGCGGCTTTAGCGGCTTGTGTGTACAAGCTTGTAGTTTACAAAAAAGGTAAAGCATAGGCAAGGCATAGCAGCCGAAATTTAACTCGATGCAAACCCGATGCAAACGAAATCTCCGCCAACTGGCGGAGATTTTTTGGGTGTGCCGAGCATGTAATACAGGATAGCGTCTACGTAAACGCTGAACAATTACTTTGGGCGATTTAATCAGCGTTTACTCAAATATTTGGTTACAATGGCAGAGTTTCTCTGCGCGATTTTGCAGCATTTGTGCAAGATTTCTCAGAAAGCTAATTGACTTTCTCGTTTTAAAGTGATAGCATCTTGAATCATTTGTTGAGCAATCGATGAATAGTTATTTTGAACGGAGGGTATTTATGAGACAGTTAAGGTTAACCGGACGGTTAGGTGCCAAGGCAATTGCAATCCTGTTGACGGTGATATTCTTGTTGCCGACAACAGGTCTTGCTGCGTTTGCGTATGAAACGCACGAGGCAGTCGCATCGGCGCAAATTCCCGGAGGGATTGTGATTCCTGTTGAAGCAGCCGATCCAATGGCTAGGGGAGCATCGGTTGGGACAACGCCTGAGCAACTTGACGAAATGGCGATCGACCCCCAATCTTGGCGGTTGCCATCACACCAAACATGGGATGATTTTACACCTAATCCCGTTGTAGACTGGGACGGATATCGCAGTGATGCACCTGATTTAAGCGATTCACGGAACTTTAGAGGAGCGCTTATCTTGGTGGAATTCCCCGACCGCCCGCTAATGACGAGAGGTCCTGCGGGAGCAGGTCTGATGGGCAACCCACAAAGAGCTGTAAATGTACACGATTGCACGGTTGAAGAAAATGGATGCTGCGTTGTGACAGAAGTAGGTTGTGACTTTTGTGTGGCTTTGTTATGGGACAACTTTTTTAACGAGCCAATAACCGACCTGAATAATAGCATTACAATCGGAGGATATTGGCTGGAGAATTCATTCGGAGACTGGAATATTACCCTTGATATCTATGGTCCATTCATGATGCCGATGTTTGAATTCCAGTTTCCTTCGAACGGAAGTTTCTGGAACAGAAATCCTGTTCCGGCCGGAGGGATATTCGGAGGTCGCTATGATTTTGGTACGAATTTCCATTTTGGGAACCAGTTCCCAATGTGGGGTCGAGGAACCGGAAATCTGGGGGATGTTAATACTGCGAGTGCATTTCCGCTGCCTGGTGCCGGAGATATGCTTGTATCGAGCAATACAATAACCGCAACTGCAGTTAGAGCAGCTTTGGAGCAAGACCCGGCATTTATAGAGAACTTCCTTGATGATGACGGAAACTTACTGTATGAGTTTATTTTCATTACCGGCGCCGGTTATGCCCAGACAGCAACTTGGCAGGAAATGGGCAGCATGATGTTCGATATCCGCCCCGAGGGAGTGCTGGATTTCGGACAAATAGCGGAAACGACAGAAATAATGCATCCGGTCACAAGAGATGTTATGCCGGGGATGACCGGGATGGACTTTACAGGTTATGCAAGAGTCAGGAGCATTTATGAAACCGTGACAGCGCCGGGATTTGATTTAGCGCAGGCATGGCCGAACTTTTTCATGTTGGATTATGAAGCGATGTGGAGAGCACATGTCACGACAAATCCTGCACCTGTGGCGACCGGTGACAGAACTTTGACTGCGGACTTTTTGGCTGCAAGAACAGCATATGCGAATGCAAACTTAGCAAGCGCATTTGCATCATTCAGAGCTGATTTCCCGGATTCAAACCTCACCCAAGCACAATTCTCAAGTAATATATTCCAACCGCAGTTTATTATTAACTACGCAAATATGCGCAAGCTTGTGCAGTCGGACGATGTTCTAGGATTAGGATTTGAAGGAGTTGTTGAGTTTGTAGAGTTTGAACAGCTTGCCGAAAACCCGGATTATACAATAGGCTGGGAGCTTTTTCTTGAAGATGGCGGAACTTTATACGAATATGTGATTTCCTATATTATTCCGAATGCGTATGTCGAATATTTCGAAGAGATATGGGGCGAAGAATCTCCCTTTGAAGTGTTCAATAGCAGAAGTGCGCCTGAGTACAATCAAGAGTGGCTTGACTTTTATGCGCAGTGGAGTGATGCAGACTGGGTGCTTGGCGAGCTTATCAGGCGTCTTGAACAAGCTATGGAAGATGCCAGCACATCTATAGTCAATCCATACTTTGGAGCAGTGCCTTCGCGTTATGTGCCTTGGTCATCTTGGTACGGTACCGCAGGCACATGGTCTCATGCAAATACAGGCTTTAATGTTGTCGGACCGGATGGGGTTATTAGAGGGCTGCCGGTTTCTGTACAGAGCGAAAGCACAGGCATGTCAACATATTCCCATGAGCTTGGACATTTGGTTGGACTGCCTGATAATGACAACTCACCATATGCCGACATTCCGAGACGAAGCTTGCAAGGGGCTTGGGATATAATGGCTCGCGGTACTTTTGTAGGACCGGGTGGAGGACATACAAGGTGGATGATTCCTGCAACTATGGGGGCATCCGTTGGAGCACATCAAAACATAAGAGGCAAAATCGCAAACGGATTTACAGATCTTACAGTTGAAGGCAGAGATAATGTATCGGGTATTCAGGGTGCAATCACAAGTCCGGTAGGACGTCTTGTGAACTGGGTACGACCCGATCCACAAAACTCTCGCGATATCCTGTATGTACCGTATAGCCAATTTAGAGCAGGACCGCCTGTTGTCGGAGAAGTTTTCGGACGAAATGTTCCTGTAAACCAAGGTTTCCTTGATTATGACGGAGAAGAGATTGATGGTTTTGTCGGAATTATCATTCAGGGCGCCGAGTTTAATAATCGAACCCCAACCGTGGCTTCAAACTGGGCGACAAACCTTTTGCCGGGTGGTGCAACATTGTGGGATGGCAGGACGCTTAATCCAGACGGCACGGACCCACGCACCGGCTTCAGGAGAATTGACCCTGCAAGATGGAACTATATGCGTACAGATAGCCCCGGAAGCATCGGGATAGGACTTACAAATATAGGCCCTGAAACACAGATTACAGTCGGCGGCGAAACGCGCACATTCGGCTCTCCGGGCGGAATTCCGCTTGCCGGGCGTCAGCATGGGTTCTCGGTGGAAGTAGTTGACAGAACAGGCTATGATTCATTCATGCATGACCACGGCGTGTTTATTAACAGAATCACACATACAAATGCCCCGCGTGCGGGAGGTATGGAAAATCCTGCATCATTTATAGTTGATGCAAATCCGGGACCGCTTGATATAGTACAGTTTATTGAAGCTGACGGAAGCTACTACATGAAAGCTGACTGTCACTATGTTAACATGGTTGCGGCGACATTCCATGCAGGCGTACACAATAACCCACATTTCTTGCGTGAAGAATTCCCCGATCAATTCCGTGCGGATGATCCAAGACCGGGTGTTGCGGGTCATACTGTAAACGAATGGGTGGATACACACAACGAATTCCACTTCTATATCCTAGCAAGAAATGATAATCAAGGCAGATATGGCACATTCCTCTCTTATGATGTAGCAGTAAGGAATACGGCAGCTGATGCATATAGGGTCGGAGGAGAACTTGAGCTGGTTGCTATAGGCACACCTACTCCGGCAGCTCCGGGGAACTTCTCAAGGCAGAGATTTGCTCTTACAGCGTGTGATGCTGCAACAGCTACCGATATCGTGAGAGTGGAGCTTGAGGGTGAACTTGCGGCTCCTGTAATGCGCACAACAGCAGGCGGATATACATATCTAGCCCATACAAGGGATCAGAATGTTGTTATTCTCAACAATCTCTTTGCCATCAATCCCGGAGAAACCGTTGAGTTTTATGTGTTCGTTAGAGTTCCGGTTGGACACACAGGTCCGCAATTTGATACTACCGGGCGTCTTGACGTATCGGTAAGCTCTGAGACAAACCCAGATAAGTACGCTCGCGCATTTGCACAAGCTGTGAACCGCGAATTCGGATTGAACATATTCAATAACGGAAACAATAACAATGTCTCGCTTGCAAATATGGGAGTAATTCGCATGTGGACAACATTGGGCGGAGTTGGCTCACGTGTAACATATGCAGGTCTCACAGTGACTGCGTACGATCAAGACGGAAATGACGCAATGCAGTTTGTACGCATCAACCGGATATGGAATGATCTCGATTATGTAACCCTTTTTGATGTCAACAAACATGCTGCATGGCAAACTATCGACTTTACAGTGACATATCAAGGTCAAAAGCTGGAAATATTACTTATAAACAACATGTATCTCTCACTGCGAGCATTTAACAATGGGACTTGCGCAGAAGTGCCGAGCATGGCGGGTAATATACGCGTTTGGCCGCAGCTTGGTGGTGGTAGTGCGCCGCTCACAATGAATGCGGTAATAACAGCATTAGACCAAGATGGCAACGATGCCTCAAGATTTGTTACGAGGAATCGCCAATGGGTTGAAGGTGCGGGTTGGCAGAACTACTACCTCAACTTTGATGTAGTTAAAACAGATGCTGACTGGCAATACATTACATTTACTGTAACTGCATATGGTCAGGCTGTAGTAGTGGTGCTCGTCAACAATTTATTTGTTGCAGAACCCACGGATGTGTTCGGTGTGCGTTACTTCAATAACGGAAATGACAACAATGTGTCGCTGGCAAATCTGGGAGTAATTCGCATTTGGACGCAACTAAACGGTGTTAATTCACTTGTGCCATATGCAGATATGAGGGTGTCAGCGGTTGACCAGAATGGAAATGACGCGATGCAGTTTGTACGCGTAAATCGTATCTGGAATGATCCCGGTAATGTAAACCTGATTGATGTAACAAAAGTAGGGGCTAACTGGCAGACCATGGATCTAACGGTGTCATTGGGTGGTCAGACATTGGTACTGGAGCTAGTCAATAATAGATTTGTTTTTTCTTGACAAAACCAGTTTAGTGTGTTAAATTCTTAGAAATACCTTTTGGGGGAAGACTCAACATGATTAAGAGAAGCATAATTATTTTTGTCGTCAACGTTATTGTCGTTATTATAGGCAATGATGTCAATTTGCGTTATGCTGAATAAGGGATTATAGCTTTCATGAGCCCCTTGCAGCGAACGCTGCAAGGGGCTTTTTCATATAAAGAATATTAAACAAAACAGTTTGGAGAGTGAACTATATGAAACTCAGCGGAGCGCAGATTGTAATCAAACAGCTCGAAGCACATGGCATTACCACAGTATTTGGCTATCCCGGCGGAGCTGTACTAACATTGTATGATGAACTGTACAAGGCTTCCGATAAAATCCACCATGTCCTAACAGCACATGAACAGGGCGCGGCACACGCCGCCGACGGCTATGCCAGAGTTAGCGGAAAAACCGGCGTGGTTATTGCCACCAGCGGTCCGGGCGCTACAAATCTTGTTACCGGCATAGCCAATGCATATCTTGACAGCGTACCGCTTGTTGCAATAACCGGCAATGTTTCGGTTCCGCTACTTGGACGCGATAGTTTTCAAGAGGTCAATATCATCGGTATAACAAATTCCATCGTAAAGCATAATTATGTTGTCAGGGATGTAAATGACCTTGAAGAGACATTAAGAGAAGCCTTTTATATCGCCAGAAGCGGGCGCTGCGGTCCCGTGCTTGTTGATATTCCCAAAAACATACAGTCGGATATATGTGAGTATTATGGGCGTCCTCCAATGATAGTCAACAAAACAGTTTGTGACTTTGACGCCGCCGGGCTTGCAAAGATCATCGCGGAAAGCGAGCGACCATATATTTATGCAGGCGGCGGGGTTATAGCGAGCAGGGCTCAGGAAAATCTACAGAAGCTCTCGGAAAAAATTGCGGCACCGGTCGGCTTGAGCTTAATGGGTCTGGGTGCTCTTGATTGTGATTATCCACTAAACCTTGGATTAAAGGGTATGCATGGCAGATATGCAGCGAACATGGCAGCTTCTGAATGCGACTTGATTCTTGCTCTTGGTACACGGTTTTCTGACCGCGCCACCGGAGACGTTGGTGAATATAAGAAAGCAAAGACAATCATTCATATTGATATAGACAATGCTGAAATAAGCAAAAATGTGCCGCCACATCTGGAAATATGCGGTGATGTCAACTATGTGCTCGGACAACTTCTGCTGCATGTCAAGAGCAAATGCCATAATGATTGGACGCAGCGTGTAAAACAACTAATTGAAGAACAGGACGAGCAGGAGGCAGGTTACACATGCTGTGGTGCATTTACACCAAAGAATATAATTGAAACCGTATCCGGAAAATTTAATGGCGATACTGTTGTCGCAACCGATGTAGGACAGCATCAAATGTGGACAGCTCAATATTACAGGCTCAGGAAGCCGAGGACATTTCTGACCTCGGGCGGCTTAGGTGCAATGGGATTCGGACTTGGAGCAGCAATCGGAGGAAGTTTTGCACAGGGCAAGAAGCGAACAGTGCTTTTCACCGGGGACGGAAGTTTCGGCATGAATCTGATTGAGCTTGCCACGGCAGTCACAAATGAGATACCAATTGTCATCGTGATCCTTAACAATCAGGCACTTGGGCTCCCGCGCCAGTGGCAGACAATGTTTTATGAAAAGCGCTACTCGCAGAGTGATAATGATCGCAAGACTGATTTTGCGGCTTTAGCTAACGCTTTTGGTGCAAGGGGGCATAGGGTAGAATCGCTTTCGGATCTGGAGGCGGTGCTAAGTAATTTGCCATCGGATGTGCCTACCGTTATCGATTGCCCTATCGACAATGATGAGGTTGTGCTTCCAATGATTCCACCGGGGGGATCAGTAAAAGATATGGTTATAGGAGGGTAAGATTAATGGACGAAAGATTCACAATTGAGCTTCTTGTTGCAAATAAGTATGGTGTTTTAAATCGTGTAACTGCTTTATATGCTAAGCGCGGATATAATATTGATAGCTTGTATGTTCATGCAACTGAAGATGCGACTGTTTCGAGGATGATTATCACCTCGCATGGTGATGAGTACATCAGGACGCAAATGGTCAGGCAGTTAAGCAAATTATACGATGTCAAAGAGATTTATATGATGTCACAGGTTAATATTTAGAGATTGCAAGGGTAAGCAATGTCTGCCCGATGTATATCAAGAAAGGAATAAAAAATGGCTAAAATGTATTATGATTCAGATTGTAATCCGGCACTACTAAGCGGCAAAACCGTGGCAATTATAGGCTATGGTTCACAAGGACACGCCCAGGCGCAGAACCTCAGAGACAGCGGAGTGAATGTTATCATCGGTCTGTACGGAGGCTCGACTTCCGCTATTTCGGCAAAGGAAGCAGGCTTTACTGTTCTTAACACAGATGAAGCGGCAAAGAAAGCAGACCTTGTTATGATGCTTGTCAATGATGAAAAAATGAAGCAGATTTATGACAATGGAGTTGCTGCAAACCTCACAGCGGGAAAGACGCTCTGCATGTCTCATGGCTTTAATATCCTATATGGGCAAGTTGTGCCGCCGAAAGATGTTAATGTTATTATGATTGCACCGAAAGGACCCGGTCATACTGTCAGGAGCCAATATGTCGAGGGCAGGGGAGTACCTTGTTTAATCGCGGTGGAAAATGATGCGACAGGAAATGCGAGAGAAATCGCGATGGCATATGCAAGCGGAATAGGTGGAGGCAGAGCCGGTATTCTTGAGACAACCTTTAAGGAAGAAACCGAAACCGACCTCTTCGGCGAGCAAAGCGTGCTCTGCGGCGGCGTCACGGCATTGATGAAAGCCGGATTTGATACACTCGTTGAGGCAGGCTATCAGCCCGAAAGCGCTTATTTTGAATGTGTTCATGAGATGAAACTTATTATCGACTTGGTTGCGGCGGGAGGATTGAGCTTCATGCGCCACTCAATCAGCAATACCGCCGAGTTTGGAGATTATGAAATTGGCGATAGGATTATCAACCAAGCTTCCAAGGATGAGATGAAAAGAGTGCTGGGGGAAATCCAGAGTGGGTCTTTTGCGAAAAAATGGATCAAGGAGACTGCAGATGGTATGCCTACATTTGAAAAGCGTCGTAAAGCCGAGCAGGAATTATTAATTGAGAAGGTTGGAGCTGAGCTTAGGGAAAAAATGAGTTGGAGTGGAGACAAATAGGGAAGAATAATGCGAAACACAGAAGTGAAGAGTCCTTTTTCTGGTTGTTTTTGGACTTGCACAAATGGAAAGGAAATGCGTATTAATGAGAAGTGATGAGATGAAATCCGGGATGGAAAATGCCCCGAAACGATCTTTACTCAAAGCGATGGGTTATGATGATGATCAAATAAAGCGTCCGCTTATCGGAATTGTTAACTCATTTAATGAGGTTGCGCCGGGTCACATGCATTTACAAAGCATTGCACGAGCAGTAAAAGATGGTGTGCTGCGTTCAGGCGGCACACCTATGGAATTTAATACCATCGGTGTTTGTGACGGTATTGCTATGGGTCATGTTGGTATGAAATATTCCCTATGCTCGCGTGAAATTGTTGCTGACTCCATAGAATGCATGGTCATGGCACATTGTTTTGACGCGCTTGTGTTCATCCCGAATTGTGATAAAATAGTGCCGGGAATGCTTATGGCAGCGGCAAGGCTTGATTTGCCTTGCTTGTTCATGTCCGGAGGACCTATGCTTTCGATAGATGGGACAGACCTAACGACTGTTTTCGAAGCTGTTGGCAGTGTCAAAGTCGGTAAGATGAGTGAGGAAAAGCTTGCATATATAGAGGATAATGCCTGTCCCGGTTGCGGCTCATGTTCCGGTATGTTCACAGCAAACTCCATGAACTGTCTCAGCGAAGCAATTGGCATTGCGCTTCCGGGTAATGGCACAGTACCCGCAGTTTATGCGCACAGGTTGCGCTTGGCAAAGCAAGCCGGAGTTCAAGTAATGAAGCTATGGAGGGAGAATATAAAGCCTTCGGATATAATGACTGAAAAAGCGTTCCATAATGCACTTACAGTGGATGTTGCACTTGGATGTTCCACTAATTCGGTGCTACATCTTCTGTCTATTGCCAACGAGCGCAACATAAAAATCAACCTTAAAATGATTAACGAAATCAGCGAGAAAACCCCAACACTCTGCTCTTTGGCACCTGCGGGTAAGCATCATGTTCAAGATTTATATGCGGCTGGTGGGGTACAGGCTGTGATGAACAAGTTAGGCGATTTGCTCAATAAAGACGTAATGACTGTCACCGGAAAAACAGTCGAAGAGAATATCATGGATGCAACTGTTTTGGATAATGATGTAATAAAGCAATACTCCTCAAAGGGTGGAATCGCAGTGCTCTTTGGCAATCTTGCCCCGAACGGCTCCGTTGTAAAACGCAGTGCGGTCAGAGAAGGTATGATGACATATACAGGCAATGCTAGGGTGTTTGACGGTGAGGAAGCTGCTGTTGCTGCGATATATGAGGGGCGTATACAAAAGGGTGATGTGGTTGTTATCAGATATGAGGGACCATCAGGTGGACCGGGAATGCGCGAAATGCTTCAGGGTACATCGGCAATAGCGGGAATGGGGCTTGACGGAGATGTGGCGCTTATCACGGATGGGCGATTCTCGGGCGCAACGCGAGGCGCGGCAATCGGGCATATATCACCGGAAGCGTCAGCCGGGGGAACTATCGCTTTTGTCAAAGAGGGTGACAAAATAGCAATAGACATTGAAAAGCACTCGCTCGAGCTGCTTGTAACGCCGGAGGAACTGGCGAAGCGCAGAGAAACCATGCAAGTCAGACCTGCTTTGCCGCTTCATGGTTATTTGAAAAGGTATGCAGCAGCAGTATCGTCTGCCGACACAGGGGCTATTGTATTATGACGCTTGATAGAATCTACCAAGCCGCGCATTTGCTCAAGACGGCGGTGCGCAGGACAGAAATAATACCTTATCCGTGGATAAATTCTGACTGTGAACTTTATCTCAAGGCGGAAAATCTTCAATTAACAGGCTCATTTAAGTTGCGCGGTGCCTATTTTAAGATTTCGATGCTTTCTGATGAGGAAAAGGAAAAAGGTGTAATTGCCTGTTCGGCAGGAAATCACGCACAAGGTGTGGCATTAGCGGCAAGGGACATGGGAATCAACGCGACGATATTTGTTCCAAGCGTATCACCGCTTTCCAAGATTGAAGCAACAAGAAGGCTGGGGGCAGAGGTCATAATAATTGACGGCGTTTATGATGATGCACATAAAGCTGCAATGGAGTATCGGGAAGAATGCGGTATGGTATTCATTCATCCCTTTGATGACGAGGATGTCATAGCAGGGCAGGGTACGATTGCTTTGGAAATCCTTGAAAGTATGCCGGAGGTTGAAGCAATCGTAGTGCCTGTCGGCGGTGGAGGGCTCATATCGGGTGTTGCTTATGCGGTCAAAATGCTCCGCCCATCCTGCAAAGTCTACGGAGTACAGGCTGCGGGTGCGAGCAGCATGTTTGCCTCTATGGAAAATGGAAGGGTGACAAAGATACCGTCAATTTCAACATTTGCCGATGGAATTGCAGTGAAAGCGCCGGGTAGTATAACATTTGATCTTTGCTCCCAATATGTCGATGAAATCGTAACGGTGTCCGATGATGAAATCGCAACAGCGATTCTTACGCTGATGGAACAGGAGAAGTTGGTGTCCGAGGGAGCTGGGGCTGTTTCGGTTGCGGCAATACTTTTTGATAAACTGCAACTTACGGACATGAAAGTTTGTGCCATAGTTTCAGGTGGAAATGTCGATGTTAATATTTTGTCAAGAATTATTAGCAGGGGTCTGCGCACAACAGGAAGACTTTCTGAATTGACAATTGAGATGATTGACAAACCAGGGCAATTACAGGAGGTTGCGGCGGTAGTAGCATCTTTGGGAGCAAATATTATAAAAGTCATCCATAACCCGAGCGGCGAAAACACGGACATTAACGGCTGCTACTTACATCTCTCAATGGAAACCAAAAACAAAGAGCATTTTCAGAGCATAAAAGAAATAATGCAAACCAGAGGCTACCGAATTTTATAGAAAAAGGAGTAGAAAAATGATTTACAAAAGCGAGCTGAACGAAAAAAATGCGGCTATGAGAGTGGCGGAATTAATGTCGGCTGCGGCACGCACTGCGCCTAAAGCATGTGGTATTGACATGGTAGAGACAATGGTTCTCGACGGCGAGGACAAGGACAGATTAACCGCTGCGATGAGGGGAATAGGTGCAGCTAAAGACAAATTCTTTATCCGAGACGCCGGAAATGTGGATGACTGTCATTGTATCGTAATGATTGGCGCCGGTGTTGCACCTAGGAAGCTCAACTGCGGATTATGCGGTGTTGCAAATTGTGCCGAAGCGGTAAAAGAGGGCATCCCTTGCGCATTGTCCGTCAACGACCTCGGAATAGCAGTTGGTTCGGCAGCGTCAATAGCAATGGATCACCGCATTGACAACAGGATACTTTATACTGCCGGAATGGCGACTCTCAAGTTGAAACTGTTTCCTGATGATGTAAAGATGTGCTTTGGGATTGGTCTTGCAACTACAGGGAAGAATGTGTTTTTCGACCGCCCGGTTGTTGAGAAATGATGGTGGAATTATGGCCGTAGATCCGATTGTTATAACTGTTGATGCCTTTAAAGAAAAATATAACCTTACCTCTGAAACGTTCATTGAACTCAATGCGATGTATTCGTTGCTCGATCTTATTGCGGACAGAAGTGAGGCTTATGCGATGACCGGAAATGAGCGTGTTTTGGATGAAATTCACGATTATATTGAAAAGCAGAAATCGGTGAAGTAAGAACTTATAATATAAAGGTGGTTTCGGAAACGAAACTCAACGATTATCATGATATAAGGAAGGAAGTGAGAAGATGAGCAAGGGATGCATCCCAGTTGCAACATCAAGAACCGTCTATTTTGAGCCACAGACCCAAGAGGAAATGGAGCAAATGACCGCCGTGAAAGTTGCCGATGCTCTTGTCGTCAAATAATTCTTGACAAGTTGATGGTATACAAAGTGATTATTAACGTCGTTATTCACAACGATATTGGCGTTTGCTTGGTTTGTTGCGGCTTCAATTCCTAAAATTGCAACTTGCACAATGACGAGTTGTGGCAAGACAAAGCAGGCAAGGCGAAATTAGGTGAGACGAATTTGCATTAGCAATCGGCTCGCCTAATTTTTATGCCTCGAAAGGGATATCTCGCCATGTTGTGAGAAGATATTCCTGAAACAGCAATGTGCCCGAAGGGAACGAAAAATTGTAGTATTTTTACAATTTTATAAGAATGTTCCAATCTGGAACGAAGGGTTGTGTTCCTTGTAAGAACTTTTATAATGTATCCTAGAAGAGCAGGTTAAAAGTCTCGCTAAGTAAACGCTGATTAAATCGCGCTCCTCGTCTTTGTGGGTCTTTTTCCGCCTATTTCACGCGTTTTTCATTCGAGCCATCTGATGGTGCGAGTTTTGAACAAGGCTTCCGGGAGGAGTGCACTATGAATCGCATACAGGCACTTAGGAAAGCAATGAGAATTAATCAGGAGGATTTAGCAAAAGTTCTCAATGTAAATCGCTCCGCAATATCGAAGTATGAGTCGGGGACAATACCGCTGACTGACGACTCGATTAAAACGTTATGCGATTATTTTGGTGTAACATCCGATTATCTTCTGGGGCGCACTAATGATTCCGCACTGCATGCCAATCTAAAATCTCTTAAGATACCCATTCTTGATCGGATCCCTACGGGAATCCCTCTGGAGGCAATTGATGACGTAATTGATTACGAGGAAATTCCTGCCGAGTGGACGGTGGGTGACAAAGAATATTTTGCACTCAAGGTTCGCGGTGATAGTATGGCTCCAAAATATCTTAATGGCGACACGGTTGTGTTTCTAAAATCTCCGGATTACGAAAGTGGCGAAGATTGTGCTGTTGTGATCAATGGGGAGGATGCTTCATTTAAGAAAGTGCGAAAAAACGCAGATGGAATAATACTGCATCCGCTGAATGCGGCATACGAGCCTAAATTCTATAGCAATAAGGATATTGAGGATTTGTCGATTATCGTGGTTGGAATTGCAAAAGAAATCAGGCGTAAAACTTAGGTGAGGCAACAAATATCGCTGATTAAATCTATTAGCGACTGTATTTGGTTGCGCATACTCCGCAGGGCTTATTGATACAATAGCCCGGTTATTTTTGAATTGACATACTCGACTAAAAATGTAAGGTAAACACTGGTTAAATCCGCGCGATTTAATCAGCGTTTACCTAAGAAAGTGAGGTAAATAAATGGCAGAATATTTGGAATTTCGAGGAATAACCAAGTCATTCCCGGGTGTAAAAGCCCTTGACAATGTAAGCTTTAAAGCGAAAAGCGGTAAGGTTTTAGCACTGTTGGGTGAAAATGGCGCAGGCAAAAGCACACTACTAAAAATAATGAGCGGGGACTATAAGCCTGATGCCGGAAAAGTTATTATAAACGGCGAAGAAATGGATTTTCATTCACCCCATGATGCGATACTTAAAGGCGTCAGCGTTATCTACCAGGAGCGACAACTCATGATGTCAATGAGTGTTATGGAAAACATTTTCGCGGGTGATTTGCCCTCGTCAGCCGGCATTGTCAAAAAAGCAAAGCTAAAAGCGGAAACCAAGGCGTTGATTGAGAAGTTTAATCTTCCGATTGCCCCGGAAACTCCGGTCATGCTTCTTCCGGTTGCTCACCAGCAGATGGTTGAAATCATGAAAGCGTACAGGCGCGACTCGAAAGTTATCGCATTTGATGAACCGACCGCGCCTTTGACAGACACAGAAATCACAGTTCTTTTCGACTTAATAAGACAGCTTAAAGACGACGGGAAAATTGTTATCTATGTTTCGCATAGAATGAAGGAAATTTTTGAAATTACGGATGAAGTAGTAGTTTTGAAAGATGGTAAATTTGTAGCAGATATGATTACCGGCGAGTCTAATGAAGGCGACCTGATCAAAGCAATGGTAGGGCGAGATATAGGTGATACCTATGCAAACCTTGTCCGAAACGATAAGTATGGGGATGTGGTTCTCGAAGTAGAAAACATTACAAACCACGCGGTTAAAGACGTCAGTTTTAAGCTCAGAGCAGGTGAAGTACTTGGTTTTGCAGGGCTTGTAGGTTCGGGGAGGACAGAAGTTGCAAGGGCGATTTTTGGTGCGGACCCGATTTACTCCGGCGAAATGAAGCTTGAGGGAGAGACGTTTGTACCACAAACTCCAAAGGATGCGGTTGAAAAAGGCATTGCGTTATGCCCGGAAGATAGAAAAGAACAGGGGCTTGTGCTTTATCGTTCTATTGAAGATAACGTGTGTATGCCTGTATTGAAGAAATTAAAGAAGCTATTTTTCCTGATTCCAAGCAAATGCCATGCATTGACAGTCAACGCAATAAAAAAATATGATATCAAAACTCCAACAGTTGACAAGATGGTGGTTGAGTTATCCGGTGGCAACCAGCAAAAGGTTATACTCGGGCGTTGGACTTCTGATGCCATGAACACGAAAATACTTATTCTTGACGAACCAACAAAGGGCATTGACGTTAAAACAAAGGCTGAAATTTACCAAATGGTGTGTGATTTTGCAAAGCAAGGCATGGCAGTTATCTTCATCTCATCCGAACTGACAGAAGTTATAAATGTGGCGGATAATATCGCGGTCATGAACAGTGGGCGCATAGCCGGATTTGTAAAAAGGGAAGAGGCGACAGAAGAAGGTGTACTGGCACTTGCCATGTTGCATTAATAAGGAGGAGAGACTTAAAAATGGGAAGAGACTCTAAAGAAGTTACTGTAGGTAGCATGGAATATGCAAAAGTACACCCATTAAAGAAAGCCATGCGCTCGAAGGCATTCCCGCTGTTGGTGTTGTTTGTACTTATGATCATATTCTTCTCGACTTTCCCGCAGGTATACGTTGGACCACACGCACGTTTTTTACAAATGAGAACATTCTGGAGAATTCTTGAAGCGCTTTCAGTTCCCGGATTACTTACGATCGGCGCGGGACTGTTAATTGTTTCCGGAGGTATTGACCTTTCGACAGGCGCGGTTGGCGGATTTGCAGGTGTTATGCTCGCGACCGGTGTTGCATGGCATGGATGGCCTGCGTGGATGGTTATTATAATAGCACTTGTTGGTAGTGCGATCATAGGTTTGATTAATGCAGTTATCATCAATGAACTAAAATTACCCGCCTTTATAGTCACAATGGCGATGGCATCGGTGGTTCCCGGAATTGGTTTGTTATTAAGCAGAAACCCTGCGGGAACATTTCTTGGAACAGTACCGTTTCGATACTCACTCCTTGAAACAATCGGAAGACACAGACTGTTCGGTGAGGTTAATACGGCAGCGCTTGTGGTTATAGCCTTGTTTATCATTTACGGTGTTGTTCTCTCTAAAACACAATTCGGCAGGACACTTTACTTGATGGGCGGAAATCGTCAGGCAGCTCGCCTTGTGGGTATAAATGAAAAAAAGATTTCATATTTTCTGTTCATCAACTGCTCTGTACTTGCAGGTTTAGCCGGTCTGCTAAACGCAATGCGTGTTGGTATGGGCGGTGCGAATGTTTTGATTGGTGATCAATTTACCGGCATAACAGCTGCCATTTTAGGAGGTATTTCATTCGGAGGCGGATCCGGAGGTCTCGGTGGAGCGTTTATGGGGCTTGTAGTTATAAGGACATTCTCACAAGGAACTGCTGTCAGCGGAGCATCTGCGTACTTGACTGCTCCGGCAAGCGGAGCGTTGCTTATTTTGGCGCTGACTTTTGACTACTTCAACCAAAGAAGACAGCTCAAACGCTTGGGCGTTTAATGCAAAAGGAAAGGAAAGAGAATATGAAAGTATCGAATACCAGAATGTTTCTGAGGTCGAAGGTATTCCAGCTCTTGGTCCTCAGCATAGTAGTCTTCGGAATCACAACAATTGTATCGCCAGGCTGGGTGAATCAACCGAACCTGAGAAGGGTTCTTGACAACACGATAGTTACGGGGATATTCCTATGTGCTGTTGCACCACTGCTTATGAGTGGAGTAATAGATTTTTCGGGAACTGCAACTGCAGTGTTTTCACAGGTCGCCTTCATTATGATATTTGACGCGACCGGTCTGCCTTGGGGTATCGTAATAATCATTGCCATAATAATAGGTGCGGCAATAGGATTTGTAAATTCGCTTCTAGTTGTCAGACTTAACCTCATGGCCTTTATTGCTACCATGGCTATGGCGACAGTAATCGGAGGCATTGCATCTTGGCTCAGCCGAAATGTTATTATGCCGATGACCGCGACCGAACTGGGTCAGTTAAGCACAATATGGTTTGCCGGTATAATACCGCTATTTTTCATAGTGTTTTTGGCTCTGATTATAATTTACAGCTTCATACTGATGAAAACGACCTTTGGAAGGTCTGTTCTCATGTGCGGTGGGAACCAGGTGGCAGCAAGGCTTGCAGGCTTAAACCCAAAAAAGATAAGAACGATACTCTTTATCAACAGCGGGGCTGTAGCGTCATTAGTCGGCGTCATTCACGCGGCGCAGAACAGATCTGCTAATGCGGGTACGGGCGGACTCAACTTGTCTATGCCGCATATGACCGCATTTATCGCATCAATTCTTGGTGGTGTTTCGTTCTTTGGAGGGTCAGGTTCTCTTGCAGGTGCCTTTATGGGGGTAATACTGCTTGAACTGCTGTCGTATTCGGTATTGGTCATGCTATTGCCTGCGCCGATTACGCATTTTATTAACGGTGCATTACTGATCATTGCCTTGACAGTCGATCAGGTGTCACTGCGTATGAGAATGAAAAAGCTCGGGCTCAAAGGCGGCGGATCCGGTGGTCCGGTAATGCCGGGTGTAGCACAGCGATAATTATGGTTACCACGATGCGGCATAAAACAATATGACAACTTTCAGCAGTTTAGATAGCTGCGAGAGTGTCAGATAAATGTGATGTCTTGAAACAGACGTCAAACAATTTAGATTGGAGGCAAAGAATGAAAAGAAGAAACATAGCAATCATTTTGGTACTCGTTATGTGTGCGGCTCTTATAGCTGCATGCGGTAATGGGGACACAGGGACCACCTCGGGTCAAGGCGGAGAGGCAGCGGTCGAACCCGCGGGACCGGCAGTTGATAGCCCTGGACCGGCTCGGCTTGGATTCTGGGATCGGGAGTATGACTATTCACAGCATCAGAGATTCAGATTTGTTTACATGGTAAGCGGACCGGGTCCACTATTTGACACATGGAATGAGTTGTTCGAAGTTTGGGCGGATCGTCTGAACATGGATTATCATGGAATGTGGACACCGCCGGATGCAAGTAATGAGGAATTCCTTATCCAGCTCGAAACATTTGCGGATATGGGAATGGATGGTATTATTTTTGATGCTGATCCTCAAATAGTGTGGCGTGTTGTTGAGATACTTGATGATCTCGGAATACCGTGGATGTCCGGAATGGCACAGCCGCGTGATCTGGCGCAGCCATATGCGGTTCAAGGGCAGTTCGTGTCAGGCCGTTTGCTCGGCTCGGCAGTTGGTTTTGATAACATCGCAGTTGGTAGAGAGATGGCGACCGCTCTCATCGATTGGGTTGAAGAACATCGTCCGGAGTTAGCCCCGGAAAACATAGGTTTTATCGCGTTTGACTTTACAGGCTCTCCGCCGCTCCACGAGCGTCAACTCGGGGGAAAGCAAGTTTGGACAGAGAGAATGGATGTCGGTGATTTCCACGTCTCAATAGCAATAAATCCGGATCGTTTCTGGTCACTTGACGCCGCTGCAGGTGGTTTTGATCAAGGAACAGCAACAGACCTTTTAACGATTTTCCTGTCAAATCCGCCTCCTGAAGCAGCAGATATCGATTTCTGGTTGATTCAGGCTCTGATTTCAGATCAAGCTATGGGTGCGCAGGTTGCTCTTGAGAACTTGGGTATGGTTAATGATGCTCTTATAACATCGTTTGGCGGCATAGCTGTTGTTGCCGATATGTGGGAGCAGGGCGTTGACACAGCATGGAGAGTTCACATTGATACAGCTCCGGCACTCTTTGCAGAGGCAGTTGTCAACTCATTCTGGGCGATTCTTGCAGGCTTTGCAACACATGACACGATCCATCCCGAATGGAGAGTCGTGTGGGATAAGGGTGACTATTTTGAAATCACAAATGATATAGATCCTGACCTTCAGGTTCCAAATATCGCATTTGACGATGATGGGAATGCTATCGTAAATCAAGAGCGCAACTTCTCACTGATGGTTCTTCCGATGATACAGGTAAATCAGTATAACTTCAGGGAATTTCTTGCATGGGGCGATCTATATGAATTCGGTCCGGATGCAACGCAGGATCAGCGCAGATATCCGCAATTCCCGATGGTTTATGACATTAATTTGTTCGAGTTGTCAGTTGAGCCGTGGTTTAAGCAGCAACAATGGCCAGCAGATTGGTAAAGCCGCGCTGCAAGTTAGGGTTAATCAGCGTTTAGCAAGAACATGAATAATATGAAGGAAGCAAATCATTTGCTTCCTTCATGCTTTTCTGTTAAAATATGTAGTAGCAGGACCTAGCAGGACCTAACAGGGGCGCGATAATTTTTAGAAGGGAGTAATGCTTAATGAACGATGATTTCGATGGGATTTTGATACTGGAAGAGACGAAATTGCAGCTGCGCAATCTTGCGCAGGAAAGAAAAGTGCCTATGTCAGAACTTATACATGAGGCTCTTGGTGAATACCTGCTTGCGCGAACAATGGGTGAAAACATTTTTGACATGCTCCACTGCATTGAGAGCACATTAAGCAGCGATGGGCGATACACTATCTGCGCCGATCCGGAAAGCCTCGTTGTGATTGCTAAGAGCCCGCTCCGCTACGTTCACCGACCTGAGATTAAATATGAAATCCGCATACAGCGAAACGAAGGGGACTCAGTCGGGCGTTTGAATGTGATCTTACGGACGCATAATATCGAAATGATCAGATTTTTTGCAGAGTTTGTAAACAAGTGGATCGAGCTTGAACAGAAATATCTGATGAAAACCCAACGCGGAAAAATTATGTATAAAACCGATAGCGGATATTTCGCAAGACAAATCAAGCGTCCCATAGCCGCTGAGCGCGGGGAGAGCAGAATTGTCGGGGAGGCAATCAGTAATTATGTCGATGCCTTTGACAAGTTGCTAAAGCACTATTATGAACATTGGGATACGCCCAATGCGATTGAAGCGCTCTACATCCTCTGGCTTGAGGATGGCAAACTGACAATTTAAAGAAGTGGGGAGGATTGCAAAATGGATGCACAAAAATTTACGCAGAAATCACTCGGGGCAGTAAAAACAGCTCAGAATATAGCTATTGAGAATGGCAATACCCAAGTCGAGCCGGAACATATCCTCTATGCTCTGCTTGATCAGGATGGAGGGCTTATACCGCGACTGCTGGAAAAACTTGAAATCAGCGTGGACAGGGCTTTATCAACAGTTGACGGATTTATCGAGCGACTGCCAAAGGTGTCCGGTCCGGGACGTGAACCGGATAAAATCTATATATCCCAAGCGACGGATAAAATTCTTACAGAATCGGAGCGACAAGCCAAGAATCTTGGGGACTCTTATGTTTCAACAGAGCATATAATCCTTGCGATGTTCGAGAAAAGCACCCCGGTTATAAAAGATATATTCCGTGATATGAATCTTGACAAGAATAAGTTTCTGTCCGCATTGCAGAGTGTCAGAAACAATCGTAAAGTTGAAACGGATAATCCGGAAGAGTCTTATGAGGCGCTCAGTAAGTATGGTTACAACCTTGTAGAAAAGGTCAGACAGCAAAAGCAAGACCCGGTAATCGGTCGTGACGATGAGATTCGCAATGTCATCCGTATTTTATCAAGGAAATCCAAAAATAATCCTGTATTGATAGGCGAGCCCGGTGTTGGAAAGACCGCCGTGGCTGAAGGTTTGGCAATCCGTATTGTGCGCGGGGATGTACCTGAGGGGTTGAAAGATAAGACAATTTTTGCTCTTGATATGGGGTCGCTGATCGCGGGTGCAAAATATCGTGGAGAATTTGAAGAACGTCTCAAAGCGGTGCTTCATGAAATTAAGGAATCTGAGGGCAAGATCATCTTGTTTATCGACGAAATCCATACAATCGTCGGGGCAGGGAAAACAGAAGGCGCGATGGATGCGGGGAACTTGCTCAAGCCGATGTTGGCGCGGGGTGAGCTGCATTGCATAGGTGCTACAACTTTAGATGAATATCGGCAATATGTAGAAAAAGATGCAGCATTGGAGCGAAGGTTCCAGCCGGTGTATGTCGGTGAACCGACAGTTGAGGATACCATCACCATACTCAGAGGACTTAAAGAACGATATGAAGTTTATCATGGTGTGAAAATCACTGATGGGGCCTTAATCAGCGCTGCAACACTATCTCATCGCTATATATCTGATCGCTTCCTGCCTGACAAGGCAATTGATCTAGTGGACGAAGCCTGTGCAATGATCCGCACCGAGATTGACTCCATGCCGACCGAGCTTGATATAGTCGCCCGGAGGATAATGCAACTGGAAATACAGGAAGCAGCTTTAAAGCGAGAGAAGGATAAATTATCAAAGGAAAATTTGATGAGAATACGCATGGTGCTGGCTGAGCTTCGTGAGGATTTTAACGCAAAGAAAGCACAATGGGAAACCGAGAAAGCAAGCATCCAGTCAGTTCAAAAGATAAGAGAGCAAATTGAGTCGGTTAACAATCAAATCGAAGCGGCTGAGCGAGAGTATGATCTGAATAAGCTGGCTGAGTTGAGATATGGTCAGCTTGCCGAATTGCAGAAACAATTGAAGGAAGCCGAGAAAAACGAAGGTGAAGAGAAAACATTCACATTGCTTCGTGACAAAGTTACAAACGAGGAAATCGCCAAAATTGTGGCACGTTGGACAGGAATCCCGGTCGCAAAACTGCTTGAGGGCGAACGTGAAAAAATTCTAAACTTGGATCAGGAGCTTCATAAGCGCGTGATAGGGCAAGACGATGCTGTAAACAAAGTTTGCGAGGCGATTATACGCTCGCGTTCAGGCATAGCCGATCCGAACCGCCCAATCGGCTCATTTATGTTCCTTGGACCTACGGGTGTTGGAAAAACAGAGCTTGCTAAGGCATTGGCGGAGAGTCTGTTTGACGATGAACATAACATGGTACGCATTGATATGTCTGAATACATGGAAAAGCACACAGTATCCAGACTGGTAGGCGCACCTCCGGGATATGTGGGTTATGAGGAAGGCGGACAGCTTACAGAAGCGATAAGACGCAGACCATATAGTGTTGTCCTATTTGATGAGATAGAAAAAGCTCATTTGGATGTTTTTAATATTTTACTTCAAGTTTTGGATGATGGGCGCATCACGGATTCGCATGGTAAAACTGTGGATTTTAAAAACACAATAATCATATTGACATCAAACATTGGCTCAGAGTATCTATTAGACGGAATTGATGCGGAGGGGAACATAAAAGAAGATGCCAGACAGATGATAGATAGCATGCTGAAGTCACATTTTCGTCCGGAATTTCTAAATCGGCTTGACGAAATTGTTTTCTACAAACCGTTGAGCAAGCGGGAAGTGGTAAGCATAATTGATATCATTATGGAAAGACTGTCCGACCGCCTGAAGGAGCAGCAATTGTCGGTCTTGCTCACGGATAAGGCAAAGGAATATGTTGCAAATGAAGCATACGACCCCGCTTATGGAGCGAGGCCGATAAAAAGGTATATTCAGCGTGAGATTGAGACCATGATTGGTCGGATGATCCTAAAAGGCAGCATCGGACCGGGTCATGAGTTTGTGGTGGGTGTTGAGGATGAAAAGCTAGTGATCAGATAATCTAGGTAACCGCTTAGGAAATTGCAAGCAAAACACAGTCTCTTCGCCGTGCAAGCGCACATGCAGCTGTAGCAGCAGTAACATTAATTACGCCGGAAGACCAAACCAAGAACCGATATAACGAACAAGGATTCCACCCAGAAGCCCGATAAACGGATTCTTTGTCAGAGCAGTCAACGCAAGCGCAGTCGCCGCTTGCGTTGTATTGCTTACATGCAAGGTAGCGGTGACTTCACCAGAAACAAGCGCGGTATTAAATGCGTTAACAAGATTAGGGCGGAAAGTAGAGAAGAAACCGATGATGAACAAAAAGCCAGCTATTGCTTGAACCGGAATATACCTAACAGCCTTTGTCATTAAACCAAGAAGCAATAATACAGCACAGAGTAGCATCATAAGAACGCCCGCAAGAACCGGCCAAGGTGATGCAGCAGTTGCAGAAATTATCGCACCAACCGGAGCACCGCCGAAAATAACGCTGGGGATATCGGCAAGGCTGTTAATTACGGTCAAATGATCCATATTCTGAACAAGGTTAGGATTGCCGTAAGCATCCATCCCACCCATGTTGGCAGTAATATTTCCGAATGCTATATTCGTACCGATGTTTAGGCTGATGAACGCGAGCGCAAAATAGATGGCATACAGGCTGAATTTAGGCTTTAGAATTTTAAAGTCCGCCCAATACTCCCTAGTCCAGAATTTCGGATTATCATTCTGAGTCATGTCGCCGGTATAGCCACTTTCCTTTGCCATTTTCATCAAGTCGATGCGGCGACCTCTTTTTCCTGTTTTGGGATCTTTCTGTAGGAAAGCAAAATCAATTGTCGCCAGAGTAACAGAAACAGCAATGACATACACCAACTGATGAGGATTACCGACGAATAATGCAAATGTGATTAGAGCAGAGATAAAAGCGATAATACTTGTACGTTTATCTTGCTTGAGCATATCAAAGCTAATTCCGGCGATCATCAGACCGACGCCGGCCATCATGCCGTTTACAACAGCGGGACCTGCAAATCCGGCGATTCTCGTTATTGCACCAGTGAGTCCGAGAGGAACCATGACAATGACGGCCAACAGCAGTGCAGCGATGCGTTCGTTGATGTTTTTCATGAAATGCGATACTGTCAGAATTGATGACTGACCCGAAATTGGTGTCACTGATCCAGTGATAAGATTGCCAATTGCACCGATAATAAATGCAAAAGCTGTGGGCTTCATTTTGTATCCTTGCGAAGCAGCCCAAGCAAGCATTGTCAACCCATTGATTGCAACAAAGATGACTGCAATAATGAACACGCCTAAATCCTGAAACATAGATAGTCCTCTCTCTCGTAAGTAAGTTAAACTTCTTCAGCGCACTATGTATGTGTTGCGCTGCGGTCATTATTATATACTGTATTTTAGAAAAAACAAGCAGGAATTGTACTGTCTCACTTTGGAAATTGCAAAACACAGTCTCTTATGGTTACAGCCCGCATTACGCACTGGCTGTAACCAACTTGTATTTTGTGGACTAATTCAGGCTAATAAAAGAAAGGTATATTTATACAAAAAGACCAAATTTAAGCTTGACGCAATAAGGGGATGTGCAGTAGAATGCTCATGAATTGCACAAATATTAATAGGACTATCTGTAAATATTTGGCAATTTTGTTTTGCACAATCATGCAAAAAAAAGGGGGGTAGAAATAATTATGAAAGCCGCCTGATTATTTATTCAGGTAGCGGGTTAACCACGTTTTCCGAAAACGCGGCTGAAAACGGAGAACCACAACTCCAAAACAAAAGAGGCTGCATATAGATGGCAAATGATTAGAAAATTTTAAACGTTTTTTAAGAAAAATCTATTACAAGGAGGAACCTAATGAAGAGGAGAAAACTTTCAAGGGTATTGGGGTGTTTTCTTGCAATTGTATTGCTTGCGGGCATTCTGGTAATGACCGTAAACGCAAATCCTGCGGAAGTAACATTCATCAATCCATTGGGAAGGATCGAACCGGCTTCAAACCAACCGCTTGAAGGTCGGCTTGCCAATTTGACAGGCAGCAATGTCCGTCTGCTTCAACATGGTGCTGCGAATAGCGCCAGTGTTCACACTATGGCGTCATTGCATGCTGCATTAAATGCCGCCGGTGCAAATGCTATTGCACCTGTCGCTTTTGGAGGCACGGTATTTGACGCGAGGACTCCGGTACAGTACGCTACATGGGCAACCGGAGCCGATGCCGTTGTAATCGGCGTTATCGAAGATAATGTCGCTGCGTGGTGGGTCAGCTATCATGCGCGCGAAATAGAGGCACTCGGTGTGCCGGTCGTTGTTATCACAACCGAATGGTTTTATTCGGGAGTAAGAGCAGGTGCTCAAGATAACGGATTTGCTGCAATGCGAGTGGTGACAATTCCGAATTCACCATGGGCTGACGCACAAGGCTTTGGTGCAGCTGCCCCTCGCCGCACATATATTGACGACACAATAGTAGGAGGAACCATAAATCTTGGCGCAAGTGTTATAACTGCGCTGACAGGACCTCTCACACCGGCAGAACTCAGTGCGGCTCCGCTGACAGTGGCTGATATGGGACTTCCATATGCCGATGGCAGACGGCTTCTTACTGTTCAAGGCGCGGATGAAATCCAAGCTATGCCTGCATTTCATGAGATATCGATGGCAATGGGATTCGGCGACGGATTACCCCTTGTGATCCCCACGGTGGCACAAGTCAACGCGATGATCGAAGGGCAGGGACCCGGCGGGCGTGCGGCAGAAGAGGTGCTCGGCAGAGTAATGCTGCGTGGCGGAATCATGACAGTTGAGAACGTTGCGGCAAATGCTGTAATGGCAGGCGCGAGACCGGAGCATTTCCCTGTTATACTTGCCGCGATGGAAGCATATGTCAACGGCTGGGAAGACAACAAATTATTCTATCGTTCAGTTATGTCAAACGATTTACGCTCTATTGCTATGATAGTCAGCGGACCGATAGTAGGCAGTGGGGAAGGTCAGCTTGATCTTGCTCGCGGCAGAACTCTCGATCTGGGCAATAACGACAGTGCCGTAATTGGGCGAGCAGTGATGCTCTCCATAAGAAATATCGGACACATAGCATTTGAGAACTCTCAGGTTATGGGCTTATCCCGCTTCAACCCGCATGAACTGATGGTGCTCGCAGAGAACAACGAATATCTTCCGGATGGCTGGGTTACACTCAGTGAGCATAAGGGGTTTGGCGGTGGATCGAATAGTGTGACTATGGTTACGATCAACCATGCTCGCTTTACAGGAGGCGTTGGAGGAACCGCTGCTGGCGGTGGTGCGGGTGCATTTGACTCTTTTATCACGCACAGAACACAGGCAACCCCTGCTAACCTCAACAACAGTCCCGGTATCTTCCTCGTGGCATGGCGTGATGCACATCAAATATCTCAGACAGATACAAGGGCGATTTTGGATGGTGGACTGGCTCACACTGCACGCGGCATAAACAGCAAAAATATGCTGCAACAATGGATAGCCGGAACAGGTGGAGACCCTGCTATTGGCGGTCCTTCACCCGCTACGATTACACGCAATGAAAACAGAGAAGCTCTTGTATGGCCGATAGTAGCAGGATTTGGACACTCTGTCCAAGGACGTGTCTATCATGGTGGCGGTCCGGAATACGCCGACTCACGTGGGTTCCATACACAGCGCATAGGTGGAACTGAAGCTCAGCGAGCACCGTCCGCACCGACGACTTTCGCCGTTAATGTTGCTGTGGCAGGGCAAGCTACATTGTCTTGGGCAGCTCCTGTGCGTGGCGCAAATGTCACTTATGAGGTTTCGAGTGACGGCGGTCGCACTTGGATTGCGGCTACAGGTACATCGCACATATTTACCGATTTAGACGCAGGGGAGCATTTCTTTGCAGTTCGCGCAAGAAATACGATCCAGAATTCGGTAGATGTCAGATCCGCAGCCGGAACAGCGGCTTATCTGGACTGGAGTTCCAGCGGACGTGGCGCATGGGCGTGGAATGTTGCAACTGTGGTTGCAGCATAGAGTACCTGCTATGATTGATAGTAAATGCGTTAGAATTTATCCGCAACTATTTTTGTTTAAGGAGGATAACCTGTGAGAAAACACAAGAATTTACTGTGCATTGCGCTTGCGCTAGTTCTGCTGGTCGGTGTTGTTGCGCCGATTGCTGCTCCGATACAGGCGCAGGCAAGCGATTACACATTGACAGTTCTCAATCCTATGGGGCAAATAGTGCCGAGAAACAATATGCCCCTCGCTGATCGTCAGCCGCTCATAGATAAACTCAATGCAAGAGGCGAGCAGGGCGATATAAATATCTTATTGCTCAGTTATGATAAGAGCTTGGATCAGCTTCAGTTATGGGCAATGGCATTGGCAATGAGAGATGTCTGGGAAGATGAGTTCTATCCCATCAATGTAAACATCATCCCTCTTGATCCGACTGGGGGACCGATGTACTTCGATGTTATACCGGAAGCTTGGGACTGGTATAATGCGGGAAGAGTAGCGCGTCTTGGCAGCCCATGGGGACCCAAAACAGGCGCGGGTCATATAGACGGAATGCCTCTTTTCGAAGAGCCTTTCGACAGGTATATCCAATGGGCGGAGTTAGCTGACTTCGTGCTAAAAGGAGAGCAGAATTGACACATGTGTACTTGGTGGAGTTCCTACCATGTTATGATGATTGAGTCACTAGGCGTTCCTGTTGGAAGTATGGCAACCGAGAATTATGAAATCAACGCTTTTCTCAGCGCACAAAGTTTTGGAAATGACAGACAGCGCCGCATAGTGCACTGTGATGTCCGTAGACCGGCTCACATGAATGCGCCGGGCGACTCTGTTCCCATTCCCGGAGCCATGGGTCCGTGGAATCCGGATTGGAATGCTCCGCTTCCTCCGGGAGGAGCGAATGTACAACACACAGAACAATATTTCACATTAGAAGCAGTAGAAAGAAGCCTTGCAGAGGGCGGTCGTGTTGCGGCTATGATAGAGCATTTCCGCTTGTCGCCTATAAGCCATAAATTACTGCAAAGAGCAAACCCTGATCCCATCGCAGCAAGATTATATGCTTGCCGTGACAGGATGCATATCGACGACGATCATTGGCGTATGTCAGCAAGATCGCCGCTCGAACAGGCTATATGGGCAGCGACCGGACCGCTGACGCCTGAGGATATCAATCCGACTACATTGCATCGTAGTGTACTAGGAGATATAAACAACCTGCCCGGCAATTATACCCGCGGCATTCAACCGGCGAGAACGATCACGTTCACCGCACCGACTCGTGCGGAAGCCTATCAGATGTTCATGGAATTTGCTAGGGACAACAGATTCGGAGATGGAATGGCTCTCATTCCGCCGACTCCGCAGCTCGTTAACGAAATGCTCGCCTCCACGACTCGTGAAAGGCATGATGTCTTAGGACGCATGTACCTCAGAGGCGGCGCAATCACAGTTGAGAATCTTGCCATCAATGCTGTAATGTCAGGTGTAAGACCCGAAGCTTTCCCGGTGGTTGTCGCCATGGGCGAAGCACTTGGACATAGCTGGGAAGAAAACCATCAATGGTGGCATATCATGACAGGAAACACCCATGAGATGGGAATGGTGATCAGCGGACCGATTGTAAATGAGATCGGTCTGTCCACAGGTTTTGGCATGGCGGGCGCAGGCAATGAAGTCAACAATGCACTCGGACGTACACTAAGGATGTTGTTCCGCAACATAGCGCATAACATTCAGCCAAACCTCGATATTTCAACTCATACTCATAGGGCGCTCGACCCTGTAGCCATAGTGGTTGCGGAAAATTATGACGCCACTCGCGAACTCGGCTGGCCAACGCACAGTGAGACACTTGGTTTCGGTCCCGGTTCGAGTAGTGTATCCTTAGTCGGAATTGGCACGGTTGGAGCAGGTATGATTGTACCAACAGGTGTCGGTTCAAGGCATGGCGACTGGACAGCAACAGCTTTAACAAACCTACTGCCCTTGGGTCCCGCACACACGGCAGCGGGCGGATTTGGTGATGTTTCACTTATAGGTTTCCCACCGGCTCAGGCAAGGCTTCTTGATGACCAACATGGCTCAAAGGAAGCTCTGATTGCGGCCAGAGTACCTCTTATTGAAACTGTCCAAAACGACCCAACGCACCCCGACCATGATCCTGAAGACCCATGGAGAGTAACAGGTAATGTCATGGCAGTCAGATATCCGATGATCATCGGCGAAGATCCGGGTAGTGTTATTAACTGGAGTGGCGGAATGCTTCACTTGAGTGGATCATTCGTCAACCAGCAAATCACAGGTGCCGCAGGAGTCGCAGCCACAGTTGCACCGTCCACAGTGGCAGTAACAGCGCCTTCAGCACCGCAGAACTTCCAAGTTACGGCACCCACGCGTACGCCGGGCACCGACACTTATCAAGTTACGTTGACTTGGGATGCCCCGGCAACAGACGGCGGCAGACCGATCACTCGTTATCAGATATACTATCTGGGCGGTATTGATGATTTGGTTTTCAGATGGCTCGATGTTCCCGGAGAAGCCGCTGCGAGGACTGTCACAGTCACAAACTTGCTTCCCGGCTTGCAATATGAATTTGTAATTCGTGCAAGAAACGATGTTAACAACACAAGATTCTATACCACCACGAGCGGCTTACACAACTTGCGTCCTTCAAGATTCTCAACCAGATATCCGAACAGGGAACTGGAAGAGCATGTCTGGCGCATGGGTGGACGCGGCGGCTGGGCAGTTGCAGAGCCGACGACCCCTCCGGGCAGAGTTACTGTGATGAATTCTAATCGTTTCCCGCAGATCCTAGGTCAGGATGCACCGGGCATACCACTCTTCTACGGCAACCCGAATTGGGGTGCAGCCGGTGATCGTTACTTCGGACCTAACGGAGAGATATGGAACCACCTAGGTGAACGCGTCGATCGCGCCGGAACCCGATTCTCGCTTCTGGCTTTCAACAACGGCAATGAGGATAACGCATCATTGGCTGAAGCTGGGCTCATTCGTGTGTGGCCATTAGTTGGCGGCAACGAGGTTATGGTTCCAATGGGTTCGGTGATAACTGCACTTGACCCGGATGGCGAGGATGCAATGCAGTTTATCACAAGGAACAGACAATGGTGCGATACTGAGGGCTGGTTGGACTACTACATCAACTTTGATGCAGATAAAACCGCACAGTGGCAGTATATCTACCTCACAATCACTGCATTTGGTCAGACAGTGGAGATCAGGCTGATTAACAATCGCTTCGTTACGCAAGAATTCAGTCTGCGTGCATTTAACAATGGCACATGCGAAGAAGTTCCAAGCATGGCAGGAAACATCCGTGTTTGGCCGCAGCTTGATGATGGCAGTGTACCGTTGCCGATGAGCGCGGTAATATCCGCTGTTGATCAAGACAATAACGACGCACTGCCTCTTATCGTAAGAAACAGGCAATGGTGTGATACTGAGGGTTGGTTGGATTACTATCTCAACTTTGATGTTAATAAAAATGCCCCATGGCAGTACATCTACCTTACAGTCACCGCCTTCGGTCAGACCGTAACAGTCAGATTGGTTAACAACCTATATCCACCGGTTGCGGATGTGTTTGGCTTAAATGCATTCAACAACGGTAACGACAACAATGCATCGCTGGCTAATTTAGGCGTAATCCGTATCTGGACACAGCTCAACGGAGTAAATGCAAACATTCCATATGCCGGGCTTGTTGTGACGGCTGAGCTGCCCAATGGCGAATGTGCAATGGAGTTTGTACGCATCAACAGGATATGGAATAATACCGGCTATGTTAACCTCTTTGATGTAACAAAAGTCGGAGCCAACTGGCAGTACATCTACTTCACAGCAACTGTCTTTGGTCAGACTGTGGAACTTTTGCTGATCAACAACCACTACGTGGCTGATGTATTCGGCGTAAATGCTTTTAACAACGGTAATGACAACAACGCATCATTGGCTAATTTAGGCGTGATTCGCGTCTGGACACAGCTAAATGGTGTCAATGCGCTTGTGCCATATGCCAATCTCACGGTGACAGCAGAGCTGCCCAATGGGACTTGTATGATGCATTATGTGCGTATCAACCGTATATGGAACAACCTCGACTATGTAAACATGGTTGATGTAACAAAAGTCGGAGCCAATTGGCAGACCATGGACTTAACGCTCACCTTGGGCAGCCAAACAATCGTGTTGCCGCTTAGCAACAATAGATTCTAGCCATAGGCGGCTAAGATAAGAACCTAAGTAAGCGCAGCGAGTAAAAACATTCCGCGCGTCCGTACATTACTGGCATGGACGCGCGGAAGCTGCGGACAACGCAATACATAATATCTTATATACCTTAATAGGAGGAACCAGAGTGAAGAAAAAAGGATTTTCAAAAGTATTGATTTTGGCGCTGACTGTCGTGCTGCTGACCGGGATTGTCATGCCGGTCGCCGGGGCGAGCACTACTCTCACTTTCTTGAGTCCCTTTGGATTTGATGCGAGTAACATGCCTATCAATCAGCCACTCACAACAAGGAACGCCAATGTGGGCAGCGGAGATATTCTGCAGATCCGATTCGGCAGACCTAATGATGCACATATAATCGGTTCAATTGCGACCGATTTGATTGGCAGACATACACCTGTGACCGGAACGAGTGAAGTCATTATTCCGGTTAATACCGCAGGAGCAAGACCAGCTTCTGACTTTGATAATTGGGCAAATAATGCCGCAGTGGTTATTGGAGTTATTGATGACAATATGGCTGCTTTATGGGCGTCATACTATGCACGTGAAATTGAGGCGCGTGGAACACCTGTTGTCATTGTTGTAAACGAAATGTTTGAACCGGCGCTGAGAAATGGCGCTTTGAAAAACGGTTTTACGCAAACGCGAACAGTCGTGATAAGCAGCATGCTATATTCCAGAGCCTTTGGTAGAGCGGTTGGAACTGCTCGCAACGACTGGATCACCGAAAATATCCTACAGGGTTCGGATGGTGTTTTCACTCTTGTAAATACCGCATTAACCGCGTCTCTTACCCCTGCTGAAGTGGCTCCACAGGCGATAACACCTGCTATGATGGGCATTAACATTCCCGGCAGTGTATCCGGCTCATCTTTGGCAGTGGCAGGGCAAAACTTTCACCGTATGTCAACAGAGCATCGCTTTGGTGACGGACTGCCACTTGTCATTCCGACCCCGGAGCTTGTTAATGCGATGATAGCGCAATCGGGAGGTCGCGCTGGAAGCGAAGTGCTGGGAATGATGGTTGGTGGCGGAATTATCACCGTTGAAAACGTCGCGGTCAACGCCGTCATGGCAGGTGCCGCACCGGAATATTTCCCGATCATTTTAGCGGCGATGGAAGCTTTCGCCACTTCTCGCGAGTACACAGGTCTCGACATAGACAGGGCATTGCGCAACAGTCTAGGCAATATGACGGTTTCGCTTATTGTCAGCGGACCAATAAGCCTTGAACTCGGCATTCTAAACGATAGAAGTGTTGAAGGCGGTATTCTGAGCGGAGGACCGCTGGGCAATACCCTCTCACCCAATGTTTCGATAGGTCGCGCTATAAGCCTTTCTTATCGCAATATCGGACTGAACAGACCGGAAGATACAGCCAGACGCGGCGCTATGATACGCCTGCAAGAATTCAACGTGCCTGTTATAGCCGAAACACTCCGCGCCTTGCCATCAGGCTGGGTTTCACACAGCGAATTCATGGGATTCGGTGCAAATACGAACACAGTTTCAATGGTTATAACCTCTCAAGCGCGCTTGTCCACAGGATCCGGAGCGGGAGTAGGAACAGGAACGCAAAATCCATTGCCCGCCGGTATAATAACTGACGCCGCAGCAGGCAGAGCCGAAGGTGCGGTTGCGATTGTGGCGCTCGCAGGTCCCGGTGCGGATGTTCTGTCACGACCTTTAGGAACCGACCCAACATCTCCTGATTATACTCCGGTCGGCGGAGGTACATCGAATGTACGTGGGATGACCACAAAAACATTGATGCAGGAGCATCTGGCAGGCAGTGCCGAGGCTGCGAGATTTGTATGGCCGATAATTGTCGGCACATGCGCGGCCCCGAATCAAGTTTTCAGTGTCGGCGGTCCCGGCTGGGGCAGCGGATTCCAAGCGCGAAGAATCGGTGCAACACAAGTTTCTTCAGATCCTCAGAACTTTACAGTCAATGTTACCGGCGCAACAGCAGTGCTATCATGGGCAGCCCCAGCACGTATTGTCGGAACCGTCAGTTATGAAGTTTCAGCAGACGGTGGCGTTACGTGGACAGATGCAGGTACAGCACTTACGCATACATTCAACAACTTACCGACCGGCAATTACGTCTTCGTGGTTCGCGCAGTGAATGGCGATGCCGCAAATTCCGCCGAAATCGCCAGTGTAAGCGGCACAGCTGAAGTCGTTTTTGAGACAAGAAGCGGTCGCGGTGCCTGGGCAGTTTCGCGCGGCGAAGTTGTTTAGCAAAGGAGAAAATGCATGAAGATATTTAAAAAGTTTTTAGTCTGCGTTTTAGCGCTAACAATGCTATCCGGAATCGCGATTCCTTTCGCCGCTGCGAACCCTCCGATTGAGATAGCTTTCGTAAACCCATTGGCAGAGATCGAGCCTATCAATAACGTACCGGTTGCTTCCAGAGTACCATTTAGGACTAAACTGGAAAACGGAGAGCCGGTCCAAATTCTCGTTATGTATTATGCAAAACAAAAGAACGTGGAAATCACCACTGCAATGTCTGATTTACTCAGAGACAGGCTTTGGGATATTTTCTCTGCAAATTACATAGCAAATGGCATCACTAATATCAATGACGCCATTGTAGTCACACTTGCAGGCGGCGGAACTACTTTCTCGGTTACCAGTGGCACAGGCGGTCATGAAACTTCCGCAATGAGCCCTGATAACTGGAGAAATCAAGGACCTATCAATCCGGAAACTGGATGGCCCGAGAGCAGGATACCGACGCATGGTACGCCTTGGGGAGCTAAAGCCGGATTCGGATATACAGGATTCCCGGCGTATGAGCAAAATTTTGAAAGATACGCTCAGTGGGCTTCGGCAGATGTTGTTGTATATGGGGTAAACGATTGAAACGTTTGCACTTGGTGGAGTTCCTACCATTCATTAATCATCGAAGCCATGGGCACCCCTCTCGTCAGCATTTGTGTTGCGGCCTATGAGCCTACACAATGGTTTGGCGCACAAGATAATGGATTTACACGCAATCGCCGGGCTGTTTTCAGCCCCAATGTCGGCACACGCCTTTATATGTTCGGCGGCGTAGCTGATGCAGGTGCACCCACTCATCCAGCCGGATCCGCTTTAGCCGGCACTCCCAGCCGTTTTTGGCCGTTCCCCGACAATCAGGGCACAGCAGAAAATCGTGAGCGTAGCATGAACTTTAACGGCAGAGCTGATTTCGCACCCGGCGCATGGCCTACATTTGACTTTACAAGAGCTTCCGCACGCTGGGATGTCAACAGAGAAGCCAACGCTTTTGGAGACAGGTTGCCTGCGGCATTGGCTACTCAACTAAACTCTGTGGCAATGAACCCTGTTACAGGCATTCCGCTCACAGCTCCGTGGTATACACGCATTGAGATGATACTGGCAGCGTCTGATCCACTTGCGTTAGATAATGCCATGGGTATGCATCAGGATATATACAGGATGGCGACACTGACCCCTGTTGAGCAGATGCTTTGGGGATTTTTGTACTGCGATCCGGTGGAAGTGCGCGGAGATAATCTCTCTTGGTACTATAGTCCGGCAAATATGTTCTCGCCAAGACAAAGATATCTGACTGTCAGCGGCGCTACTGAGTCGCAAGTGCTTCGTAATTTCCAAGCTATGGCAGGCGAAATGATGTTCGGAGACGGCACTGCGCTGATCATTCCGACTCGTGAACTTGTAGATGAGATGCTAGCGACTACAAGTCTTGGTCCAGATGATTTGATAGGCTATATCAAGATGCGTGGTGGCGCTATGACCGCAGAAACTCTGGCGGCAAACGCTGTTATGGCAGGCGTGCTTCCGGAGGCTTTCCCGATACTTGTTTCCCTTGCACAGACTCTCACAATGGCGTGGGAAGAAGATGGTCATCAATGGCATGCGATGACGACTGCCTCACAGCCGTTGGCGCTTGGTGCGGTTGTAAGTGGACCGATAACACAGGCTATAGGAATGGAAAACGAAATCAACATGGTTGGTGCGGGCAATTCGGTCAATGCAACGCTCAGTCGTGCGTTTCGTCTGTTCTACAATAACATCGCAGGTAATTTATCCGGACATATCGACACATCCGGACGTACAACACGCCTTAACGATTTAATCCTGGTTGTATTCCCGGAAGACTATGCGACAACGCGTCAGCTCGGCTGGGAAACACATGCTGAATTAATGGGCTTCCCGCAGGGAGCAAGTACGGTATCACTATTCCCATGGCCGCAGGGTGGTGCTGCAGGTGGACCTTCTATGAATCCGGCTGAGCCCGATGCGGGAACAGCGTGGAATGCTACACCTACTCTGCATCGCGGCGCGGGTAATATCTCTCTTACCGTATTTTCACCGGCTGTAGCTGCGGAAATCGCCGCACTGCCGGGCATAGACAGCAAAACCGACTTGGTACAAGGCTGGGCGACAATTACTCCGGGCGCTCCGGGCGCAGCGAGCTTTGTTACCATCAACGGTCTTCGCTCCGGCGAAACTTTCCCCGCAATGATGACAACAGGCGCTCAAGCCGGTCGCCAACTTGCACATTCGGCAGTAATCGCCGGACCACCGAGCGGTGCAAGCTTTGCCCTTGATGGTACAGCTCCGTTTTACAGAGCGGGTATATGGTCCACAGCGGTAATCAGCGGAACTGCAGCAGCGCCGGCAGTGATTCAAAATGCTCCTACATCACCGAGTGCTCCGAGAAATGTTCAAGTGGCTATTGACGCAACAGCGCGTACGGCAACTTTGACTTGGGACACACCGGCATGTGACGGAAACGGCACGATTGAGGGTTATGAAGTCTTCATGTATCATGGCGGCGTTATGACGACCTTTGATTGGATCGCAGTACCCGGCGGAGCTTCCGCAAGAAGCTTCACATTTGAAAACCTAGTTCCGGGCGAGCAATATCACTTTAGGGTGCGCGCACACAATGAAGTTATAAGCAACATCTATTACATCAACCGTCAACATAACGGTCATATCGTTAGCGGCATGGCCGGAGTTCCTAATGAATTCTGGCTAGACCTTGATCGCATCCGTGGACGCGGAGCATGGGGACGTGCGGAATGTGCTGCGAGAACTGCTTATGCAAATGCCGCAGATCTGGCTGACGGCACAATGACAGCCGCTGATATCGCACGCGGTGTGCGCCCGATTCGATCACATGTTGCGGTTTCGGGTCCTGTGAGACCACCCGAAATCACAGCAGCTTTGCAAAATCTGACATATACCCTTGCTCCAAGAGCATTCTATACCGTCAGGCTTCCGCAGAACATACCGTTTGAACTGCTTCCTCCGAGCGAGATGACATACTTCGTGCTACCCCAGATTCGCTACCGTCCGGGTGGTGACTCAGTACCTCAAGCATTGCTTGACTTCTGGGCTGAGCGTGGCTTCGAAATGAGAAACCTTTCGCTTCAAGCTTTTAACAACGGCAATGAGGACAACGCATCTCTCGCCGAAGCAGGGCTTATCCGCGTTTGGCCGCTGC
>Ga0131853_10001781_pt1 | contig 38461 bp, 25 predicted proteins | sample TergutLab28metaG_FD_92764 | JGI IMG/M metagenome (GOLD analysis project Ga0131853, IMG submission 92764) | Labiotermes labralis P1 segment gut microbial communities from Petit-Saut dam, French Guiana - Lab288 P1 (version 2) (version 2) | ecosystem: Host-associated > Arthropoda: Insects >... | reverse complement strand
TTTTTTCCGGCGTTTATCACCCATCGTAATGCCTTTTAACCCCAATAAAGTTTATTGAAAAAAGGGATGGTTTAATGCCACGACCCCCCCCCCCCCACACTTACGAACTTAAAACACAATTAATTCGCTTAGAAATTCGATGTTACAGCTGCTTTTGTGGTTCTTAATTCCGAAAGGAACAAAGATTCATGTTCTAAATTGTAGTTACACAACCTGCCTCATTTTGTAGGTTTTACAAACCTGTTGATGAACCGATCGTGTCAAAACCTACAGCAATTTCGTAGAAACAAAAGTTTTTTTATAATATAAAATAGAACAACGTGGAACTGGTTACGTTAATCGGAATTTAAAGAACTTCTTCTGTAACGACAGGTAAAGTTGTCCTCGTGCATGCTGTGCAGGCATGTCGGGGTAAGAATAATAGCTGAATGCATTCTCAACCTGTGCACTAGGCTTCACCCTCGGGGAAAGAGACCCGACATTCATTGACTACGAGGGTGGGTGGGACTGGACGTTTTGGAGAAGAAAAAAACTCACTGCCTGCTGGGAATCAGACCACGATTCCTCGGCCATCCATCCCGTACTCTAGGTGGTAAATCGACTGAGCTATCCCGGCTCATGTTACAACGTGGTCGTGAGAAACAACTGTTATACTGAACATTGTTCTAATGATTACGATCAAGTTAATGTACTGATGCAGTGAATGGCTCCAAGCAATGCTCGTCAAGCCAACAGAACTATTGTGCAACATCTAGAATATTTTATATTTCTCCGTATGTGTAAATATGGGAATGTTTCTGCAACACATTTTGAACCGTTTATGCCTTGAGAACCAGTTGCCATTATTGTGTCTTATGTAAAGAGGCCTGGATGTTTTCCTGTAATAGTCGCTGACAAGGGAAGAAAGAGAACGAATATTATCAGTGGTGTGGATTAATATGATACAGGAAAGCCTGTGTTCTGGAAAAGGAATGACATGTTTCAAGGTGGATAATAACGTAAAGAATTTTAGGGCGGCAATACTTCAACATTCCGATGTTTGTTTGGCTGCATGGACTATGGTCACAAATCTTACTTCGGTAAGTACGCCATTCCATAGATGTTTATTATTAGTAATACGTACAAAGCATGGTTCAGTAAGTAGTTGTAATTTACGTAACCTATGCCTGGAGTAACAGTTATAAACCACTGGAATTCGAGATTGGGACAAACAATTTCTGGCCAGGATTCGAATCGGGTATTTTCGGAATATGCGAATCAGTCGCCTTATTTCTGCAACCTCGCCATGAAGGATTGTTTAGATTTGGGTGTTTTAACCGGTTACCCTTTCACTCTGCTACCATTCATAACGGCTCTCGCTTCCCTCATCAGTACTGCAGACCTTTTATTCCATACAGACCTTCACATCGTTACCTGTGATCCGTCATTCCCTGCCAATCATGTCCTTGCTTCTGTAAGCGTGGTAGTTATATTTTCGTATGTTTTTGATATTCCGTTTCGATGTTACGGAGACTGATCGGCAACAATGCGCTACCTTGCGACAGGTATAGGAATGCTCTCACATTTTGTTTATTTTCTCAGCAGAACTGAAACTGGAGTCTCGAGTCTCAAGTTTGATGTCTATTCTGCCGTTATTCTAGCCATCCGTCACTGTCAGCGTCGCAGACAGCAAAATCGCTGTCGCTGGTCTTTTCTGGACGAGACGGGATCTCGCAATTTGAAACGTTCACCAGTCGCTTCCTTTCAACTTCAGAAACCAGTTTACTATGCGAGTTTCATAGAAAGTATAAACCGTTTTTTGTTGCATTCTATTTTGTTTTCAAAAAAGATAAACGTTTCAGGTTTGAGCAAACCAATACAGCAATTCTTCTTTGTAATAGAAAATGCATATTTGTATTCTATTGTGAAACTAGGGATTTCTTTAAGTTTCTTTGTACTAATTAAAATTTGGTTTACCTAAGAAATTTGTATGTTGTCTGTATTTGTGACTACTAGTGTTTGGAGTATTTGCTGTACCTCAACCCCCTATTTTAGTAGTAATCGGATGCCAACCTGAGTTCGCCACGCATCCTATGTTAACAGTTTACATAATGCTTCTAGACAGAGTATGGCTGAAGCAGAAAGCAGAGAAATCCAGCTTGCTAAAACTAAATGAGAGCGAAGCAAACTGCGTAATTTAATACCTTGGAAAGAACCGAAACGACCAATACAAGAAATACGTGCTCTTGTAATTAATTACAAACAAGCAGTGCTAACATGAGACAAACAAATTTATTCTACTCTCCTACACGTTTCGGCCCCACAGGGCCATCTTCAGGGGTAATAATTAATTTTAGTGGAAATCACTACAGTTTCGAAACAGTTATACCTGTAAATCAGCCGACTTGATTCTATCTATTAAAAAGTTTTAGCTCCTAGTAGGAGTACTCATGTATCAAAAACATTTTTATAAATAGAGTCGAACTCGGCTATAACCTCGTGGAACTGTTGTGTGTCGTTATAAATGAGTATTGTGATGACCGAGGAGTATAATGTTATGGCTAACAGTGAGGGATTAATTTGTACAACAGAATGTGTGACGCTATAGACGAGGTGTCGCGTAAATCGGGTTCGACTGTATTGCAACAGAATGTGTAATCCTAAATACAACTGATGTTGAAATAATAATTTGTTAAAGTAAAATATTTCGCAATATGTTAAATTGCCCATATATATATATATATATATATATATATATATATATACATAATGTATGCGTGTGTACTGACCATCATAGACACGTCTTAATGTACCTTGTACAAGTGTCCTTGTCATGAACTGGACGTACTTGGCCAGTCATCTTCTTAAACTGAGACATCCATTTGTAAAATAGCTATGAGTATTGGATCAAATATGGTCGTCGTGTAAGGGTTCTTTAAAGATCCCTTTACTTAATCTAGTTGAAAACACGATGTGATAATAAAAAAAACTCCCCTGGAGTCTTTTGTCCCCCCCCCCCCCGCTATTTCTGTTGTTTGTATTCAGCTGCAAATACAATATTCAATAAGCTTATCGTATTTTAATACTTACTGAAAAGTTAAAATCTGTTTAGTTCATAAATGCTTATCTTTCATGCCTTGTTTCTATAATTCGCTGTCGAATCTAAAGGCTTGTGTCATTCACAGGGCCAACAACCAGAAATATGTTACCCATACAATACATGAAAACGTACTACAACCACGGTCGCAGCAATTGTATCCTCAGGTAAAATGCAACGTCGCCAGATATGGGAATTGGGTTTAGAGTCTCAGGCCCAGGCAACGTTACTCGTCCCGTGTTGTCTGATTTGTTGCTTTCGTTTCGTTTTTCTTACGAACGTATTTTACCAATAATAGAACCTAAATTATTGGTATTATATAAATATGTTTTTATTCTTTACTGTGTTTAACTTGGTCATTGTTGTTGCGTTTTGCCTTAGTACGGAGAACGTTCGTTTGACGAAGTAGACCTGGCAACATCTCTACGGTCTAACGATATTTTTTGTCATTTTAGTTGCATGTTCTACCTTAAACGGACCGTACGGCAGTAATATATCTACGTTCCCAGCCGGCGAATAAATGCATCTGTTCTGCCTCATTGAAGGCAGAAATTAAGTGGCGATCAATGAACGGCATTTGCAAGGAAAGGCGAAAATTTGGATTTTTGCATAGATTATCGCTTATCTTGGTGGTGTGATGTGCGAGTATTTGTACGTTTAGTTACGTGCTTAATTGGAGAACTATCTAACATGCCCGATTTATATTACTGCAGTCACAGGAGATACGAGTAGAAACGGACGCGGGCTTTCCAGTGACTGAATCTGTGGAATTCACATGAACAGATGAACATCGAAAGCTAATTTCATTTCGTCCACGCATTCTCTCAGTTAACATAGCCTGCGTTGCTTTGGAATGTACGTACTGTGTTATGCTTCAGAATACTGGCGTTACGTAGGGGTTAATGCGCAAGTAAAGTAGCAGATTTAACCCTTTAAACGCCAAATTAAACCCCATCTTCCATTTGCTGGCATTAATAGCAGCTCACCATATTCTCCACGTTAGCAGGATAAGGGTTAATGATATGCGTAGTTCATTTTCCGCGAGGAATTTTCATACTACACTGTTTCACGCGATGACATAATTTTCTAACTTTGTAACGTCTACATGTGTACATGTTTTTTGTAACAGTACGTGACACTTATGTCTGCACTTCGCAAATTATAATCATGAACGTGGTTGTCTTCTATGTTTATGACACATTTTAATACATTGCAACATCACCAATTACATTATTACAAACTGTAATGAATTAAGACATTTTAACGGCGGTCCAACAGTAGACGAATGTGATGCTGCCTTCATGAATGATGACTTTGGATACATTTGTTATTAAGAGTCCTTTTTAGTGCCTTTGAGGGGGGGGGGGTACAAATTAGCGGGACTCTGCAGTCCGGAAGGGGGCCGGGGCCCGAATATTTTGCTTATGTTTTTGTCTTTCTCGGCCGTATGATAGTTTGTCGACCGTACAATTTAACCCTTTTAGACCAAGCCAAAACCACTTTGCGACTGACAGTCTTTCCGATTTAGTTTAAAGATTTTTAGCCGGTCCACTGTTGATTGTGGGGGAGGGGCTTCATCGGGGCCCGAACCCACTCTGGAAGCCCCTGGTCCTTTTGTTTCCGAACTGTAATTTCCGTATAAACTGAGCTGCATGGTCTAGGAGTAATGCATCTTTGGGTATGGAGTGGCAAAAATTGTAGCGTTTAGAAACACAGGCATTTTACGTTATACCTGTTTCATAATAGCTCCGTTTTCGAAAGTGGCAGCAAAATAGAAACGTCCGTTCCGGTCCGCCAGCCTTTGTTCGTGACCAGTAAGCTGGGATGTGTGTAAAGCACAACCCGAAGGAGCAAGCTCAAATACCACATCATGGAATCATTAGTGGTTGAACGACCTCGGCCACCAAACGCCGACATACGTGGATGGATCCTGTAGAATTTGGCGTTTACCCTCTCCAGCTTCGTGAAAGTTGCATCTTATTCAAAAGTCATCACTCGATGGCTAACAAGGTGATCAGATTCATTCCGAATTGTTTCGTATTGTAAGAGACGGCATGGTGCAGAATCCTAAGTCGTTCTCCAAGTGTCATTCAACGCAAAGGTTTGTTACTATTTTGACATCCTGAGGACCGTGCATCGCGATATATTCTGATAATAAAAGGTATAGGTCATACAGGTTATGCTGACTGCTTGCTAGCGGGATCAGGATGGAACTGAGTTCCATCCTGATCCCGCCAGCAAGCAATCAGCATAACCTGTGTGACCTATACCTATGCTGTGTGCACAGTGCTAGTCTCCTGATGATGGACAGAGATACTGTCCGAAACATGTGGACTCCTATTCCAAATATAAAGTTGAACATTTAGTGCTTCTTGTTGGTTTTATTATAAGAGTTTGTTGCTCTGTTAGCAAGATGCCTCTACGATACCCCATCGTGACACTGGTAATTCCAGTTCACATCTTCTTACCCTTATCCCACTTCTGCTATGATCCATTATAGACACGCTTAGGTCTCCAATGTGCTCTTCACTCCAGATTTCCAGACACAAGTTTTGTATGTGTTTGTCGTCTCCTGTAGATGGTGTATATCCCACCCTTCTTGTCCTTCTTTCTTTGATCATTCAAATAAAGTCTGACAAATAGCACAAATTGCTGCAGACAATTTATTCAGCAAGTAAAACGCAAGCATACACATACTGTATGTAATTATAGATGGATAATGTGTGGGGGAGAATGGGTACTTTAATCGTCATTTTTTTCATTGAAGATTGTTTGTTGTCCGCCCATTTGAAATTCTCGCAGCGTCACTGATATAGACACAACACGCTGATGAGTTTACTTAACAACTAGCGGCATCTCGACTTCCAGTTTTCAAAGATTCATGGGACTCAGCGAATCTTTATGGCGTATTTAATTTTCATGGGGGTTTCAGAAAGATGAGAATGAGGTATGTGGCATTTCTTGAAGACACGCCGGTATTTGGTCGTGCAGCGTTGTTCACATTTTGATTTGATTGGGAGGTTCCTTGTTTGGATACGTGGCTTTCAGTTGCAGTTATATCCCCCACCCTACGCAACGACTGTTTTCAATCTTCAGGCCGCAAAAGATATATAACTACTTCATAGACGCGGCAGAAATCGTGCTCCGTCTGTGCGAACCGTGCTGCGTTTTTTGATTTTGCCGCTTCCCACGACTTGCTGCAATGACGCAACTTAACACAAGCGTTTTCTTTTTCTGGTAACAGGTCTTGCAGACCCGCTCTGGGCATTAGGGATACAATTTCACGATTTAGGAAAATTTGGTTTTCCCAAACGTATGCTAATTTTTGTATAAAATGTTGATTGATTGTATCACACTACACTTATATCTACTGTTAAAAGTGGGAGCAGTTTTTCCAACATTATTATTATTATTATTATTATCATCATCATCGTCATCATCATTTTGCACTCGGATTCCTTTAGTGAGTTTTTTTTTAATTTATTTATAAATCCCGAGTAGGTTGGTGTAGCAGTAATATTCTAGGCTTGCTTTCGAGAGGTGCCCGGTTCGCATTTTGGCTTTTATGACAGAGGGTTTTGTGGCTCGTACAGGTGCAGGAAAATGTCGAGGTAGTGCCTAAGTTACTCCAAGAAAACTTTCTTCCGATTCAAGGAGGTACTATACCGGCATTTGCTCGGAGAACTGAGGAGTACAACCAACATGCCTGTCAGTGTATCCGGTTCCGTGGACCGATTCGAAGTGGTCCCCTCCAGAGTAAAAACGAGAGGTGTTACCGCTTCGGTCAACTTAAAGTAAACAAAGAAAAAGAAAAAAACACTCTGAAAAATCTAAAATTCCTTTCCAAGTGTTGTTAATTATTCGCCCTTGTACAATGGCTGTAACTATTTTGCGAGTGCTTAAAGCAATCCAGACACAGAAATAAACTTTAAGGTCCTGCTTGTTTTGTTTTATCTTCATGGCATTTGTAACCAATTTATAAGAATTTTGGCTGCATGTTGTGGTATAGCCTATAATTTTTTTTTAAATTTTCTTGAGGCGAGGGTAATAGTTGTGCTGTACTTTCTTAACATGCTCGTAATCTCCTGTGAAACATTGTTTATTTGAATAGAGTTATGTGTTTTCATAAATGTATTTAAAATGTCTAAAGTTTGTTGTCATTTATTTGAAATAAATTAAGGTTTTCCCTTACTTCGTCATAATACGAGTGCTGTCAATCAGAACCTGTCGGTCCCCTGAGATCATCGGTGTTCGAAAATTGGGCGTCAGCTCTGCCCGGTCGTTGTGAGTTCATTAAAATAAGCTAGTAAGAGATCTTTCGCAGCATGTCGTAGCTTACCCACAACCTAAAAAAGGAATGTGGAACAGTTTTGTCTACAAACCGAATAGGAATTACCATGCAGGACACGATTGTTAAGTTGCAGGTGTCCAAGTTAGAAGTCGGGGTAGTCCATGTTCGGTGATGTTATCCGGGTGCCGTCTGGGTGGATATCACAGTGCTCTTTGGTTACATAATTGAATATGTTTGAACAATTTTGTTTCCCTACTTGAGCGGGAGACATTATTGTAGTAATGGTCATACGGCACATTTTTGCTGCCCTTTTGTTTCTCTTTAATTTTGCCAAGTGAAATTCGGCCTATTATATTACGCGAGAAAAACGGATTAATGAAATAATGCAAGCATTTTTATCTGAAATGAAATGAAGTCCTACAATGGTCTCAGAACCAGGATAACTGCATGTGCCCCTGAAGGAATGTTCTGGATTACTGGATTGAGGCATTTGAAACCCACTGTAATAACTTAGGACGTTCTACATGTTTAACATCCTTGTATGAAGTTACTATAATTACTTGAAGAAAGTTGTTTTTTCTTTGCAGTTATCGGCGTTCTTACCCTTGGTACACTACAACTGTTCCCGCCACCTCCGGTTCTTCCTCTGCTCTGTGTTCGCCCCACTGTGCACTGAGCATGTGAATGGAGCCATTCCATCATGCAGAGGACTGTGTGAAGAAGTGCAAGCTGATTGTCATCCTGTCATGGAGACCTTCAATTTTCCGTGGCCTTCAATGCTCAACTGTTCTCGATTCCCTGCATCAGAACAAAATGGGCTCTGCATGCAGTTTCCAAATGCCAGCGAAGAGCCAATCCATGCAACTAATGAGATTGGTGGAGTCACGTGGGCAGTAAATCCTGCTCCAGTGCACACACAACAATGTCCACCCAACTTCGCCCGTGCTCGTGAACCAAGAGCCATTACTTGCAGTCCCCGCTGTGGTCGAGACGCGTATTATAAATTCGAGGATAAGCAGTTTACAGAGACCTGGATGATAGGATGGGCATGGCTGTGCTTTCTCTCTACTCTTTTTACACTGCTCACCTTCTGGGTTGAACCAGCCAGATTCCGTTACCCTGAAAGACCAGTCATCTTCCTTGCCTTATGTTACAACCTGCTGGCCCTGGCTTACATTGTGCGTGGAGCTTTAGGACCTACTGCCTTCAGCTGTGTAACTCCTTCTGATGGTGGAGTGCCTTATGTTGCTGTTGATGGTCTCGAGAGTGGGCCTTGTACTCTCACGTTCCTAGCTGTCTACTACTTTGGAATGGCATCCAGTGTGTGGTGGGTATTGTTGGCAACGTCATGGTTTTTGTCAGCTGCAAAGAGATGGTCATGTGAAGCCCTGCATGGATTATCCACATATTTCCATATAGCAGCATGGGCTGGCCCGGCAGTGTTGGGCGTGTTGGCACTTGCCCTACATCATGTAGCAGGAGACGAACTGACAGGATTGTGCCAGGTATCTGAAGCTGCAGCTTTACCGTTTCTGGTTGTACCACATGCAGTGTTACTTCTAGTAGGGTGTACTCTGGCTGCACTAGGTGGAGCAGCTTTGATTCAAGTGCGTCAAGCCATGAAGAGTGCAGGTCAAAGTACTTCTAAGCTTGAAAGACTCATGACACGCTTAGTGGTGTTTGCAGCACTGTATGTGCTCCCTGTATTGGGTTCCCTAGCATGTGTGCTGTATGAAGCATGGCATAGGCCACGCTGGCGCAGCTTGGCATTGCTTGCTGCCCTCGATTGTCGTATTGAGCCAAGCTGCACACCTGGACCATCATACCAAGCTGCTGGTGTGGAGGTGGCGCTTCTTCGGCTGTTCTTATCCCTTGTTGTTGGTGTGACTTCTGGGATGTGGGTGTGGTCAGGCAAGACATGCCGTGCCTGGAGTAAACTTTTCACAGCACCTCGCAAACCTCGGTTACATACATTGAACATTTCCAGAAATACTTTTGGTACTGGATCACTTCATGTGTCACGGGTTTGAAGTGTACATCTTTCTACGTAACATAATAAATATATAAATGAGATTGACCACAGATGGCATTACAATTGCAGTCTGTTTAATAAAATGCTGGAACTGAGCTTTATGTTTTAAATAACATGCAAGTTTCCAAATTCTGTCAGAAATTCAGTATTATGCAAAATTTTCAAAATAAAAGTGTAACTGAACAGGCTTAATTCGTCATTGAGCTGTTCAGTTGATTTGAAAATTCAGTAATAGTGACACAGTTATTATAGTACCATTTATTTCTGAATTGTCATCAACGTTATAATATTGCACTAAAGACCAACTGAATCAGGACTGTTTGTGTGTGTAAAAGTAGTACATGCCATGAAGGCATATGGGTGAATGGAAGTAGAGCTTCACTCATTCCTAACCGTGGCACTACATGAAGTTGAGTGGTCAGCTTCATGCCTTGGTTGCCTCACCTCCGCTGTCTACAAGGCTCGGTTGACCCCAGAGCCACTTTGGATGTTCAGAGAAAAGTTAATGATTTGGGTGTGTCAGGAAGCAGTTTTTTTTAGTGCATTACAAAATGCAGGCAAGGTTATGCATATTCATGGACACTGAAGATCTAAAAATACCTTTGAAGATCTAAAATATCAAGCCCTTACAGAAATGGCAATCAGTTGGAATGTAGCATGTAATAAATGTATAGTATCAAGATTGGATTAGTGAGATTTCTTTGGTATGTGCTGTATACACAGTGTGCTAGGGATGAAATATATGTAATGTGTGTGCACAGTACTCATCTACCATATTTATGTGATCACAGTCTCAAGAGGGCGCTAATGACATGTGTTTTGGTAGCAGCATTGTTGGAATGTTTCTGTCTGTAAATACAAATAAACAGCTGTAGGAAACATGAAAGAATCTGTCAATAATGCTGATTAGCAATGATGTAACACAGGTATAGTGTATGATTTCAAATATATTCATGTAGAGTACACACATGACAAAGAAATGGGATCATATTTTTGCCTGTGTAAAAGTTTCTTGGTTGTTTTCTCACTCTGTAACATTTCTCAGTGTAGGATTATCTTTAATTTAATGTTTAATTTGTTTTGTTTCAGCCCAATTACTTATGTTCAGTGTCAACATTTTTTGCACTCTGGAAAATCCTGCATTGCTGATTTACTGCATTTACTAATGCCAGACAAATATGATGAGATTCCAGAATTATATTTTTATTTATAACAACGGTACTTTGAAAAGTACGTGACTTATCTCGTAATATTTACGTATTTAACATTTTGTCTTCATGCTATGTTCTATAGAATGCTGGGCGTATATTCTGCTAATTTGTAAAATCATAATTAGTGTTAGACTAACGTTTTGTTATTATCACTCCTGTTGTTGCTGATTGTTACATTTTAAGGTGAAGTTTTGATACTGACTGCATAGTATGTAGTGATGACTTGTCAGTATCAGTTTGCGTACAGTGTCTGACATATTCTCATTAGTGTGACCTCCAGTAGTAACAATTATACCCAAGGGAGTATAATTTTAATGTAACACATGATTTGTATAAGCAAATGATAATTTTATAGCAGTCTGACTGAACAGGGACTGTATTATTTGAAGTACTCTGCCACATCAGAACTGAAATATAGTTAAAATAATGACATTCATGTCAGTTTAACTGCTTATCATTATTGCAAAGTCTACAAACATGTAATACCATACATTCAACAAGAGGACAGTAATATTTTTAATGCTGGTACCTATCTCTATAGTCTATCAATGTAGCAGAAAATTTTTACGAGGAAATTGGATGCAATGTCATTTTTATTTTTGTACTTGTATTTTTATTGTTGTCTCTTGTCACTATTCCCTTCCCTTGTTCAACCCAATTTTCATATCTTTGCTTATTTTACAATCTTTATTTTTATTCCAGTTTTTCATATTTTATGTTTGCCTTTGTTGTATTAACATTGTGGGCTGGAATAGTGTAGTCACTATAATTTGCTATGGGCTGGATGGTCCAGGGATGGAATTCTGGTGGTGGCGAGATTTTCCACACCCATCCCGACAGCCATGGTGCCCAACCATCCTCCTATACAATGGGTACTGCATCTCTGGAAGAGCAGCCGTGGCGTGGTGTTGACCACCCACCTTCATCTAGCGCCGAGGGTAAAGAAAGAGTAGAGCTATACACCTACTCCCCCTCTCAGCCTTCATGACCTGTTCTAGGGTGCACTTTTGTTATTAGCAATTCTTGCTTCACTTTTTCTCTTAAAACAGCTACATTCATGTTCATTGTTTCTTCTGGTCCATGTGTACCCATATCCATATTTTCCATTCTTTTTCTCTGAACATGGGGGACAGTGGGGCCCTTCATAATGGTTGGTATATTTCTACCAGATAACATGGTGTCACATCTCAGAAGACCATATTCTTCCAGATACAATGTGGTACATGTTAACTTATGTCCACCTGGTGTATTTCTTGACAGTATGCACTTCCCTAGCATATACACTTGTCACTTGTCTCATACACATGTTAACAGCTGTTGAAGGGAATACATCCAAGTGTCATTTTCTGTAGCCTTGAAAACCAGGCGCTGATGGAATATTTTAGAGTTTAAACTTAACAAACTGCTTGGTCAAACACTACAACAGATGTTCTAGAGCAGTGCTATAGGGAACTTTGTATCATAAGATCTGTATTAGGAATGAAGCTGAATATTATTTATTCAACTATATTTTATTTACATTTTTTGCAGGATGTGGTTCTTGTGAACAGTTCAAGAACTTACATTTTGGTAATAACAAGATATAAAACCCGGTTACAGAAACACTATGCAAGCACAAAATTCACAACAGACATAATTCCTCAGAAATTATAAAATATATTTAGAAATTTCAAAATATATGCTTCACTCAAACTGTGTTTATTAACAAATTAATACACACAGTAAATAACTACACACACACGTGACTGGATCTAGTGAATACTACCGTGAACTTTTGAATATGATGCTGTGTACTTTGGATCTGTGACAATACTTTGGAGGAAACTGCTATCTCCATCTACAAGGCAGAAAATTCTACATACGAATTCTACAAACTTCGTTCCAAATTCACATACAAAAATACAGTGTTAGCACATGAGCACATGGGGTGTCATGTATGACAGCATGGTGTGCATGTCACTTATTTCAGAATGTAACTCTTTTTAACTGAATAGAAACTTTGAGTCAAAGCGATTCCTTTAATACTACTTTAAACTGTCTTAATGTCATACATACTGTGCCTCATGTTCATATAAGTTTATTAACCAACATTTCTACACCATACTATGTATATTAAATCACATAATTAGTTACTGCTCCGATGCATTTCAGTGTCTATTGATACCATCTTCATAGAGCCCTGTCTAAATTCTTCACTCACGTTAAATGATTATATGCATGTCTCATGGAACAGTACAGTACACAATCCTATAATGAACGGTCAAGAGGTGCGCATAATCATTTGATGTGTTGTGAAGAATTTATGGTTCGATAGGACTCCCTGAAGATGGTGGCAATAGACACCGAAATGCATTGGAGAAGTAACTAATTATGTGATTTAATACACATAGTATGGTGCACAAGTGCTGGTTACAAATGTATGATACAGCTTCAAACTGTTCATTGTTAGTGGATTAAATATTCAAATTTGATTCAGTGGGAGAGTGTACATAGTTTATCCTGGCAGAGCAAAAAAAAAATATTTTCTTCCAGAGCTCTGAAGACATGCAGTAAGCTACTCCACATTCTTGGTAACTATTCTGACAATTTACAGGAAGGAATAACCCAGTCCACTGCAGTATTCAAATCTCTTCCTTAAGCAATTGAAAATACTACTTCAAGTAAGAAAGCCTTTTCATTATCTGCGAGCACAGAACATAAATGACAAGATTAGAAACTCGTTGATACATGTTGGCCAGTGAAATTGGTGCCACATACACTACCCATCTTCCTTCCATGCCACTGATGCAACATTTGCAACCCAATACCAAAGCCAGTAGAAAAGGCAATTATTATGTCTGCAATTTCGTACGGCATGATACGTACGAACATGCATTTACGTCATTTAGTAACATGCTTATTTGGATGGTAACCATTGCATTAGGCATACAACACTATAGAATAAGTAACAAGGGAGTAGGGGAATAAATTACACTGAAGGAATTATACAGTAATATATGTAAGAAGTTTGTGTGCTGCAACAATCAGCAGTGAATAAAAATGCGAAAAAAAATTGACAGAATATAATACAGTACTGCTGATGATACATTAATTAGCATAGAAACACACACCAATGAATGGTACATAAATAAGTGTAAGTTGTTGGTCAATACAATACAGAAATGTAATAACTTCACAGTGCGCAAAACTAAGATTTTTTTTACAGCTTAATGAAACATACTTGAAATATGTCATGGAAAAAGCTTTATTCATAATGACTAATTACAGGTACAATAGGAAAATATTCAACAGTAATTTCTGTCGGTAACAAGCATTTGCAGTCAAATCTGTGACTGTACACAAATGCGTACATGAGTCACTATTTATATATTAAATAATTTTTAACAGAGTAAATGGCTTGTGTGTTGAAGCACCATTTCGATTATGCTTAATACGAGCCTTGTTAGATATTAACGCATTTTTAAAACTACACTATTTACTCCTTTACAACCATACATAGTGCGATGCGAGATAACGTAACTGCTGCCATCTCGTGGAATTATGTACTTAGAAAAGGGAAATTTAATCTGTCGGACAGAAATTACACGTGAGTGGCTAGCCCTGCAGTATGTATCGTCAGTGGGTGAGCAGGAAATACTCGTTTGCGTTGAATAGTTCGGTGCTGCCGAACAGTGATTCTTAGAAATGTAATGCTGTTGAAATAGTATTTTGTCATACATCTATTTGGATCTGCCGTGAAAGTTTATGATCCATTGTAATGTTGTGGTAGAATGTGCACTGAATGTACAAAAGTGAGCTTGCCGTGTCGTAAATATGAAATGTGATGGAATTTTTAAATTGAATTTCTAACCTAATCTAACGTGGAACTTCATCTTGACCGAAAACACGTTTGCCTTAAACAGATTAAAAACGGAAATGCAGTGCCTGAGCTGTGTAACATTTGTTAATTATTAATGAATTGGTTATACTGGTAATTTGTGTTGTCTTTGACTGAGGGTGCCATACACGTAGTGAAGCTTATTCAAGTGTGAGTGCATTACGTTCTCCTGTGCCAGCAGTGCATTTGAATGAGGGACGTTATTGTCGTTGTGTTTATTAGTGTAATTTATCAGTTAATTTAGTTTGGAGAGAAAAATCTGACATGGTGATGTCAAACGCATTGTTGATGGGATATGTTAAAATAAATACAGTGCTTTGTTTTCTCATTGTATAAGGTCTCGACTCTTCGGCTTCATAATCCTGTTATACTTAAAAGTTCCAAGTCTTTTGGAATTACATAAAATTTTTAGAGATGTACGTGTGGTGCAAGTACGAATATTAATATCGTGGAAGGCCCCAGAGCTGATCAATATTTCACTGTGTAATGCCTATCCATTTCATGTTACATTTGCGGTACTTTATGTTGTCAGGCCAATTAATTTAAATGTTATTAATAATCCATTTTGGTACAATACAATTGTGACAGGTATTATTCTATGTCAATATTTTTTGCTTTGTTTGATGCAGTAGAATGTGTTAATTGTTATCTGTATACATGACAGGGATTCAAGTATGGTCGATCAGCAAGTAGCTGGTATTAAAACATACCTGGTCAATGCATCTTTGCATGCATCTCCTGAATGGGTAGAAGGCTGTGTGGAGTTTTTCATTTCAGAACACCATGATCAAGGGGTAAGTTTATTAACCTGCTGTCAAAATTAAGTTACTGCATACATTTGTGTAAAATATTCAAACATAGTTTCATCTGATTGTTAAAAAAAAACAAAGATTATAATGTGTGTAATTTTAAATTGTCTTGGTGTTTTGTACTGGCGTGAACATTGACTTCCCACAACATGTCAAAGGATACTGATGTAGGATGTATAAGGTAAAAACTGGAAAAAATAAACGGAATTAAGAGAGAAAGAAATGGGATGTCATTAATTAAACTTATTCTCCCTATACAGGCTGTTAAAGGTTTTTACAGCTGAAATTACACTTGTTCTTGTTGTAATGCTTAAATTTAAAAAAAGGAATGTAAATATTATACAACAGGATATTGTGTTCAATAAATTTGGTGTATGAAGTGGTAGGATAAATAATCTAAATATATTTTACCTACATTTAGAGACATTAAAATGTCACATCATAAAAATGTATGGGGGAGTGCAACTTATTAAAGATGATTTTCACATACACAAAAATCTACCAGTTTGTCATACCAGATCCTTCTGGTTCACTGGCACCACTTCTTTTATCTAGTTCACATAAGAATATATCTATGTTGTGGATGTATTTACATTTGCAGACCAAACACTTGAAAAACTAATATGCCTATTACGTGAGGTAAACATTTATATTAACATACCTGTATTTGTTGAGTATCTTTCTTTGTTTCTTATTCATTGTAGTACACACGAGCATCCTTGCAGGAGTTTGTTCTTCAGCAGTGGAAACTAGCAGATCTTCGAGAAATGGGGCAAGGCTGTCTTCCACCAAACCTTAGCAGCACCCTGATGACTATTCTTCCAGAAAAATATGCCCTACAAGTAAATAGCTTTGTTTTTGGACTTCAGCCATTCTTCCATTCTGTATTAAAATGTTTGAAGATAGTAATGGGTGCTTTTGTAAAGGGCTCAGACTGGGCCCCAACGCCTCTTCTCCTCCCATGGTTCTGATTGGCTACTTAATTGCAATCTGCATGTATAATCATTTTACCCTAATCACCTAAACATCATCTTAAATCCATTTTCTTCACCCTGAGGAAAGAGGCAGCATGTTCATCCAAAAATCATCTCAACTCTCAAAACTGTATGGTGTGAAATGTGAAAACTTGCAGAAGCAATAGCAGTAGTATCAGTGTTTGTATTGCTATTCATTTGTTTGTTCACTTTGTAGAATGTTAATTGTGTACAGACCAGGGCTGGCAAACCTTTTTCAGGGTGCATGCCCAAAATGTCTATAAATTTCAAAGAAATTCTCCCTGTGCCCATGGGAATTTTGAAGAGCAAAATAAGGTCTTGAAACCTTCCATAATTATTAATATATTGCATTATTATTATTATTATTATTCATGTATATTATAATTGTACTGTACAATTAATGAAGTATGATTGTACTGTATATTATATTTCTAATAAGGCCTGGTTGAGGAATGTGATAAGGAAAAAAATTTGGAAGTGAGTGATGCTGGCACTACTTTCTATTTGAAAAGAAGACAGTAAAACATTGTGTCCAATATCACGTATTAGGTCCAGTCACCACCACGCAGCACCCCAATGGTAAATATCCAGTCAGTGCTTCACACTACTACGGATTTGTGTAAAATGCTTCTCTCGCAGTGTTATTTGGTAGCAATGGTAATTCATTTACATTCTATACACAAGTATGTGTGTGTATGTATGTGTGTGTATATATATATATACATATATATACACATATTCTTCACAATATAGAGACGCTGGTCTGGCAAAAGAAATCAAAATAATTGGGACTGCACTTTATGCTGTGTGCCAAGGAAATCTTGCCATGTGCCATTTTGGGATTGCATGCCATAGGCTTGTCAGTCCTGGTATAGACCATATTACCCATGGAATTATTTTGAACAGTGGTTTCCAAACATTTTATTTTAATAATTCTTTGTTGATGAAGCAGTTATGATTAATTATAAGGGAGTTGGACACTTAGAAATTCTTGTCCTTCAGGTGCCTTTGCACTGTAAAGGTTTAATCGTAACCATGTTTTAATATTATGTGTGATCTGAGTTTGTGGTACCAATTGAAGGTGGAATCTAACAATTTGAAATGCTCTGCCTGATACAGTTTGGTCTCAGCCTTGGTATAGACAGGAAGTTGGGGAGGAATTTATGAGTTTCATTTCATTTAAATTCCTCTGTCACTGCAGAGCTGCAAGCAAATGTCATAAAATGTTACATTGTTGTATGCTTTCTTCTGGGTAGTTCCCCGGCATCTGAATTTTATATGCCAATGTTTTGGAACAGACAGACTATTCCAATACGTCAGCATATAAAATTCAGATGCTGGGGAAGTAACCAGAAGAAAGGGTACAACATTTAGAAGATGGCAAAAGTTTGAAATCAAGAAATGTTACATTACTTTGTATAATTCCTGTCAGTGTATATGTGTTTGTGTTTCACCAGTGTTGTCAGTTATATATTTTGTATTCTTCATGGTCACATAAAGTTACGTTTCACACTCATTTTGTTAATATGTAAGTATCTGTCTTCATACCAAATTTTATGTGTTGATGGCACTACCCCTCAAAAAAAGGCAATTTCATTGTATGTATTCACCATTATTTCCCCATTCTATAAAACGAGTGAAACAATTTACCACACTAAATGTCAGTGCCTTGCGTTTATGTTACTTCCATCACAGACGTTTTTATGACTGCCACGCTGGTATATTTGATGGTAATGAGTTGCAAAGTGTGGAGATAAGGTAACTTTTAGTGTGATGAAGTTGTGAACAAGTGTCATGAAGATATACATTTTTGTTCAGAAGTTATTAGGAGGTGACACACACACATGCACATGCACTTGTGTGCACAGTACCACAAACCCATCAATTTTATAAAATGTGGAAAATGGTATTTACCAGTAGGATGCAGGTCTTAAAGTGATTATCATTCATGCAAAGATCAGAAATTACCATAAAAGAAACACGTGTGCCATGAGAGTTGAAATTGTTAGATAGTACTTCATGAGAGTTAAATCATGTCTGTGGTTAGCTATATTCATTAGTTTTTCTTTGTTCATTATAGGTTGAGCAAATAAAAAATGTGGGGCAGTCTGCTTACTCACAGTTGCAGGAGATTTATAAACAAGTTAATGAAAATGTTGAAATTGGTGCAACATTGCCTCAGGCTTGGGAACCTCGTTCAACTCGCATGCTTCAGTTAACATTATGTGATGGGATCCAAAACATAAAAGGAGTTGAATACAGGCCAATAAGGTCACTTAATGAGCAGCTTCTTCCAGGATGTAAGGTACCAGTTATAGCATTTAACTATTCAGCAACACAGTGCAAGAAACATTGTGCATTGTAAGATCATTGTCATCAAATTAATGAATCAGCATATTTAATGAAAGGTTGCATAAGTAAATATAATTCAGAAGAAGGTAATTAATGTGGCCAGCACAACTTTGTATATGTTGCAGCTTCGAGAGTCAACATCAGTCTAACGATTTTCTGTGTGAAACGGCAATTCATTAATGAAACATTGTTTGGCTTAGCTAATTTGTATTCTGAATACTTGTGTTTTATGTACTTTATACCTAGAGTGTTCCAGCAATTTGAGAAAATGGAACTCATTAGCAAATACAAAACTTATTTACCCTAGTTTGAAGTTTTGGCCAGCTCCGGTTATATATGTGTAATAAATCTTTCAAGTTGTTATAACAGTTAAGTTGACCATTTGTATGAAGAACAGTTTTAAACCACTCATCATTGTACGAGATTGATGTTGCATGGTGATAGAAATTCAAAATGGGTTCGTGCAGGTTATGACACTGTGTAGTACTGTAGGTGGGTACAATGATTTCAGAGGAGCATACACCTCCATTATGTAGGGTAGAGTTGAATTGACATGGGAAAGTGGCTGCTTGAAGAGACATGGGAGGAAGAGAAACAGGTTGTGGAGGATAGCATTGGCCATTCAGGGTTATGGGTGGTAAAAAGGAGGATACTGATCAGTTGGATCAGTGCAAATTGTGGATTATGAAAGGGCGTCTGCACGAGAGAAACAGGAAGAGTGAGAAAATACCCATTTTAGAGGAACAGTAGAGTCCTTGAGCAGGCACAGAAGCATGGTAAAAGTGGGTCCCAGAACAGGCAAAAAGAGCCATCTTGCATTCCATCTGCATGTGAATGACCATTTTCCCTAATCATTCCTGTTATTTATTGACAGTTTATTTCACAGTGCTTTCTGTGTCAAGGATTACCTAGCATCTAATGTTAGGATGCCTAATGAATAATGAATTGGAATGGACATGGCATAATTTATGATATTATCCTGGAATTTGGCTTGAGGACAGAGAAAAGGATCAAAATCCTCAGTCTGGATAGCCATTTTTTAGGTCAAGACTTGCACCTGGGATCTGAATGTAGACTGGAGTCCTGCCCTCTTGATTACATTGTTCTCTGGTAGTGTCTGGTCATTGACAATGAATTTTTTATTCAACCAGCTCGCTCAAGAGTTCTTGAACAGCACACCTTTAATTTCTGGTGGGGAGGTTCATTCCTTGTATATACAAAACGCCATTCAGTGTTCCATACTGTAATTTTGAAGTTATTAATAATGAATTTTTAAAACCAAAGGTTCTTGTTGTTGGTCCAGTTGAATGTCGAAGAGGAGTTCTTCTACTACAGCAGCATAATTTGGAAGTTCTTGGTGGAGAGATTGATTCTCTACTTATTCCTAATGCCACTGAGAATGTTCTGGCAAGATTATTGTAAGTAATAGTTGCCAGCTTCTCTGAAACTTAGAATTATAGTGATGAAATATTCTGTATGTTTATACACAACAAGAAAGGTGTTTCATATGTGAAACTGATAAAAGTGTTATGCAGTTACTTTTTTGCCCCTCAGGAATTTGCCACAGAATCCAGATCCATATGGCACACAGACTGATGTGAGCATGAGTTCACAGACAACACTTCAACAAGAATCTGTTTTGTCAAGTGATGATTTTGTACAGTCACCTCTTCAGCAGAATTTTACTGGAACTTCACAGATGCAAAAAGTTGTGGCTCCAATTCAACACTTGGTACACAAGCCATCCTCTTCCAACAACAGCACAAATCAGGTTTTGTGTCATTGTATTTAAGTATGTACTGTACATGTATGGTAAAACCTATGTAAATTATGAATCCTACTTATATAGGCTTTCTACTTTCATGTGATAGGAAATTTATAATTATATTACTTGTGCATAAAGCCATACACGATTGTCCCATTGCCAACTGAATCTGCCTTACTGTGAATTTTGTTGGTGCATTAGCTGTGATTGTTAATTCAAGACAGATGATCTGGGAGCACATGACTTACGGTGTATGAGGGTGTCTTGCATTCCATTTTCCTATCATACACTATCATTTTATCAGCTGCTAAGTATAAAATATATAATCCCTGTACAGTCATGGGCCAGTATAACTTGTGTAGACAGCAGGCTAACTTAAAAGATGTGCATTGCAAGTGCTTTTCAAAACCTACATTATTTCATTGTGAATTTAACGCTTGTTTTTATTTTCGGGGATAGGGGGGTGGTGGTATTTAAATGGCCTGTTCCTACATGTAGAGTTGCCATTTAGATTTGTACTCTGGTTCTTTTGACCCACCATCTTGCTAGAAATCAGAAACACAGAAAACTAAAGTATGAGTAGTCAATAGCTCCTGAAGCGAAGTGGTACAGGAAGGGTGGGTGCTGGAATAAGTGAATGACATTACTTGTTATTTGTACCAACAAATTCACACACACACACACGCGCACATGCACGCACACAGATATACAAAAATATATTGCAAATGCTCCTACATGTTTCAGTGCTTCTGCACCATCTGTAGGGAACTGTGATACTGCGTTTACTAAAGTTATAAAATATTAAAGTTACTAAAATTACATACAGCAGTAGGTTGTTGTAGGGTAAAATCTGGTCTGTTGGTGAAATGTGATGGTGGCTGCATATGCAATTAAAAAGTCCTGTTTTGGTGTATCTAGTTTGCTGGTTGGAAGTCTGAACAGTTCACTTCGGATTAGCACACTAGACGCACCAAAACAGGACTTTTGAATTGCATATGCAACCACTACCAAATTTTATCAATAGCACAGATTTTACCATAAAAGACCTACTGCTGTATGTAATTTTAATAATTTTAATATTTTATAACTTTAGCAAACACAATATCAAGGCTCCCTGAAGATGGTGCAGAAGCACCGAAACATGTAGGAGCGTTTGTGATATCATTTTATATATATATATATATATATGTGTGTGTGTGTGTGTGTGTGCACATTTGTTGGTACAAATAATAAATATTAAACAATAAAACTGCATGATATGTACATAAAAATAAGTGAATGACAATTAAAAATAAAATGCCAGAAGTAATAAAAAATTATAGGTGATTTGTGTTATTGCTAAGTGTGGACCACTTTGTATGTCATAAGCCTTACTCCACATCCCACACAGTGGATTAAGTGGATTAAGAGTTAACTTTCAGTCCTAAAATAACTCAAATAATGGGAAGTTAACTGTAAAATATCTTTTGCTGCATAAAATTGTAGGGCTGTTGATTAATTGGTGCTAGTATAGCTTCCACCTGGGTAGTTTGCATAGCTGTAGTGTTCGTATCAGTAACAGTAAATTAAATAGGATGAAGGTGGGGTGGCCTCAGATGATGTATTCATACCAAAATTCAAAAGTTAATGGGCTGAAGAAGGGGTGGCTTGCACACACACACAGAAATATGATACCATAACCCTATTATTCCTCAAAAAATAAGGCAAATTATTATTTATGAAGGCAGTACTTAATTCATACCATGCCTTTGATAGTTCATGATACTTAACTCGTGTTCACTGTCCCCTTATCTACTTCCTTGACTCTTGCCTCCAATCTTAATCAGTCCATTGCACAGTACTGTGTGAGAGCACAACCACTGTGAGCCATACATACTATACATGTTAAAATACTTGTACCATACCTACAGGGATTCACTTGTATAAACTTTTACACACTGCACTTTTGAAACGTCCATTGTAGGTAAAATTTATTGGCACATGCTCTGCATGTATGAAAGGTCACAGGTTGTCATCACAGTATTCATTAGTGGGTCCTTCTCTGAAATAATATGGTGTTTGGAGACATTTTTCATTGTACTGGAAGAACATACTCCATTCCAAATTTTACATGGTATAATCTAAAACCTCATTCATCATAGTGCCCTTCCCTTTAAAGGATTTCATGTGTTATATGCATCCAATTGATATATGCATAAATGTGATAATAAAAAATACATACAGTAGCATATTGATGTTCATGAACCTTATTTCAGGATTTTCATATTTCATGATTATCCATTTTAATACCATTATATCAGTTTTCACGACTGGTTCCAACAAAGTGGGATGAGACGTGTGTGTGTGTATGTGTTTCAGTTGCTGGAAAAATTGTCAGAACTCAAGATTCGGCATTCTATCTCCAATTTTCAGTTTCTAAAGTTCGAAAAGAGAGATTTATACAAGATTTTACTGTCTCTGTGTTAATGGGATCTATACATGAAAACTTTTTATTTTTTAGGTGTCAAAGAGAAATTCTGATAGAAGAATAGAAGAGGAGTTAATTTGTGATGATGATTTGGTGTTAGAGGCAGAGATGGATGCCCAACTGTCTGCTCTGGAACGTGAATATCAGGAGGAGTTGGAGAACTCAAAAAATAGCCTTGATATTGATGAAACTGAACAAAAATTTCTTGGAGATCTCCAAAAAGAGTGGTGTGAAAAGGAGTCTGAATTGTTGCATCTTCAGCAGGTTCCTACACACATAGAAATACTACCCCACTCTTCACCCAAAGTATTGACAGCAAATTACAACACATCACATCTTTTAAATGATGATGATGACATCTTATTGCAGATGCCACTGGAAGCACTGGAGAGTCCAAAAGTGCAGAATATGCTGTTAGTTAGTCCCAGGGTAACTAGTGTTCAAGATAGTCGGACTGAACATCATAGGAAATCTGCGCCACTTGGTCGCTGTACTAGTAGGGTTCCAAAACATACCGTAAAGTCTGAAGCTCAGAACTTTACTACTCAGAGCAGAATAACTTCATTCCTTAATAAGAGCATTATTGCACCTTGTGATTCAAAGGGTTTATCAGATAGCAACAGTAATGCATCTGAAAATGACAAAGGTGCACAAATGACATGTTCAAAACAGTGTGGTGTTCCACTGAACTGTAAGCAGGTGCTTCCAGATCTCACTTCAAATAACACACATGATTCTGATGGGAAATTAAAGACAAAACCAGATCTGAAACTAATTCAGCCACATGTTTCTGAAATATCAATGCAAACAGCTGTAAGAAATGAAGGTGCCTGCATAACACCTGTACTGACAGATAGTAATCCATTTGTGTATCTGAGTCAGTTGAACGTTCCAGTGAAGGGGCCAACTGTGTTTAGAGTAAAAGCGTTTGTAATGACATTGTTATCTCAAATGACATTTGGGAAAGACGGATGGCAATTACTTGTGAAATTATGTGATGGTTCCAGTAATCTAGATGCCAGATTATCCTCAAATGTAAGTATTATCCATTTTTGTGACAAGACACACATTATGACACTTTTTTGTGATGTCTTGACAAAGCTGTTGGTGTGTAAAACTGTTATACAAATCTGAATTGCTTGTGTAAGAACTCATAAACATATTTATCTGTTATATCTTCTTAAGGAACTTCTGGATGGAATTAAGATTGGAAACCAATTACATGCAGAAAGGGCACAGAAAAACAAAATAGGCAATGTACGTGTAACATAACATTGTGGCATGTTGGCATGACCATCATTACAATGGAAACAAAACAGTGTGGTCTCTATGTATTGTGAAACACAGTGTCACTGGCAAGAATAAAATGTACATAGGTCTTCACATAAAGTGCGTGATAATTTTGTTGGATTTTAACCAAATTTGGAGTTCCTTGACAAATTTTCATAAAAGTTCCTAGTGTCAGATTTTACGGAAATTCATCCAATGGTTGCTGTGCTGATTTGTGTGGACAGACAGACATGACGAAAGTATTAGGGGCTTTTTGCGACTTTATGAACATGCCTACTAAGGGGTAAAAATGCTGTAAAAGTTGCATTTGTTTCAGTCCTTTGTTTCTTTTACATGTATCAGATGAGCAATTTATATAGGGGTAGTTTGGTGTGCTTTGCAAGTGTGGAGTCTTGAGCGACTAGGGGGAAAATGTTACAAAGAATGCCTGTGGCTTTCCTGGTGATGATATGCAAATGTTTGGTGCTTAGGCCTGAATGCTGTATGTGTGAGGCCTAGGCACAAAGGTGTCATAAATTTGAACAGGGTGTGTGAGACAAGGGTGATGCTGGGAAAATAGAATTGTTTGTTTTATGAGCATTTAAGTGGAGCTTCCATTTAGTAAAGTCTTTTAGCAGGGTATGTTTCGTATTTTTATTCAGATATGTCTGAGCTATATACAGATCTTGTGTAGACTACCACGGATTATATTCTGAGTCAGCTATGAGAATTTAGACATCTGCTAATGGCATATCTTTATGCAAATTAACAAGTGGAGGTATCTTCCCTCCAGTTGTGTTCATGTAAATTGTTAATAAATTTTTAATTGGTCTCGTGTCAGTCTTGTAACATTTATAAATGTGGATGTGATTCGGTTCATGTATATATTTTCTATAGCAAAAATATTTCTTTTTATGATTGTAAATATCTTATTTTCATGAGTAAGTATTTTGTTGGAAGGTTTTCTTTATTACAGACAGTATGTTGTTTTAAATTTTAGCTGTTTACAAACTTAGCAAGTTCTTTGAAAATAATGGTATTTTTACATTATTAATATCTTTTGTCTGTGAAGTTATGTGAATTGTGATTTTTTATTTTCAATTAAGACAGTAGGTATAACATAATTACATCCTTACCTAGCTGAAAGAATATCATAAAAAAAAGTATCACAGAAAACAGTTACTTTTAAAAAGAAATGCTAGACATTTAACCACTTTGCAAGGTAAGGTCTTCTGAGAAGAAAGTGAAAAGTAATCCGTTAAAAGCGAAGTATGACTACTGTGGTTTCATGTGGTTTTAAATTTTCTTGCTGATTTAAATTTCTTGTTACTGTTTTGTTTTTAGGTTTTGGAGAAACTTATTGGTTTTAGTACACCTGAAGTATTGGCCATGAGACAAGAAATGCCTGACAATCCTCTGCTCAAAGAAAAGCTGAAAAATGTGTGTTTGTACATCATATACTACATATTTGCAAGTATATATGGTGATTGATAAGTATTTCAAGTGAATCGGAATTGAAATAGTTGTAGTGCATATTACTTTAAGGTTTTGTTTCCAAGCATAAAACTGACTGCTGCCATTGCACTAGGTCCTATATGCCTTGGTTTTCCAAGTGCTTGTTGCTTTCTGTTTTTCTCAGATAGAATGTCTATGCATCACGGTTCTCCCTTGTGTGCTACACACCCTGCCATCTCATCTTTCACGATCTTCTCACCTGAATAATATTTAGCAAGGAGTACAAATCATGGAGCTCTTTACTATGCAGTTTCCTGTAGCCTCCTCTTGCATCATTCTTAGGTCAAACTATCTTCTTCAGCACTGCATTTTTTAACATTCTTTCCCAATGTCAGAGATTTGAGTTTTATTTCTGTGTAATTTTTTTTCTCCAGAAATGTTTACAAATAATTCCATATTTTGAGCATGTTAAATTTCAGCCCTGTAAATCAAGTGTCAGGCAGTATGGGTATTAACATGAATTTGATCCCATTGATTTTACTCTACTTCTTTTACAGATTATACAAAATGCACAACAGCAACTGATCAATTTGAACTGCCTTCTAGATATAGAGTTCCTGCCAGACTCCAGAATGCCAAGAGTTATTGATCTAACTGAAATAACAGAACAGCATCTTCAAGCTCTTCAGGCCAGAATGAAGGCTGTTGGTACAAATTTGATGTAGGAAACTGAAAATGACTCTTGTACATAATATGTTAGGGATGTTTTTATAAAACTATCTGAAGCTTGCTGTCATTTTCAAAACTGTGCTTTATTCAGTGCAGGAACTGTTACAGAACAATTCAGAGATTGTGTCTAATGGAGAAGATAACTAGCTGCTCATGAGTCTCAGAATACAGTTATGTATTGGGTTCATATAACATTTGTAAAGGATCACAATTCTAATCAAGATCTGAAGCTGAATGGTTGCAGTCTGTGTGTTTCTTATATATACAGATAGGAACAAAGGATGTAAGGTGTGATGTTAGGTGGTCTGCTGTGCTGATGAGAGCTTTTGGAGACTCCATATGTTCAAGATGAGGTTGATTTGGCGAATTGTTAGAACCGATTAAACAAAAAATGTCAAACAATAATGCACAAATCATGCAGAATCTGTAGTGAGACAATCATAATCTTATTTACTATCCCATCATTTGGCTTGAGAAACTAGAGTAAATCATGGAGTACTTACATCAATATGGCTGGTAACTCAACTGCATGCAGGTCTAGAGCATTAATGTTACACAAATCTGTGTGGTTAAGAAACAAGAACCTTGTAAGTTTATACTGATGGACTAAAATTAACAGTACAACAAAAAAGAAAAGAGGATTGATAAACATACAGAAGAATCCAATTAATTTCATTTCAAGCATACAGTTTTGTTCTTGGTAACTGCAGCTATCCTATTGTTACTGCTGTCAGTATGAATGTCTTATTGTGCAACGGATGTTTTTTTCTTGGCTCACTTTGGTTGCCATCATCAGACCAATATTCAACTAAATTACACTAACTCCAAGAGCAGAGCCTTACTAGAATAGCAAATTGTTATTCAGCTAGTCATGAAATTCACCATATTTAATGAAACCCAAAAGTTCATTACTGTGTGCACAAGAGCCCATGACTTGGCCCTGTAGTGAGTCAGATGAATTTAGTCTGCACTTTTCGACTCATCCTGTTGTTTTAAATTATTTTAATATTACATTCGCACCATGCCAAGGCCTTCTCTATGTAACGTGTTCAATACAGTCAGTGCCTAATACCCTATGTTTACAATTTCACTAGTCATATCTGACTGTACCAGTTGTAGATGGTTGCAGTGGCAGAACACAACACTAATCATGGTCATTTTGCACCGCTGAACACCGGCTTCCTGGTCAAGAAATCCCAAGCACCAAGACCAGCTTATAAGGGAAGCAATAAAAAAGTCATCTATTCACTCAGGGCAAGGGAGTAAAAGCATTCCCCAAGGATGGGAGAGTCTCATTCCTCTGGGGTAACACTACATTTACTGTGCCACTGTACATGACCTTATTACTTCTCACTTTCCACTTTACACCCATCAGAGCCCAGAAAGACTATGCATGTAACATCATATAATCAGTATTTATTCATTTTAATTAATGTTGTTCCATGTTCTGATCCTCATTTTTACTGAATTTCTCTAGGCCCAGAACAAAATCTATCCCCTCTCCCCTTTTGATGATTGATTGGCCACATTCTTTGCAACCCACCTATTTAACAAACACGTCCTTCTCTGAGTCACTTGGGTGTTGTAGACATAATTACATCACCCTGGAAATGTAGATGACTCCTACCACATGTTTATCAGTTGTACCAGGTGTCAAAATCCAGAAGACTATCAGTTTATGAATAATAGCTCTTTAGTCTGTGATACTGTGCATCATTATATAACACAAAAAAAGTTTTAAAAGTAAGACTTTCTTAATTGCCTCTTACAGTGCCACCAAGTGGTTTTACATCCACCTAATTTTTGAAACTCCTTGCAAGTGAAAGGTAAATGTAAAGGTCTCCCTATAAAATGTTGTGTAGGTGCAATTTCAAAAGCCTTGTGGACATGAATACTGTCTGGGATATGATGTGTATATTGGTATATATATTTGTAACATGGTGGAGTGTCTTCTGCTGGGGTATGTGGCTCTCAGAGGACCAGAAACTGAATCTCACTCAACCTAATGCAGATTTGTGCTTATTCAATATCACTCTTTTATTTAGGTTAATACTTTATTTTTGGCGGTTTATACACACAGCGTTTTTGGGAGGGTGTAGGGCAATATAGATAGCTAATATCTAGGACTTATTACAATTGAGTGTGTTGCTGTTTACACTTGCCAAATTACAAGACAGTCTGCCATTTCCATGCTTGAAATACACTGCTCAAATTCAAATAATGGTAATTTTAAAACTGTTCGTAATCTATCCACATTTGAAAACCAAATCACACAACATTTAAAACCATGAAGATATATCATTTTCACCCTGCCTGCAGGTTCTGGAAAGTGGTTGAAGTATCCGTGGTGGGTGTACTGCGCGAGTATCTGTAATCCATGGTGGGAAGGAGTGCGTTCAATTTGAGGAAGAATGAGGAAATAGCTTGTTTGAGTGTTACTGTACTGTAGGTCGACCACATCAGTATATTTTCGCGTAGAAATGTAGCAAAGCGGTTTCTATGTAGAAGTGGTGGGTGGAGCTAGCACTGCAATCTTCACCATTTCGGGTTGGGAGAGGGGGTGCGGCGCAAAGGTCGATTAGACCAGTCCGACGTTTTGAAGTTATGAGTGAATATAGTCATGGGTTCCACGTGGCGCACGCCTGAAGCATGTACTCAGTGAGGCAAAATATGTATTACTTATTTTAATTGTAAGGGCTGAAGTTAAACCATACGTGCTACTACGTGGCTTCAGTCGTATTCGTGTGATCACCCTGCTTGCGTTCACGAAACCGACGCTCATTGCCGTGACGAACGTAGCCCCCCGACCACTGTCGTAACTTACGCTTGGCGTGCCAGAGATTACCCAAGTCTTCATGATGGCAATGTCTCGATGGATAAGGGAGCATTGCAAGAAAGGTCTTCCCCGATATCCGCTCGACACTCCCAAAGACCCAGGTTACGGTGCGCAGCGAACCTCAACTGTACTTTGATTGCCGAAGTATGTTTCATCTGTTTCCATATTTATATCGCCTCGCAGCAGAACTGCATCCAGTCTGCAGTGAACGGCTGGCAGGGAGTGCTCACAGAAAAGCGCATAACCTTGAATGTTTGCGCAGAGAATAACAGTTGTAATGTTTAACCTAGACCAGACCACCTCAGCTCTAGATGGGGTGAGTGGTCAACGCCATCACGCAGCCGCTTTACTCCCGGGAAATAGACCCGATACCCATTGTATAGGAGGTTGGGTGGGCCCCAGGTTCGGCCTGGACGGGTGTGGAAAATGTCGCTCCCATCGGGATGCAATCCCCGGACCGTCCAGCCCGTAGCGAGTCGCTGTACCTGCTACGCTATCCCGGCCCACCGGAGAATAACAAAGACCTAACCAAAAATATGAGTTACGTCCGTCTGCATTGCTTGATTCCCTTGTAATGGGGGACTTTTTTTTACTGAGAGACACCCAGCAGGGTAAACAATGCCAGTTTCGATTGGCTGGTTCTCACCTCTTGTTGAGATTGATCGGCGCGGGCACACCGCGTGACGACCCACGGCTTTCGTCTACTCCGTCATACATGATCCGTGGTCACGGCACCGTGGGTCTGTTACTGTGGTCGACCTATAAATGATCCGTGAATGCGCCGTAGTTGTAAATGAGTAGTATTGGTGTTTGTACACTGTTGAAGCATTTAACAGTAATTGTTCGGTATTCATGAAGTATTTAGAATTATTAGCAATCGTTCGTTAATGTTACTGAATGGAAATGATTACATTAACCCATATGAATGGCAAAGTACATGTTTGGAATGCAGACGGTAAATGTAAAGTTGTATAATCAGACGACGAGTTTGAAAAAAACTCTTATCGTAGTGACTACTGTAAACGTTCGCGCTTTGCAGATTGGTTGAAGCTTCGCGAAGAGTACCGCATTGTGGGTGCGTTAATTGGCTGTCTGGCTCATCTTCCTCGTCAGGATTCTTTTCTGGGACTACCAATGGTTCTCCTTCCTGAAGAAGTCACTCTGTTACTTGAGGAGAAGGTTGCTCGTTTGGTTTCCTACTCCTCTCTTACTTGTGCTCCAAGTAATGACATTAGACAGAAATTTCAGGAATACAGGAAGTGCTTGTACAAGCAACAGGTTGGCAACATTAATTATGTAGTAAAATTTTAGGTCCATTTACAACGCATGACAACCTGCAGGAGTTCATTTACGCGTCATTCTGTGCTGCGACCACATCCAGCTTCCCATTGAAACTTCTGTCGAGGTGATGTAGATCGTGGGCATAGATTACATCATTCTAGTTACTGTAGCATTGCTGAAGTAGTGTGATCTTTGTCATGGGTGCAGTCATTCTAGAAAATAATTCACCTTGTCAGATGAAGAGAGACCAGAATAGTTTTTAAAAAGAAAATTTGCTTATTTGTTAACATACTTGATAGGGACTGTATTTTATACAGACAATGATCTCTTACTTTGTGCCAAAATAGCAGTGTGTATTTTTATGTATTAAAAAGCAACTCATGTAGAACAGGGTGAGTTTAAGTAGTTTGTTTTTTTCGTATTTCTGGTCAGAATTATTACAATCTGTATTCATTTAATTTAATGCAGAAAAAATGCAAGAGCTTTAAACAGTCATGCTTATTCATTTGTAAAGCATCGTACCTGGGAGTTGCCATTTTATAGTCTTGGTAACACATGTGAATGACTGAAAGAGTATACAGGTAGCTTTTGTTTCTGGTAACCTTTTTTACTGTTCCCATTATTCATTCAATTTTGGTTATTTTCTTTTCCATATGTTGATTGTGAAGTGCTTCAGCATGAATTTAGTGTATTTATAGGTTGAGTGCTTCAAAGAAGAACGTAAACGCCAAGTAATATCTATGATTGATCGTATTGTGGAAGGAAAGCGACGTAAATTGTTGGAGCTTGGTCTTAAAAAGAGGAAGATTTGTAGTGAAAGTGAAAGTTCAGTGCAGGATGAATCACAGTCTAAGAATGATGAAACAGATGCTAATCATATTGACCGCGAAGCTCTTCTTAGGGAGGAACTGGACAAGATAAAATGTGTTGATGAAAATAGTACACTTGTCCAGATATTTACAGGTGAATGCATTCCTGTAGTAGAAATTTCATTTTTTAAAGTACAAAATCTGATTTTTTAATGAGATATTAATATTTATTTGATTTTACATAAAGCAAGTGCATGGTTGAATGAAGATGATGCTACTCCATTTTCATGGCAGTATCCTGCAACTTCTACTGAAAATCTTCGTTACAACACATTCAAAGATCTGTGGAAAAAGGGTCATTACGTTACAGGAGGACAGAAGTTTGGGGCAGATTTTCTTGTATATCCTGGTATGCACCATAGCACTTTATTTCTCTCTAGACTTTCTTGTGGTGTATGGTATTTAGCCTGTGGAGTCCCTGATGCATGTTTTGCATACAGAAGTTGATATCTATATTGCAGTAACCTCTTTATTGCCATGACGTGAGTATGTGACACTTGTGTGGGTGGCTGCAGAATTCCTGATCTCCATTTCACTATCTTCAGTGTCTGCAAATGATAATCATAATGTAAAAAATGAATGGTATGATAGGGGCTAGCAGCATTTAGTGTAAACAGATATAATTAGTTCGAATACGAAGTGATTTACTTGTGTGGCATTTGGCATTTGTGTATGCACTCTGGTTGAACTAATTAGACCTACCCTAGCCAAATAGCATTGTTAATTAGTTTTCATTTGTTGTCTTTCTCTCTATGACACAGTTTCTCCTTAAGAGTTCTTTTTCCAGGTGATCCAGTGAAATTCCATGCCCAGTTTTTGGTGGTATGTATAGACAGCAGTGAATCATTGTCAGCAGCAGACCTGGTGGCTCTTGGTAGATTAGGGACATCAGTTAGAAAGACTGTAGTTCTGTCAAGTCTTTCAGATGATGGGAATTCTGTAATGTATCAATCTCTGCAGTGGAATGCAACATTTTAAGACATGCTAATTTGTACCAGTATGTGCAACTGAAGGATGATAACCATTTCACATTAGAAACCTATACCTTCAAGTAAGGAAAGGAAGATTTGCTGTATCTGCATTATTCGCAGCCTTGTATAAAACTAAATAACACCATTTTGGTGACTGCATTGAGATGGTGCAATTGGTTGAGCAAGAAAGTGATCAAACAGGTAAATGTACAGATTAGAGATTGGTGTAATGTTACTGATTACTCAGTAGAACAACATTACTCTTGACACAGCATTTAATAGATACAGTTGGTTTCTACTGGCTACATGTTTCAGCATAATACTTTCTCCCATTGTGTACCTGGTTTCAAATGGATTGTATTAATAAATGTTATGTAACCTGGAATATTCTTCTGTTGAGCATATCATATCCAATGGATGTCCCATACAGAGGTTACTAGGTACTGATTTCTTTTATCATCTGACTTTTTTAGATTGGTGTAACCTTAATATTATGACACTATTATTGATCTTAAAGAAAAATTTTTCATAAATTTTGTAAAACTGGCTCTAGGAGACAGGCAAGTTACTCAATGGCAGTTCATTCAGTATATGTGTTATGAGGTGTGTCTGCATACATGCTGTGGAGTGCCCATTAAAATTGCACAGCCTGTGTATGTGTGTGAAACAAGTTGATAATGGGTAAAACATTGTGATTAAATCTGATACTGGAAGATCTTATGATATATTTATTTACTGCAATTGGGTTTCCACCTGGTGGCAGTGGTCAGTAGACTTGTCCTGTACAAAAATGGGAAAGAGAGATCACAAAAGGAGAAACAATATAAAAACAGTACAAAACACAAGACAGAAAACAAACACATGTAGAATATTAAAAAACGTGAGTCCAGTAATTAGAAAATAACAAAGAGAGGCAAATAATGAGATAACATACTACACAGAACTAGGGTGAAGAGAGACAAACTAACAAGATGCAACTAATCAGATGTTTATTATCAAACTTCTATCTCAACATGTTTCAGGCATCATTATGCCCATCATCAGGAGAACAAGACCGTGTATTACTGCATATGGTGTTCTGCACTCCACACAAAGACATAACACCTCTCACATCTTATATTTTTTCCCCTCTTGTTACAGTGCAGAACACCATATGCGTTAATACACAGTCTTGTTCTCCTGATGACGGGCATAATGATGCTTGAAACATGTTGAGATAGAAGTGTGATAATAAACATCTGATTAGTTGAATCTTGTTGGTTTCTCTCTCATCACCCTACGTTCATAATGCACAGTCACAAGAGCCTAAAATTTACACAGAACTACATACAGTCGCATAACTATAAATCAACAATAATACATTTCACTCAAGATCATAACTTCACATCACATCACATCACTGCACTTCACTACACTTTACTCCCAGTTTTCACTTAACTGGATGTTTTGTCACCAAACTTCAAAAACCCTTCACTTTTCCTCACTTATAATTACTTTCCTAAGATCTTTATAAAAATATGTGATTGAAAGGGGAGAGTCGCTAGTGCCTCTGCAGGCAGTTGGTTCCACAGTTTGACATATTTACAAAGGAGTATTTACCAATATCTGTACCTTGTTTCCTGGCCCTAATTTTATGATCATAATCATCCTTGCTCAACTAGCATGGTCTTTTTAGACTGTCCCCTACAAACTGTCGTGCCCATTCACCTGTGTATGCTTTGAACAGGGTGCAAATGCAAGCTATCTTCCTGTGCTGCGCCAAGGTTTCCCAGACCAATTCACTCATATGATTTTCAAATTTAGCCACTTCCTTTTGCACACAGTCTAACAAGTGTATCTGACCTTCCCTGTATGGGTCCCGCTCAAAGCCTGATATTAAAAAATTGGATGTTTAGTGACATGTAAGCTAAACTTTTCATATTACTATTTTCCTTTCTTAAGAACACACATTATGAAATGAAGTGCCTTCCAGGCTTTTTATACTGTGTAATTAACCTGATCTGCCCAGCTTTAATCACTGCATAAGATTATTTCTATATATTGAAAAATGAAAAAATTTTTGAACATTTTCAGTTGTGGTTTTGATTGAAGTCTAACGACCATTTTATATGACATTTTTCACGTTTCTGCAGGTATCTTGAATGTATGTTTTTACGATATATTGAAGTCTGTGATGTTTCAAAGAAAATTGGGACACATTTTATGCACAAAACAATTTTTCCTGCAGTAGTGTGGCTTTTGAAATAGTTAAAGGTGTGAGCCAGCATCCAACAGTACTGATGCCACATGCACATTTATGAACTGGGGACTGCAGTTAGAGCAGTGTTGCTAAGTTTGAGCCTTCTGGATTGTTCACAACATCAGCCGTAGTTGGTGATATTTTGAAGGATTTTAGTATAGTCCGTGATGGCATTCCTGACCCTAAAGTTGAAGGCACCATATCCTCTCAAATGGTGGTGACTATTTACGTTATAACATGGTGTAATAACACAGAAGATTTCTTGATTTCCAGACTGGTTATATTCTGGTGAGATCTGTCTATTTAACAAGGTGTCTGAACAAATGTATGGATTAGTAAATTACTTAGACCCATTTGAAGCCAAAGTCTGATTCTTGTGTTAAGTGTAGAATATAAAGTTGCTTGAAATTGTACTTTGTACGCTGGTTACACAGCAGTGAAAGTTAGTTTTCACTTTCGGTTTACTGCAGTTATTGCCTGCAGATTCTAGTTGCAATCAACGTGGACATGTTAGTGTCATAAGGTAATGTAATTCCTAAGGCCACATACAGACTTGAGCATTCTGCTGCAACATAACAGCATACCATAATTTTGCGGGTTTCTGCTCACCCCAAGGTTTAGGTTTGGATGAGACGGCATGCATTATGGTGAACAGGCTGTGGGCTTTGATCCACCATTGTTCACTGCTCCTGGTGGGAAGAAGTCTTTACAGGTAGCTAGCCTGGCCTTCATATTGTACCTACATCACATCTTGTGCAGAAAGAGGTCTGTGTATAGTGGTACCCGTTTGCTAGCAGATTTGAAGTTCCAAGAAGTTAGTGGACAATACAAAAACTTTGAATGGCACCAGCAGATTTTGAACTACTGATTAATTTAGTTAGGCCAAAAATTGTGAAAATGGATAACAGATTCTTAGCAGCTGTCCAAGTTCAAGAGAGATTGATACATAAAACCAATGGATTAAAACACTGAAACAACATATGTAACTAACAAAGTACTTTTAATAACTGCACTTTGGTTTACACAATTTAAAGGCACATCAAATCGCTGAGATTCTTCAGAACCAGCAGCAGAGGGAGAAGCGGTGCGAGAGGAAATCAGGAGGCATGGACAGGATGTGAAACATCAAAAAGCCCCTGGCTGGCAGTGAATATGATGTTGCTTATTTGGTGCAGAACTTTGTTCCTGGTGTATGGTAAATAATTTTGCAACTTGTTAGAAATTAAACTACCAAAACTTTGACATTCATTATCTGCGGAAGTGGTTGCCTCTGCTGACATCAGCATTTCAGCATTGCGAGTGCCTTCTTCAGCATTTCAACACACTCTTCCCTGCCTTTCATCCTCTTTGGTGGGACAGGCACTGGCAGAGAATCAAACTATCTGCTTTTATCTTGTTTCTACAACAGGGTCTCTTTCTGCTGCCATGTGTTCACTTCTAACAATCTGTAAAATTGCAGCCATCAAATAACAGCTATTACTGAATCACATTGTACTTTAAATTAACGCATATGTTTCTGGCCACTTTACTCCCGGGAAAGACCCCATATACACATTGAATAAGAGGCTGTGTGATCTACAGGGACAGTTTGGAGAATGTGGTTCCTTGTGTTCATAATTTTTTATTGGTCAGTACATTGTAGCATGTGTTCTACTGCCAGCTGAATTGCGGAGTGTTGGCAAAAGCTGGAGAAAAACATTGGAAAGCAATTTAATGGCCTGTGGTTCCATTTCAAAGACAGAGTTTTACTGTTGGCATATAAACAGCAGGCTTGTTATGCAGTGAGAAGGTGTGATAGCAAATATAGGAGGAGGCAAAAGTTGTTTCACATCTATACACTATCAGCAACATCCCTCAGACTGAAATGTTACATGCTTTTTAAAAAGATCAAGCATTTACATGTATCTCTAGAAGTATGTGGGTGGCCCTTTTTAACATTTGTGTAACTAGAGCAAATACGAGAAATGTATTTTATTATAAATTGTCTAAATACGCTCATTGTCCACAGCAGGTGCATTTACTTTTGACTCACTCCACATAAGTGGTGTGGGCAGCTGATGAAAAATGTTTAACACGGAACTTGTACTGTTTAGACTAACTGAATGAAGGCTGGGTTTACTAATAATCAGTGTTTATCTTTTCTGGTTATTGCGCTGAGTCACATCTGCCTGCATCACAGCTGGAAGGTTGGGGATACAATGGACAAAACCCAGTGTCTATGTTAATAACACAAAAATTAAAATGTTTATTAATACTTTTAGATGTTATTCGTCTTCAATTTATTGATTATAAATCTCGTCTTCAATTATTTTTTTATTGTGCGAAAATACGGACAAGGAAAATACTTGCCCATTACTTCCCATCAGAAACTCACCACGGAGGTCGTCTGGATATGCCAAGGAAGTCACAGATGAGACTACACAATACTGCCAGAATAAATGGCGTAATGTTGGCAAGAAAATTATGCATAAAATTCATACTCACTGTGCTCAACGTTTCGCGAGGCTTGTCCCTGTCTACAAAAAAAACCATGCAATTATATGCAAACCACATACTGTCATAAGTTTCATCTGTACCTGCGGACTGCGATTAAGTTATTGACTTGCATTATGATTACTTATATCAAGTTCAAAACGTTTACACAAATGTACTTCTGTGGTAGGCAAATAAAACCATCCTAAGAATATCTGTCATTTCGGCATACTTCTGTCACATTTTTGTGTGACAATGAAAATAGGACATACCCTTTCCTATACTACGACTCTTCCGTATTCTTCCTCTCCCTCTCTCTTCTGAAAGAAGAAAGTAAACGAGTCGTCTTTTTTTTGGGGGGGGGGGGGAAACTGTTCCCATAACTTTTGCTATGTCTTTCCAAGCGACATGCTTATGTAATTTGTTGTAACATTTTAGATAGTTTGGATCCCAGAGAACAGACATTTTTTGGTATAACTCGATAAAGTCTAAAGTATTTTCCCGCGTCCACTTCGTTGCGGCTGTGCACACTGACTGCGACACAGCGGAGTGGATTCAAGTGACAATCACCTGAAAGCGATGATCGCAGCGAGCACAGAAACACGTCCTAACTTGATGTAGCGATATAATGAAACACATTTTGATGCGCACTAGAAAACTTACAGCAAGGTGGAACAGCCCGCACAGCGAACCTTACACAACGAATGTTACAGCAGTACTGTCCACACCTGCGAATCTCTGTTAGGTTGCGGCAGAATACTCAAGTCTGTACGAGACCTAATGCTCACATTCATTATGTCACTACCAAGTACGTAAATAACAGACAAGCGTGATATTTGAAAGACCCATTCTCTTCTGCATGTTGTTCTACTGGCAAGACGCACCAATTTTGCATTCAGAATTACATAATACCGTGACTAGTTAATCATCTGATATGACTGATACTGAACATACAACCAACAGGTCCGGCACACGGCCATAACCGTTGCTTCGCTTGGCGCAAGTGGTGTGTGATCCATGGTCATGCTGCTTACCCGATTGCCAAACTAGATACTCTGTGCACGATGGTGCTGTGCATATGTGAAAACCGTGGTCTACCAGGACAGTTAACATAACGAACAAAATGTGGCCTAACAGCGCCACGATAGGTGCGCAAACTGTGTTCGGTGCAGAAGACTTTGGGCGGCAACTGTAAAACCAGAATAGTCTGTTCATCATAATTCAACATTCAGGAGGTTTTCTTTATCATTTTGCGAAACATAAGCACGAATGGCAGTAACGGGTTACTATACAGGATGTTTCACGACTTTAGGGCATAACTGCAGGAGGTGATTTCCTAGAACTTTGTGATCAAAAAAATTCATATAAACATGTGTCCGATTTTGGACGGTTACGGAGTTATGACCGTTTTTTAATTCCCGTACACGCCCTCGTGTGAACCGCGTCTATCAGGTGGCGGGTCGCT